>Ga0194120_10004563_pt1 | contig 21205 bp, 18 predicted proteins | sample TA2MahCa65mmetaG_FD_148642 | JGI IMG/M metagenome (GOLD analysis project Ga0194120, IMG submission 148642) | Freshwater microbial communities from Lake Tanganyika, Tanzania - TA2015019 Mahale Deep Cast 65m | ecosystem: Environmental > Aquatic > Freshwater > Lake | place: Tanzania: Lake... | reverse complement strand
AGGGCCGAGACGAGGAGCGCGCCGACGAGGCCGGCGCGCCGAAGGGTGCGGAGGATAGGCATCGAGGAGAGTACGTCGAGGGACAGCCAAGTGTTGAGTGGTGGACGCAGGCGATTCGCCAGGCGGCGCCTGACTGCAGCCTATGATGCGCGGTCGAGCCCGAGCTGCAGGAGTCGATCGAGGAGAGCAGGGTACGGGAGCCCATCGTGCGCGGCGGACTGCGCGAACTCCTCGCTCTGCGCGATGTCAGGATTGGGATTCGCCTCGAGGAAGTAGCTCCGTCCCTCGGCGTCGAGTCGGAAGTCGATGCGTGCGTACCCGGAGAGCTCGAGCAGCCGATAGATCCGCTTGCTGTCGCGGATCAGTTTGGTCATGACCTCCTCGGGGAGGTCGGTCGCGGGACCGATCACGACGCCATGGCGCTGCTGGAAGATGGGATCGTGCTTCAGCCGTTCCGTGGCGATCAGCGGTTCGTCGGCGGCGAGCGAGGTCTGTCGGAGCTCCCAGGGGGTGAAGGCGCGGAGGCGATCATTCCCCATCACGCTCACCGAGAGCTCGCGCCCGATGATGAACTGCTCGGCGATCGCATCGTGGCCGATCCGCTCATGGATGAAGCGCACACGCTCGGCGAGCTTCTCGTCGGAATCGACGACGGAGGCCTTCGCGATCCCGAGCGATGCATCGGCGACGAGTGACTTCACGATGAGTGGGAAGGTGAGGTCGCGCGGGCGGCGCGCCTTCTTTCCCCGCGGGAAGACGGCGAAGCGCGGGACCCGGATCCGGTGATGGGTGGCGAGCATCTTGGAGATCGCCTTCCCCCGCGCGAGGACGAGCCCGCGCGGGTTGCATCCGGTGTACGGGATCCGCTTCAGCTCAAGATATGAGACGACGTTGTGATCGTAGGTCGTCTCGCCGTAGAACTCCTCGAGGAGATTGAAGACGAGGTCGGGTTGGATGCGTTCGACGGCCTCGCGGATGGGGTGCAGCTCCCATTGCACGCCGAGGACGTGGACCTCGTGACCGCTCGCCCGGAGCGTGGTGATGACATCGGATTCCGTCTTGACGGCAAAGGCATCGCGCGCCGAGCGGGTCGCGTCCGCGTCCGGGGGGACGAGGTCAGGATGGGTGAGGAGGAGGACGCGGTGTCGCGGGATGCGTCCGCTCCTACCCGCGGACCGCCGCGACGACCGCCGCGGTGGTGAGCCCATACTCCGAATAGAGCCGCTGATACGGCGCGCTCGCGCCAAAGCCCTCGATCCCGATGACCACGCCATCGGTCCCGACCCAGCGGTACCAGCTCATCGGATGCGCAGCCTCGATCGCCACGCGCTTGGGGCCACGCGGCAACACGCTCGCGCGATACGACTCCGGCTGCGCGGCGAAGAGCTCCATCGAACACATCGACACCACGCGCGTCCCGATCCCCTGCTGCGCGAGCTCCTGATGTGCCGCGAGCGCGAGCTGCACCTCGGAGCCGCTCGCCATGAGGATGGCCGACGGCTTGGTCCCCGCTGGCGCGTCGACGAGCACATAGGCGCCCTTCGCCACCTCGCTCGCCGGGGCCGCGGTCGTGCGATCGATCAACGGCAACGCTTGCCGCGTGAGGACGATCGCGCTCGGTCCCGTCTTGTATTTGAGCGCGGCACGCCACGCCTCGGCGGTCTCGTGCGCATCGCCGGGGCGCAGCACCTGGAGTCCCGGGATGCACCGCAGCGAGGTGAGCTGCTCACCTGGAGTCCCGGGATGCACCGCAGCGAGGTGAGCTGCTCTACCGGCTGGTGCGTGGGGCCGTCCTCGCCGAGCCCGATGGAGTCGTGCGTGAAGACGTAGATGCACTGCTGCTTCATGAGTGCCGCGAGACGGATCGCCGGCCGCATGTAGTCCGCGAAGACGAGAAAGGTGCCGCCGTACGGGATCACCCCGCCGTGCAGCGCCATCCCGTTCATGATCCCACCCATGCCATGCTCGCGGATCCCGAAGTGGAAGTTCCGCCCCGTTCGATCCTTCGCGGAGAAGGGCGCGGCGCCCTTCACGTTCGTGAGATTGCTCCCAGTGAGATCGGCGGAGCCACCGATCAGCTCGGGGAGACTCGGGGCGATCGCGTTGATCACCACGCCTGAGGCGGCGCGGCTCGCGAGCTTCCCGTTCGAGGCATCGAAGGTCGGGAGCGCCTTCTCCCACGCGGCGGGGAGATCGCCATGCCAGCGACGCCCCAGTTCCTTGGCGAGCTCGGGATGCGTCTTCGTGTACGCCATGAAGCGCGTCATCCACTCCGCCTGCATCGCCACGCCGCGCGCCTTGGCCTCGCGCCAGTGCGCGAGTGACTCCGCAGGCACATGGAAGGGCTCGGTGCTCGGCCAGCCATACGCCTGCTTGGTGAGCGTGATCTCGTCCTTCCCGAGCGGCTCGCCATGCGCCTTGGCGGTATCGGCACGGTTGGGTGAGCCGAAGCCGATGATCGTGCGCGTGATGACGAGGGTCGGGCGCTGCGTGTCGGCCTTCGCCTCGGCGATCACGCGATCGATCGCGTCCTGATCGTTGACGTCGGCGAGATGGAGGACCTGCCAGCCATAGCTCGCGAAGCGCTGCGCGACGTCGTCGCTGCAGCTCAGGTCGACACGGCCGTCGATGGTGATGTTGTTGTCATCGAAGAAGCCGATGAGCTTGCCGAGCTGCTGGTGGCCCGCGAAGGAGGCGGCCTCATGCGAGATCCCCTCCATGAGGCAGCCATCGCCGGCGATGAACCAGGTGTGATGATCGATCGCCGCGTGCCCCTCACGATTGAAGGTCGCCGCGAGATGCGCTTCGGCGACCGCCATCCCGACGGCGTTGGCGATCCCTTGGCCGAGGGGGCCCGTGGTCGTCTCGACGCCTGGGGTGTGTCCCACCTCGGGGTGGCCCGGCGTCTTGCTCCCCCACTGCCGGAAGGCCTTGATCTCGTCGAGCGAGAGATCGTACCCCGAGAGGTGGAGCGTCGCGTAGAGGAGCATCGACGCATGGCCCGCGGAGAGCACCACGCGATCGCGATCGGGCCAGTGCGGATCGGCGGGGTTGTGTCGCACATGACGCGTGTAGAGCGCGTAGGCGAGCGGGGCGAGGGCCATCGGGGTCCCAGGGTGGCCGGATTCGGCCTGTTGTACCGCATCCATGGCGAGGGTGCGGACCGTGTCGATGGCGAGCTTCTGCAGGGCGGCGTGAGACATGCGCCGCGAAAGTTACGCGGTTCGGTACCGTCGTGCGATGCGGTCGGCGAGCACGGTGACGAGCGCCATGATCGTCTCCTGAGGGTTCACCCCGGGGGCGGTGGGGAGGAGGGAGCCATCGGCGACGAAGACGCCGGGGGCTCCCCAGACCTCACCGTGCGGGTCGCACCCGCTGGTGGTGCGATCGGCCCCAAGTCGTGCCGTGCCATTCACATGCGCGGAGAAGAGGGTGATCTGATTGGCGCCCATCGGGAGTCCGCGCAGGCGGTCGACCTCACGGTCGTGTCGGAGGGTGATGCCGGGGGAGTGCCCGGTGATCACAGACGTGGCGCCCGCGGCGAAGTGGATCCGCGCCGCCGCGACCATCCCCTCCTCCAGATGCCGCGCGTCGGCGGCGCTCAGGCGATAGCCAATCGAGAGCGACCCATCTCGGCGCGCCCGCACCTCTCCGTCAGACTGCCCACGCTGCGCGCCGTCGCGCGCGAGGATCACCAGCGCCCCGAGATGATCGAAGGCGAGCATCGTCTCGCGATGCGCGGCACCGAACCCCGAGGCCGCCGGGGCCCCGATCCCCGGATGCAAGGGCGGACTCTCGATCCAGACCCCGTAGCCGTTGGCATCGAGTCGATGGAACTGGTCGTTCACCGTGGTCATCGGGATCCCACCGGCGCCGTAGATCGGATGATCGTAGCGGCCGAAGACCCCGGTGGTCGGATGCAGACGGAGGAAGCGCCCGGTGCCGCCGCCCCCCATCCGTGAGCGCTGGAGCAATGCCGGCGTCTCGATCGCGCCCCCCGCGACGATCACGATCGGTGCCTCGGCGCGGAGCACATGCACCTCGCCGCTCGCGTTCGTGTGTCGCACGGTGAGCCGCTTCTTGGGGAAGGCGCCTTTCCGCTCGACGATCCGGATCCTCTCGACGGTCGCGTTCGGGAGGATCCGTGCGCCCGCCGCCTGGGCCCGTGGCAGGAAGATCTGCAGTCCGCCCTGTTTGGCGCCGGTGCGACAACCGTAGCCGCAGAAGCCGGTGCGCACGCACCCACGCGCATTGATGCGCACACTTCGCGCCGACCAACCGAGTCGGGCGGAGCCGTCGAGGATGATGCGATTGCTCGGAGAATGCGCGTCGTCAGGGACGATGCGCGCGTGGACCTCGTCCTCGATCTGATCGAAGGTCGGTGCGAGATCGGCGGGGCGCATCCCCTCGGTGCCATGCGCGGTGGCCCACTCATCGAGCACCCAATCGGGGGTGCGGAGCATGACCATCCAGTTCACGTTCGTCCCACCGCCGACGCCCACCCCTTGGACGATCGAGACGCCGAGGTCGTCGGTGGTGCGCTGGCCTCCCTCGGCGTAGAGGTGCCCGAGGGCATCGAGCTCGACCTCGGTGAAGTCGTGGCCATCGCGGAGGGCGCCTGACTCGAGGATCAGCACATCGAGGCCTGACTCGGCGAGCCGTGCGGCGGCGACCGCGCCGCCAGCGCCGGTCCCGATCACGATGGCATCGGCGCGGAGGGTCTTCTCGTCGAGGGCGAGCGGCGTGAGCGTCGAGGTGAATGGCGGGGGATGATGTGCCGTCCCGGGCGCTGCGGCGCGCGCGACCGGCTCGGTGTCGGTCTCGGCGCCGGGGAGCACCCCCTCCCATGAGAACAGCGGTCCGCGGGTGTGATGCGGGCCGTGATAGCCGATCTCGTGGTGGGCCGCCGGCGTGGTGTATTCGGTGAAGATGACGAGGCGGCGGATCGCCTGCGCGATGGTACGGAAGGCGGCGACGGAGGAGGTGAGCCAGCGCTCGAACTGCCGGTCTTGGCGCTCCGGGGACTGTGCGAGGAAGGGGCGCGGGAGGAGGCCGCTCGTCAGCGCGCTCGCTCGCGACCCGAAGAGGGTGAGCGCGAGCCGGAGGTCGCGCTGCTTACGAGAGGAGAGCCCGCCGATCCGCGCCAGGAGTGCGCGCATCAGTGCGTCGCCACGCGCCGGATCGGTGAAGGCGTGCGGGACGATCCGCCGGGCCGCCGCCTCGAGCGTGGCACGTTGGGTCGGAGAGAGGGCAGGCCGGTGGGGCACGACGGAGAGATAGCGCAATCCTCGTCGGGAGACCAACATCGCGCCCCATGCGGACGTAGCTTTCCCGTATGGAGGGACCCTCCGTCACGACCGCTGCAGGCCCCACGCTCCCCAAGGAGCTGGTGGATCTACTTGTCGAATTCTCGGTCGGCATGGTGAAGGCGGCGATCTATCCCCCTGGGCACCCCATCCTCGATACGGTGTCGACCGGGGTGCTCGGGCGATTGAACGCGGTACTCGCCACGCGGCCCGCCCTCGTCATCGGCGTGGCGCCCATGCAGCTGATCGTCGATGCCATCGCCACCGACCCGAACCATCCGGTCTTACGGGCGTTGGCGACGCGCTTGCATCAACATCAGATCGGATCGATCCGCATCACCCCTGGGGTGACGGTCGACGAGCTCGAACGCCTGATGCAGACGCTCGGGACCGCTGGGTCGGGGATCGACCGTCCACTCGGACTCGAAGGCCCCGACGTCCTCGCGCAGTGGCCGCATCTCCGGTTGATGGCGCTGAGCTTCTCGTCCCTCGCGTTGGCCGACGGGGAGACGCTCTCGATCGATGATGCGGAGGCACTCTGGATCCGCCTCGTCCAGATCGCGCTCCCCGACCTCGCGGTCTCCGGGACCGAAATCGAGCATGCCCTCCCCGCCACCGTGGCCGAGGCGATCGAGCGCCATGAGGGCGACACCGAGTACGACCAGACGGTGATGATCGTCCTGTATCAGCTGTCGATGGCGATTAACACCAGAGGGGGCCGCGATGCGAGCGGCACCCGTCTCCGGGTCTCCGCCTTGGTGCAGAAGCTCGGGCAGAGGACGCTCGAGCGGCTCTTGCATCTGGGTGGCGACGCGACGCGGCGCCGACGATTCCTGCAGGAGGTGGTGGGTGCCGTGACGACGAACGCGGTCCTCGCCCTCGCGGTGGCGGCGGCCACCGTCTCGCAGCAGACCATCTCCACGGCGATGCGGGGGATGCTCTCCAAGCTTGCCTCACAGGCAGAGGAGGGGACGGGGGACCAGGCCGCCATCGCCGATGTCGCGTTGCGTCAGCAGGTGACGGAGTTGATCGAGCGGTGGACCCGCGGTGAGACCGATCCCTCGGTGTATCGGGCCGCACTCGACCGGTTGGCGGCGCGTGACCCCATGGCCAGGCCGACGGATGAGGCGACCCCGGTCGAGCCGTCGCGTGTGCTCGCGATCGGATTGGAGATCGAGACCCTCGGTAGCTCCATGTGGCCGGCGATCGACGAGATGATCACGCGTGGCGAGATCGAGGGGCTGATGGATCTCGTGGATCAGGCGCCAGCGGCCTGGATGCGGGATGCCCTCTGGGCGGCGATCGCGACGCCTGCCCGGCTCGATGCGCTCACCCGGCGCCACCCCTTTCCGCACCGCTCCGTCGAGCGGCTGATAACGCGGATGGGGATCGCGGCGGTCCCGGTCCTCGTCGATGCCTTGGAGGCGGTCACGGATCCAGCAACGATCGAGCGCTATCTCGGGTTGCTGGAGCAGATCGGCGCGCCGGTCGCGCGGGCCCTCGTGCCGCATCTCACCATCGTCCGCTGGACGACGCTGCGGTCGCTACTCGTCCTCTTGGGACGACATCCCACCTGGACGTCGGCCTACGATCCGGGCGCCTTCAGTACGCATCCCGATGTCGGGGTACGGCGCGAGGCGATCCGCGAGTTGCTCCGCGATGCGCGGCAGCAGGGAGCGACCATGGCCTGGGCATTCGTGGACCCTGATGAGACCATCGTCCGACTGTCCTTGGCCGCGGCCATGGGGCACTGTCCGCGAGAGGTCGCTTCCGTCCTCAAGGTGCGGGCCGATGATGAGTTGTTGCGTCCCGAGATGCGCGCGCTCGCGGTCCGGGCGGTGGCCGGTCACACGGCACCGGAGACCCCGATCTGGCTGGCGAGTCGCGTGATGCGGCCCGCCCGACTCCTCCGCCGCGCCACGCTGTTGCCGACCACGCCCGAGCTCCTCGCAGCGGTCGAGGGTGTGGCGGTGCATTGGGGGTCACACCCCGCGGGCCGTGAGGTGTTGACCCTCGCGGCCATGAGCAATGATCCTGCGGTGCGGGCGGCGACGATGGTGCGGCGGAGGGGAGGCTGATGGCGGCAGGCAGATTCCTGACGGCCCTCACCAAGGCCCTCACATCCATGCAGTTGTATGGCGCGCAGCACCCTGGACGACAGGGTGCGATGGCACAGGCCTACGAGGCGCTGCGCCGCTTGATGGAGACGGATGTGCGCCCGCGCTTCACCTTCATCGGCGATGAAGCGATCTACAACGACCTGCCTCTCCGATCGCTTCGTGGGTGGGATTGGGCGGCACGTTTCGACACCGTCGGGGTCCAGCGCGTCGAGATCGATCCCGAGACCACCCAAGAGGATCTCGAGGCCTTCCTCGGCGAGGTGTACGATCTCCTCTATCACCCGACGGTCGATTCGTCGGTGACGAGTCATCGGCGCCGCTCGACGATCCGATGGGGCGCGGTGGGGATCCGCGATCAGCGGTATCAACAGAAGGCCGAGCCGTCGGACTCGCTGGCCGATGCGAGGCGGCGGGCCGTCGTGCCGCTCATGGAGGAGGGAGCGGCGGTCCGCTTCATCCACGACGAGGTCCGAACGACCGGACAGATCCCCTTGCTGGAGGCGGAATCGGTGATCCGCTCCCTCTCGGCGGCCATGCATGCGGAGCCGGCGGTGGTCCTCCCGTTGGTGACGATGGCTCCGGTCGACCAGTACCTCACGACGCACGCCATCAATGTCGCGGTGCTCACGATGGCGCTCACCGAATGGCTAGGGCGTGGGGCCGCGGATGTCCGGGCGTTCGGGCTGGCCGCCCTGTTGCACGACATCGGCAAGGTCCGCATCCCCACCGAGGTACTCGTCAAGCCCGGTCGGCTCACCGATCAAAGCCCGGTCGGCTCACCGATCAGGAGCTCTCCCTGATCCGTCAGCATCCCGAGGAGGGCGCGCGCATCATCTATGAGAGCGACACGCGACTCGATCTCGCGGCGACGGTCGCGTACGAACACCATATCTGGATCGATGGTCGTGGGTACCCCCGCCTCCTCTTCACCCGCGCCTGTCATGTCGCCAGTCTTATCGTCCATGTCTGTGATGTGTATGATGCACTGGCCTCCGTGCGGCCCTTTCGCGAGGGGATGGCTCACGACGATATCCTCTCGATCATCGAGCAGGGTGCCGGCGTCGAGTTCGATGCCGATATTGCCTTGGCGTTCCTTTCGATGATGCGCCGGTGGGAGACACGCGCTGCCTCGACGACCGAACCCTCTCTCCTTCCCTCACTCCCCCAACTCACATGATGACGCACCTGTCCGTGTCCCGTCGTTCTCTCGGTTCGCTCTGGTCCATTCGGCTCGTGCTCGGGCTGGCGCTGCTGGGCGCGGCGGCCCCACTCATCGCCCAGACGATCCCCGCCGCGTCGCTCTCCCAGGTGCGATGGCGTGAGCTCGGTCCGGCGCGTGGTGGCCGCTCCGTCGCCGTCGCCGGTTCCACGAGCCGCGTGAACGAGTACTGGATGGGGACCACCGGCGGCGGGGTCTGGAAGACCGTCGATGGTGGGGTGAACTGGCAACCGATGACCGATCGCGCCTTCGGTGGGACGATCGGTGCGATCGGCGTCGCGGAATCAAACCCCGATATCGTCTATGTCGGCGGCGGCGAGACCGACATCCGCGGGAACACCTCGCATGGCGACGGGCTCTGGAAGACGACCGATGCTGGCCGCACCTGGACCTCGATGGGGCTCAAGGAGACGCGGCACATCGGGCGGGTGCGCGTACACCCTACGAATGCCGACATCGTCTATGTCGCAGCGCTCGGGCACGCCTTCGGTAACAATCCAGAGCGTGGCGTCTTCAAGACGACCGATGGCGGGAAGAATTGGACGAAGGTGCTCTATCGCAATGACTCCACGGGCGTCTGGGATCTCATCCTGGATCCGAGCGACCCGAACACGCTCTACGCGACCTTCTGGCATGCGTATCGTCGCCCCTGGATGCTCAACTCTGGCGGGCCCGGCAGCGGGATCATGAAGTCGACCGACGGTGGGACCACCTGGCGTGAGATCACCAATAATCCCGGGCTCCCGAAGGGACTCCTCGGGAAGATCGGGCTCGCGATCTCGCCGGCGAACCCGAAGCGGATCTGGGCGCAGATCGAAGCCGATTCGGGTGGCACCTATCGCTCTGATGATGCGGGCGCGACCTGGCAGTATCTCAACGGCGATCGCAATCTCCGCCAGCGCGCCTGGTACTACTCGCGCCTTGTCGCCGACCCGAAGGACACGAACGTCGTCTATGGACTCAACGTCTCGTTCTTCCGTTCGACCGATGGTGGGAAGAGTTGGCGGCAGCAGATCAGCGTCCCGCACGGCGATAACCATGATCTCTGGATCGCGCCGAACGATCCGCAGCGGATGGTGCAGGCCAACGACGGCGGCGCCAACGTCTCCTTCAACGGCGGGCAGACCTGGACCGATCAGGACTTCGCCACCGCGCAGTTCTATCACGTCTCCGCCACGAACCACTTTCCGTATAAGGTCTGCGGCGCCCAGCAGGACAACTCCACCCTCTGCGGCCCGAGCCGGCAGGCGGGGGGGATCGGGATCGGCGATTGGGATGACGCTGGCGGTGGCGAGTCGGGCTATGTGACCGCTGACCCCAAGAACCCCGACATCGTCTATGCCGGGAGCTATTCCGGCTACCTCACGCGCAAGGACATGCGCACCGGGCTCGAGCGGAACATCAACGCCTGGCCCGACAACCCGATGGGGTGGTCGTCAGAGGACATCAAGTACAAGTTCCAGTGGACCTTCCCGATCGTGATCTCGATGCACGATCCGAAGGTGCTCTATGCGGGGGGCTCGAGCCTCTTCCGCTCGACGAACGAGGGGCAGTCGTTCGACATCATCTCCCCCCCGCTCGCGCGCAACGACCCCAAGACCCTCGGTCCCTCCGGCGGCCCGATCACCAAGGACCAGACCGGGGTCGAGACCTACGGGACGATCTTCACCCTCGCCGAATCCTACCAGAACAAGAACGTCCTCTGGGTCGGGACGGACGATGGGTACGTGCAGCTCTCGCGCGATGGCGGGAAGAATTGGAAGAATGTGACACCGAAGGGGATCGGGGACTTCTCCCGCATCTCGATCATCGAGACCTCACGCTTTGCTGACGGCACGGCGTATCTCGCCGCGAACCGCTTCCAGCTCGACGACTTCCAGCCGTTGCTCTACAAGACCACCGACTTCGGAGCGACCTGGACCAAGATCGTCACCGGGATCCCGGGCGACGAGTTCACGCGCGTGATCCGTGAGGATGAGACGCGGCGCGGGCTCCTCTACGCGGGGACCGAGCGCGGGGTTTTTGTTTCGTTCGATGACGGCGCGCAGTGGCAGCGCCTGCAGGGGAACCTCCCGCCGGTGCCGGTGCACGATCTCGTCGTGAAGGAAGGCGATCTGATCGCCGGGACCCACGGCCGCTCCTTCTGGGTGCTCGACGATCTCTCGGCGCTCCGCCAGACGACCGCGGCGGTCTTCGCCAAGCCGGCGCACCTATTCGCGCCGCGCGATGCCTATCGCATCGAGTGGGGCGGGGGCTTCGGGGGTGGTGGGATGCGTGGTCCCGGCGCCTCGGGGACGAATCCCGGTCAGAACCCGGCGACGGGGGTGATCGTGCGCTATCACCTCGCGCAGGCGGGGCAGCCGGTGAAGCTCGAGTTCCTCGCGCCCAATGGTCAGGTGATCAAGACGTATGAGTCCGCTGACTCGGCGGCGCTCGCGGCGGAGCGGGCGGCGGCGCAGAACGCGCCGGGGGGTGGCCGCTTCGGGGGCGGGGCGGCCCAGCGCCCGGCGAATGCGGCAGGGATGAACACCTTCGCCTGGGATATGCGCTATCCCGACGCGAGCGCCTTCCGTGGGATGATCATGTGGGCGGGGTCGGTGCGCGGCCCGATGGCGCCGGCCGGTACCTACACCGTGCGGATGACGGTCGGGACCGCGGCCCTGCAGGTCGCGACCTTCAAGCTCCTCAACGATCCGCGCACCACAGCGACCGAGGCCGATCTCCTCGCGCAGTTCACTTTCCTGATGAAGATCCGCGATAAGACCACCGAGGCGAACGACGCGGTGAAGCAGGTCCGGTGGGTCCGCGGTGAGATGGAGGACCGTCTCGCGGGCGCGCCGCAGCTCCGCCCGATGGCGACGGCGATCGACTCGGCGATGTCGCGCGTCGAGCACGAGGTCTATCAGGTGAAGAACCAGAGCGGACAGGATCCGCTCAACTTCCCGGTGCGCCTCAACAACCGGATCGCGGCGCTGAACGGCGTGGTGGCGTCGGGGCCCTATCTTCCCACGGCGCAGTCGGAGCAGGTCTTCGCGGAGCTCTCTACGGCGCTCGGCGTGCAGCTGACGCAGCTCAAGAAGGTGTTCGACACCGATCTCAAGCGGCTCAACGACGAGCTCCAGAAGCTCGGGCTCGCACCGATCGTCCCGAAGGCGGAGGAGAAACCGGCGACGCGGCCCGCGCCGGTGATGGATGACGATCTCGCCGACGAGGTCGTGCCGCAGTGAGTGTAGCGGCCTCGGTGGGAGGGTCGGGGGGCGCGATGAGCGCCCCCCTTCTCGTCCGTGACGCGACCGATGCAGATCACGCGATAGTTCTCGCGATGAACAACGCCGCGACGCCGAACGTGAACGCGCTCGACCCCGCGCCGTGGGCCTGGCTCGTCGCGCACACCACGCACTATCGCGTGGCGGAGGATGCGGAGGGGATCGCGGGGTTCCTGCTCTGTGTGCCGTCAGGCTTGTCGTACTGGAGTCAGAACTACGCCTGGTTCACGGCGCGGTTCGATTCCTTCTTGTATATGGATCGGGTGGTCGTGGCGGAGCGGGCGCGGAATCGTGGCGTCGGCACCGCGTTGTACCATGACCTGCATGCGGCGGCGCAGGGGCGCTGGCCGCGGATCACCCTCGAGGTGAATCTCCGTCCGCCGAATCCTGGGTCGCAGCGCTTCCACGAACGGCTCGGATACCAGCCCGTCGGGGTACGCGAGTCGGATGGTGGGGCGTACGCCGTGCAGATGTACGAGCGCGCGATCATCTGACACCCCGCACGCCCGATTCGGGCATGCGGCACACGCGTCAGCCGCGCGCGGGGACGGTGGTCCCGTCGACCGCCATCCCCATCGCATGGATCCCCTTGTCGACGTAGATCGTCGTGCCGGTGATCCCGCTCGCGAGTGGCGAACAGAGGAAGGCCGTCGCCGCCCCGACCTCGGTGGCCTCGAGGCGCTCGGTGAGGGGGGCGTTTCCCTCGCAGTAGGTCACCATGTCATCGATGATCCCGATCGCACTTGCGGCGCGCGAGGCATAGGGGCCGGCTGAGATGGTGTTGACGCGGATGCCGTAGCGGCGCCCGGCTTCGAAGGCGAGGACGCGGGTGTCACTCTCGAGCGCGGCCTTGGCGGAGGACATCCCACCGCCGTAGCCCGGGATCGCCTTCTCGCTCGCCATGTAGGTGAGAGAGGCGACCGCGCCACCGCGCCGCATGAGCGGGCCGAAGGCACGGACCATCGAGACGAGGGAGTAGGCACTCGCGCTCACCGCGGCGAGGTAGCCGGCGCGCGAGGTGTCGATGAGCGCCTTCTTGACCTCGGGGCCATTGGCGAGGGAGTGGACGAGGATTTCGACCGAGCCCTCGCCGAAGTCCGCACGCATGCGTTCGGCGAGACCGGCAATCGAGAAATCCCCGACGTCCTTGTAGCGCTTGCTCTCACGGAGCTCCGCGGGGGCATCCTCGAGTTGATCGAAGACGGCGTCGAGGGGATAGATCTTCTCGAAGCTGAGGAGGGACCCGTCCATGAGGCGCCGCGATTCATCGAGCTTCCCGCGCTCGAGCAGATTCAGGAAGATGTTGAGCGCTGGGGGCCAGGTGGCCACACAGACGGTGGCGCCGGCCTGGATGAGGTGCTTCGCGATGGCCCAGCCGAAGCCGTTGTCGTCGGCGACGCCCGCGACGAGGGCGCGCTTGCCGGAGAGGTCAATGGGGAGCATAGCGTGATATCGCCGGTTCAGAGGGGGGAGGCAAGGGGATGAGCGGCTCGGCTCAGCCGATCACGGACCCCCTCCCACGCAGGATCCACAGGTGGATGCTCCACGAGGATGCGTGCGCAGCCGGCGTCATCGCAGGTGTGGAGTGCCTGATAGAGGTCGGCCGCGTACCCGGCCGCGTCCGCAGGGAGCGGGAGGTGGAAGATCTGTGCCGGATAGGAAGATTCCCGAGCACTACCGCTCCAGGTGATGAGTCCGATGCGCGCCGGTTGGACCTCGGTCGCCACGCGAACGACCATGGCATCGATATCCTTCGCTTCGGTAAGGACGACCGGCGCGCGTGGCGCATAGTGCCTCGCCATCATCCCCGGCGACGGCCGCGGGGTCTCGTCATCCACGGCCTTCGCCGGTCGTGCGAGGGGACCGGTGATCGCCTCGAGCTCCGCTTGGGTGATGGTCCCCGGACGCAGGAGCATTGGCACCGGCCCGGAGAGATCGACGACGGTGCTCTCGATCCCGACGTTCGTGCGCCCGCCATCGAGGATGCACTCCACACGATCGCCGAGTGCGCGCTCCACCTGCTCGGCGGTGACGGGAGAGAGTTCGGTGAAGCGGTTCGCGCTCGGCGCGGCGATCGGGAGTCCGGTGGCCTCGAGCAAGGCGCGCGCCACCGGGTGCGCCGGAGAGCGAATCGCGACCGTGGGGCCACCCCCGGTGATCACATCGGGGACGATCGCCTGACGCGGGAGGACCAGGGTGAGCGGCCCCGGCCAGAAGCGTTGCGCGAGCGCCTCTGCCATCGGCGGCCACTCGGTCACGAGCGCGCGCGCGGCCGCTCCATCGAGCACATGCACGATCAGCGGGTTGAATGCGGGACGGCCCTTCGCCTCAAAGATCTTCCGCACGGCGGCCGCGTCGAGCGCATGCGCGCCGAGTCCATAGACCGTCTCCGTCGGGAAGGCGACGAGCCCGCCGCGACGGATGATCTCCGCTGCCGCGGCGATCCCCGCCGCGTCAGCGACGCGCCGCACTCGCCCGCCGCGCACACTCGGCTAACACGGAGGCACCCACGAAGAGCGCCTCCTCATCGGGATCGAAGCGTGGGGTGTGCACCCCGGCGTTGCTGCGGCCGTCGCCCAAGGTCCCGATACGAAGGAAGCATCCTTCCATGCGTTCGGTGTAGCAGGCGAAGTCCTCGCCTCCCATGTTCGCGGTCGCGAGCGCGCGCAGCGCGGCTTCGCCGAGGAGTGTTCGTGCGGCCTCCTGCGCGATCGCCGCGGCCGCATCGGTGTTCACGAGTGGTGGCGTGCCTTCGCTCACCGTCACCTCGGCGCGCAGCCCATGCGTCGCGGCCACCGATTCAGCGAGCGCACGCAGACCATCGCAGAGTAGGGCGCGCGCGGCAGGGGTCGTCGCGCGGATCGTCCCCGTCGCGCGGGCCTGTTCGGGGATCACGTTCGCCGCGCGTCCGGCCTCCACGGCGCCGACCGTCACCACGCCGGGGAGGCCAGGATCGAGTCGTCGCGAGACGAGGGTCTGCACTGCCATCACGAAGGCCGAGAGTCCGATGATGGGATCGATCGCATCCTGTGGGCGGGCGCCGTGGCCACCGCGACCATGGAAGACGATGGTGAAGGTGTCGGTGCTCGCGGCGAGTGGGCCGGCGGTCGCCACCACCTCACCGACGCGGAAGCGCCAATCGACATGTCCGCCGAAGATCATCTGCACATCGTCGAGCGCCCCGCTCGCGAGGATGCGCGCCGCGCCTTCACCGACCTCTTCCGCGGGCTGGAGCACGAGCTTCACCGCACCGACCGCCGGATCGCGCGCGAGCAGGACCCCGGCTGCCACAGTCCACGCGGCGTGCATATCGTGCCCGCAGGCGTGCATCACACCGGGGTGCTGCGAGGCGAAAGGAAGCCCCGTCTCCTCATGGATGGGGAGCGCGTCGATATCACCGCGGATCGCGACGGTCGTGCCGCCCACCGTTCGTCCCGGGATCGTCGCGACGAGTCCAGTGTCAGCGACCGTCCGGATCTCCGTGATCCCTGAAGCCTCCAGCGCCGCGCGCAACGTACGCTGGGTGCCATACTCCTGCCACGAGAGTTCGGGTGCGGCGTGGAGTGCCCGTCGAAGCGCGACGATCCGCACGCGCTCCGCTAAAGTGAACTGCGCGAGGCAGGCCGCCACGCTATTCGTTTCGCTCATGCGCGCAGTTCCTCGCGCCGCACCGTCAACGCCTTGATCCGTTCGACATCGATCTCCACCCCGATCCCCGGCCGGTCTAGCGGCACTCGTACCATCCCCGTCGCATCCATCGTCCACTCCGGGGTCACGATATCCTGCGCCCAGTACCGCGCACTCGGCGAGAGATCGCCGGGGAGGGTGAAGTTCGGGAGCGAGGCGAGCGCCACGTTGTAGGCGCGGCCGATCCCGCTCTCGAGCATCCCGCCGCACCAGACGGGGATCCCCTCGCTCAAACAGAAGTCGTGGATCGCGATCGCACTCGTGAACCCGCCGACACGCCCCGGCTTGATGTTGATGATCCGGCCCGCGCCAAGGGTGACCATGTCCTGTGCACGATCGAGCGAGGTGATCGACTCATCGAGGCAGATCGGGGTGCGGAAGCGCCGCTGCAGCACGCCGTGTCGTACGAGATCGTCATGCGCGAGCGGCTGCTCGATCATCATCAGCCCGAGGTCATCGAGGCCGAGGAGATGATCGAGGTCATCGAGGGTGTAGGCGTTGTTGGCATCGGCCATGAGATGCGCCTCGGGGCCAACCGCCTCGCGCACGGCGCGCACCCACGACACATCGCGCCCCGGGGCGATCTTGATCTTCACCTTCTGGTAGCCCGTCAAGAGCGAGGCGCGCACCTTCTCGATCAATCGCTCCACCGAAGGCTGGATCCCGAGGGAGATTCCTGTCGCGATCGCCTCGCGCGTCCCGCCGATCAAGGTGGCGAGGGGGATCCGTTGCCGCGTCGCCTCGAGCCCCCAGCAACCCATCTCGAGCGCGGCCTTCGCCATCTGATGGCCACGCACATCGCTCTCGAGGATCGCATGCACCGCGCCGGGGCCATCGATCGTCTGCCCGAGGAGGCGCGGCGCGAGCACGCGCGCGATGGTCGGCCAGGCGGTATCGAGGGTCTCCGACGAGTAGTTGGGGAGATCATCGACGACGCACTCGCTCCACACGGTGGCCCCGTCGGTGTCGATGAGCTCACATAACATGATCCGCCGATCGCGCATCTCCCCTGATGAGATGCGGAACGGCTCGACGAGCGGCAGATGGATCTCCCGAAGGACGATTCGAGCGAGGCGCATCAGGACTCCCGCTGCACGAGGAGGTAGGTCCCCCCCTCGGCGTCGGCGACGAAGCCGCGGACGTGATAGCCGAGGGAGAGGTAGTGGGCGAAGGCGCGACGGGTGGCGAAGCGCCAGCGACGGGCCTGCGTGATGTCGTGTGCGGCGAGCGAAGAGATATCCTTTGGAACGCGCACGCCGACGGCGGGGGCATCGACCAATGGTCCCTCGTCGGCCGACGCCGTGACCGCGAGCGGGAGCTGAGTGGGCAGCGCATCGAGCGGCGGTGCATCGCGCGCGGGATCCACCGCCCACGCGATCACAAAGCGGTCGGTCGGCATGTCACCTTGGAGGGGCGAGTTGGTGGCATCGCCGTACATCGACGGGACGAACTCGTCGACCCGCGCCCGCATCCGGTTGAGGTTGAGGTGCGCGTTGCGCGCGACCAGGGGATCGTATGTCCAGTAGATCGTCTCGACTCCGAGCCGCCGGCAGGCATCGCGCTGATAGGCCTTGAGGCGTTCGCCGAGGTGCTGTCCTTGTGCGGTCGGGTGTACGGCGAGCATATCCGACCAGTGGATCAGTTTTCCGTTCCGAACCCCGGTGACCCCGAAGACGAAGCCCATCAGTCGCCCGTCATCATCGAAGGCGCCGGCGACGACGCCCCCGGTCTTCGCCGCGACCAAGAGCATCGCGGCGGGGATCTTCTCGGTGAATCCTGCGCCCCAGGTCAGCTCCTGGAGAGCGACGCAGGCGGCGCGGTCGGCGTGGGAGGCGAAGTCGCGGATGTGCACGGCTGCTAGCTAAACTAGGGGAGATGTCCCCCCTTTGCGTCCCCCGATCCCCCGCGTGGCGCCGACCCCGTCCCCGCTGGGTCGGCCTCGGTGCCGTGCTCTGCCTCGGGCTCACGACGAGTCAGGTCGGCGGGGCACAGGCCGCATCATCCGCGGCCTCCTCGATCTCGTCTCGGCCATCCGTCGATACGTCGCTGGTCCGTCCCGCTCCCACCGTGACCCGCGGGGATCTGAAGGGCGCCGCGATCGGGGTCGGCCTCACCGCGCTCGCGGTGCCAGCGGATGGATGGGTTCGATCATCGGTGCGCCGTCCGGAGTGGCAGGTGCTCGAGGGGATCCAGCAGATGGCGCGGGCCGGCAATCTGTGGGGTGACCCCGGGGTGCTCACCCTCAGTACCGGGATGTGGATCGGTGGGCGCGTCACGGGTCATCCACACGTGGCGCAGGTCGGGTTGCGCGCATTCGAGACGATCGGTGTCTCCGGAGTGATCACGCGAGTGCTCAAGGCCTCGATCGGTCGGGCGCGTCCCAACCATCCCCCGTACGAGGTCTGGGATGTCGAGCTCGGTCGTGGGTGGGACAGCATCCAAGGTGATGGCGCGTATGAAGCGCTTCCCTCCGGCCACGCCACCGCTGCCTTCGCTTTCGCCTCCGCCGTCTCCAACGAGGTCGCCCGCATCGCTCCGGAGCACGCGCGCACCGTTCGGCTCATGACCTACGGACTCGCGACGTGGACGGCGTACGCTCGGGTGCACACCGACGCCCACTGGCTGAGCGATGTCGTCCTTGGCGCCGCGGTCGGCACGGTGACCGGGTGGGCCGTGACCCGCTGGCACGCCACGCGCCCAGGCAATGTGATCGACCGCTACCTCCTCGGCGAGACCGTCGTGCGTAGCCGGGATCTTCGTCACGATCGAACTCGAGGGCGCGTTGGCCGAGCGGATCCACGCGCAGCAGATGGCCGTCGATCCCAAGATGGCACGGCATCTCCCGCCGCATGTCACACTGATCGGCTCATCGGGGGCCGGCCCCTTTCATTCAGATACGCCGATCGACGTCCTGCAGGAGCGACTCCTGCCGATCGCCGCCGCGACCCCGCCGCTGACGCTGCGGTTCGGGCGCGCCGAGCGTTTCGTCGATCGGGAGATCGTCCTGCTCCCGCTCGACCCACATGGGCCGCTGCGCACCCTACATGAGCGTCTGCGCGGGTGTGGGATCCCCTATGCCCCGGCGCGGTATCCCTTCACGCCACACTGCACGCTGAGTCTCTATCCGACGCTCGATGCGGCGACACGCCGTGCGCTCCTGGCGGTACGCGAGCCGGAGCCCTTCGAGGTACGCGCGCTGCAGGTCTATCTGACACGGGAGCCGCAACCGGCCCGGCACCTCTTCACCGCGCCGCTCGGGACCGCGCTCGCTGATGAGGCGTGAGCGCGTGCGACGCGTTCAGCGCAACGCCTTCGTGATCGCCGCGTTGATGTCCTGGTCGCCACCGAGCCCGGTGTAGACGACCTTCCCATTCTTGTCGAGCACCACCACGTAGCTCGTCGCTGGCACGTCGAACTCGCCGACCGCGTCGCCCTTCTTGTCGTAGACGTGGGTGAATCCCTTGAGGTGTTCCGCCGTGTAGCGCTTCACGCGCTCGACGGACTGGTTCATGCTCACCGCCACACCGATGAACGCGACCGCGGCCCCATGCGTGCGCTGTGCCGCCTCGATGCGGGGTTCGAGTGCCTTGCAGTTGGAACACCAGGTGGCCCAGAACTCGATCACCGCGGGCCGACCCTTGTACGCACTCGCGAGGGAGACGGCGCGGCCATCGAGGGTCTCGACCATCACCTCAGGTGCGACGGCGCCGATCCCGATCCCGAGTTGGGCGTGAAGGGCGGCGGGGATCGCGAGGAGCAGCGCGACGACAAGCGAGCGAAGGGGAGCAGGGCGCATCGAACGAACCGGAAAGAGGATCAGAAGAGGAGCTTCCCCATCTCGATCAGGTAATACTCCGCGACGCCGATCATGATGATGGCGAAGCCGCGTTTGACCCAGAGCATCCAGGCACCGGCGCGCGGGAGCCGTGAGACGAGCCCACTCGAGAGGCCCACCGCCACGAGGAGGGCGCACATCCCCACCGAGAAGGCGAAGAGATAGAGGAAGCCGAGCGTCGCGCTCCCGGTCGTCGAGACCCAGGTGAGCACCGCGGCCATCACCGGTGCGCCACAGGGCGCGGCGACGAGCCCCGACATCGCGCCCATCACGAAGGCGCCCGCCGCCCGCCCCCCGGTTCCCGCCGTCGCGGCGCGCTGCATCAGCGCCGCCGGCAGGCGGATCGGGAGCACATCGAGCATCGAGAGCGCAGCGAGGACCAACAGGTTCGCCATCGCGAAGTAGAGCCAGGGATTCGTGCTCACGCTGCCGAACATCGTCCCGGTGAGCCCAGCGAGGAGGCCGAGCGCCGAGTACACCGTCGCGAGCCCGAGGACATAGGCGAGGGTGAGGGCGACGGTGCGCCACTTGGGCGCCGCCGCCGCGCCCACGCTCTGCCCACCGACGATCGCCGCGGTGATCGGGATCATTGGGTAGATACAGGGGGTGAGGCTCGTGAGGGCGACGGTGCGCCACTTGGGCGCCGCCGCCGCGCCCACGCTCTGCCCACCGACGATCGCCGCGGTGATCGGGATCATCGGGTAGATACAGGGGGTGAGGCTCGTGAGGACCCCGGCGCCGAAGATGATCGGGAGCGCGGTCAGCGGGCTCGAGGAGAGGCGCTCGGCGAGGGCGGTGAGATCCACGGGGGATCAGACGTCCTTGAACGCGACGAGGCGGAGCGTGGAATTCCGGCGCTCGACGACCGTCTCCACTGCGTGGGCAGATGCCGTCGGGGCCGCGAGCTCTCGTACCATGCTGATCGCATCAACATAGATCGCGAGATCCATGGGTCGGTCGATCTCCGGGAGCTGGACCGATCCGAGGATGATGAAATCCTCAGCCCGACCGAAGTAGTCGGCGACGGGCTGGCTCGCCGGAAGGGAAAGGACCCCTTCGACGGCGACCTGGTCGTCGAAGCTCAGACGGACCAGACGCTGGACCAGCCCGGGAATCGGATTATCGGATCGGAGCGTGGGATCCGTCGACCAGACATAGAGGACGGACGGGAGCCGCAACACCACCTGTGTGGCATCTTCTGTCGACTGCGTCACGTCACTCAAGGGGAGGACCCCCCCCACGACGCGTGGTGAGGAAGGCCCGAAGGGACTGAAGCGCCGGAATGTCCGAGTACCCGGAGACCGTCTCCCCACTCCGGAGACGGAGGGTGAGAGGATATCGCGTCAGCTTCACTTGACCGATGACCACCGAGGGTCTGGGGGTATCCGCCATCAGCACTCCGAACAGGGGACAGGGACGACCCCGTGTCGTCCACCGAGAAAGTTACGCGCGGGCGGCCGGTGATGCGGCCTCGCGACGCCCCGCCTCACGTCGCAGCAGCGCCACCGCCACGATCGCATGGAGGGTCGTCGCCACGACGGAGATGTACCAGAGCCGCTGCAGGGAGAACCAGGGTTGCCGGGAGGCCCAGAGCGCAGGGGGGACGAAGCATCCGAGTCGCACGACACTGCTGATGACGGTCGGCGTCGTATTGCCCAGCGCTTGGAATAACCCCGAGCAGGTGAAGACGATCCCCGAGGCGAGGAAGTTGATCGAGATCGTCGCGAGGAAGGTCGCCGCGACGGCGAGGACCGCCGGATCGCTCGAGAACC
>Ga0194120_10004559_pt1 | contig 21218 bp, 19 predicted proteins | sample TA2MahCa65mmetaG_FD_148642 | JGI IMG/M metagenome (GOLD analysis project Ga0194120, IMG submission 148642) | Freshwater microbial communities from Lake Tanganyika, Tanzania - TA2015019 Mahale Deep Cast 65m | ecosystem: Environmental > Aquatic > Freshwater > Lake | place: Tanzania: Lake... | reverse complement strand
GCTGCGGCCCGGCAGCGCGCTCGTGATCGAGGACGCGGCCGAAGTGGATGTCGGCTCGATCGGCTCCAACAACATCCTGAGCTGGAAACTTCGCGGCTGCGTCGGCGTGGTGACGAGCGCGGCCGGGCCGCAGTTTTATCGCGTGAAAGTGCAAGGATCCGCCGGACGATAAGAGAGATTTACGCCCGGACGCCACTGCCCCGGCGGGGTTGCAGGACTAACGAGCTTGGACGCAGGGGGACTGCATCCTGCTGGGGCCATGGCGGCCGGGCGAATCGACCGGCGCCTTGAGCAACAGAAGACAGAAGTAGCGAAAGTTCAAACTTACATCGCCGCAGGTGAACGATCCCCTCTCTTTGGACGTGTCTTGTAGGACAGGGCGTCTCGCCTGTCCAGCATTTGCGTACACCAAAAGCAGGACAGGCGGGACGCGCTGTCCTACCAAACGGTTCATCGGTGCCAACGCATCGAACAAAGCGTACACGCTGCCGACTGCAAGCCGGCGATACAGCAGAGTGAAACTCTGCGTTACGAGAACCATGGCGCGCTTCTTGCGTTGTTCCACCAGTCAGTAATGAAAAATAGCTTTTTGCCCCTCGCCTTGGCTGCTTTGGCCTCGATTGCAACGGCTTCAGCGCAGCCGACCGTGGACTTTCTCATCACGAATCGGTTTGTCGAGCCGCATAGCGTCGCGGTTGATGAAAACAACAAGTTCCACATCAGCGACAGCGCCAATCACCGCGTCTTCAAATATGATCCTGACAATGGCGCCCTAACGAGCCTCGCCGGAACGAGCGGGCAGTTTGGGATGACGAATGGCCCAGGGTTTATCGCGCGCTTCTTCTCGCCGAAAGGAGTCGCCTTGGCGCGCGGTGGGTTAATCGTCGCCGACTCCGGCAATCACATGCTCCGGTGCCTCAGCCTGACGGGCAGCGTATCGATCGTGACCAACTTCGCTGGCGCCGCCAGTCAAGCAGGTCTCGTGGACGGACCGCTCGATACCGCTCGCTTCAACAGTCCAATCGGCCTCGCCACGGATGCCACCGGCAACATTTATGTTGCTGATTCCAAAAACAACGCGGTGCGGAAGATCGATGCCAATAACGTCGTTTCCACGGTGGCGTCCGGTTTCTCCGAACCTTCAGCGGTGGCGGTTGGAAGCGGCGGCGAGCTTTATGTTGCTGACACGCGGAATCACGCCATCAAACTTATCAAGACAGATGGCAGCGTGACTTTGCTCGCTGGCAAAGGCGTTTCGACGAGCAGCGGAACAAACGATTCATTCTTTGCCGAAGAAGCGCTTACCTGATCACATACTCTCATGCCCACGACAAACGATTCACGAGCGACAAAGGCAAAGTCGTTTTAGGCGGTTACTCCTTTCAGATGCCCCTCACGGCCGCGAGTGGTTCAACCTATCGGATTCAAATTGGCCGGCCCTCCGCGAGCGATGCGTTCTCCAAAGACGTGTATATCGACACACCCACCAACGGTTCTTTTGGCGCCGGTGTGATCAATTCGATCAAAGACGTTCGTGTTGTGCAGGGCGGCATCGGCGAAGGCCAGCTCCGCTATCTCGCAGGTGACATCAATCCCTTCCGCTGGTTCAACGCCGGCGACTTTGGCGACACGAACCTGTTAAATAATGACGTCTACCAAACGTTTTATGCCGCGGCCTATCGATTCAATGTGCCGCCCTCGGGAACCGATTTCTTCGATGCGATAGATTCCTGCTGCATGACCTCCACTGGTTCGATCATCACGAATGTCTTTGATGCCAATGATGCGAATATCAATTTGATCACGCTCGGCGACGGTGAGATCAATGTCACAGACGTCTTTGTGATTTACCGCCGGACACTCGATCCATCGCTCAAATGGTTTGCTCGCTACTGGATCGATGGCCAGCGGACGGCCGCCGAAGTGCGCAATCTATTTCGCGGGCTCAGTGGAACTGTGCCCGCATCGGGCCAGAGTCTCGCCAATCTTCCGGCCGACGCGCTGACTCCAAGAACCGCGACTCCCAGGCCATCGGTCCTTTTCCGAGCGGATGACATTCGTGTCGCACCGGGTGAATCGATCGAGGTTCCAATTCGCGCGGAAGTCGCCGGCGCGTTTCCCCTCCGTGTGTTGTTGCTCAACCTTTCCGTCGAGGCGCTGGAAGGATCTCCGGCCCTGACTGAACCGATCCAGTTCACACCGGCAACGCAACTCGGAAAACCGGTCCTATCCACATCGACTGGCTACGGCAATTACGCGGCAACTTGGCTCGACCACCGCGTCCCCGGAGTGATCGGGTCAACGACGGTCGGCACGCTGCGGCTGACGATTCCCGCAAAAGCAACCGCGAATGCCGCTTACCGAATCCACTTCGGCCCGACCTCCGCATCTCCGAGCGGATTGTCACTCTTGCCTCAACAGATTCAGGATGGGCTTTTGGTTGGACGCGACCGGTCCGCATCCTCTTTTGGCGATAGCATTCCTGATACGTGGCGCCTGCGCTATTTCGGTTCGGCTCACAACCAATTGTCGCAAGCAGCCGCCGATGCAGATGGCGATGGCGTTTCCAATTGGCTGGAATTCAAGACGGGCACGAATCCGGCCGATGTGAGTTCGCAGTTCCGTTTGCTGGCCGATGCGCCCACTTCCCAACGTATCAAGCTGCGCTGGCCCTCGGTCCTAAACAAGATTTACGCAATCGAGGCTGCTCCGAGCATTTCCAGCGCTGAATGGACGACTATTAATCCTTCCGTAACCGGCACTGGCCACGAGATGGAATTGCTCGTTGATCCCATCGGTCCTGGGCATTTCTACCGCGTTCGCCTCCTTGAATAAGAATATTGTTCCCCCCCATGAACGCAACATTTGCCTGGAGGCTTTCCTTAAGTCCGCGTCCTTGCTTACTCGAACTTTCCGGCCCGTCTGACTGCCGCCAAAAGTCTGTCCTGGGATTCAAACGGGTTAAGTGGATTGGCCTCGTTGATCGTGTAAAGCGCGCGCATCACCAACCGGTAACGCTGGCCAATCTTGTAGTCAGGAAGGATCCACTGAAAATCCCAAGCAGGATTTCCCGCGCCGCCGCCCGAAGGAGATTGGCTCAGGCGAACCTTGTCCTGTGGCTGGAAGATCTGAACGAACGCCATCTGCCGGCAAACTCCCAGAAACCATGGCTCGGCATAGCGATGATTCGAATAATTGAACACGAGCGTGAGCGGGAAATTGGCATCGTGCGCAAACGCACGATTGTCATTCTCGGCTCGATGCGCCGCCAAAACGCCATGTTGGGGCGACGACGCGCGAACCCATTTCGGTCCCGTTTCGGTGTGGCCTGGAGGAATCAGGAAATGTGTGTCGCGCGATTCCGGCTGGTCAATGTAACTGGCCCAGAACAAGCCGATGTACCCGTTCTTATAGGTATCTCGGCGCGCAATGCATTCGAACGTCAACTGAATCGTTTCGTCTTCGAGCAATTGATAACGCATGCAACTTTCCAATCCCCAATGCGGCGTTGGCGCCTGGTAAAGTTCGGCTGTGTGGGAATCGATGACGCGCAGTTCCATCGGCGCGTGGCGCGGCTCGAAGAGGACCTTGTTGGTCTGAACGGCGCCATCGTGGATATGTTCGAAGTTCAAACCAGCGTAGGCCGGGACGCAGAGGTTGCGAGGCTGCTCGTCATGTTTGAGCGAGCCAATCCCATGATAACCCGCCCGGTGTCCCGGCAAGACCGCGTCATCGACGGCGCGATTATCAACAATCACTGCTTCAATCGAGCCTCGCCGCAAGACAACGTACGGTTTTCCCGGCGCCGTGAAGCGGACGGAGGGATTCTCTAAGCTCGTGTGAGCGATGGGTTCTGCTCCTCGGACTTCGAAGGCCGCCAGCAACAGCATCGCCAATCCGTTCGCCAGCGTGATGGACGCCGGCGCCGCAGAGGCAGGCTTCGGAAGCATAACCAACGTCGACCGCGGATTGAGCTTCGTTCCTTGTTGAAGGTACTGATTGGCTCCTTCCACGGACTGGTTAGTCGGTTCCTTATTCATAGGTTGCAGCATTAATTTGAACGTGACGGCTGGGCGATTTAATAATTGTTCTGATTGTCCAAACTTTGCGCTACGAGGGAAGGCGTCGCTTCAACGACGCTGCGAATCATCGCTGCGTCGAACAGCTTCATACCACTGCGACCATTTCTTGCCTTCGTCCGTTCGGCGCCATCGTTCATAATCTTTGCGAGCCTCACCGGAGGACTACGACTCGAGAAAGCGCCAAACGCTTTGGGCATTTACTGCCGCATAAAAATAATGTGCGTCCACGTCCGCGTTCGATACTGCCCATTCCGACCGTCTCGATCATCTCGAGCGCCCGCGAGATTGTCCGAAATTGTGCCCAATGAACAAAACGGTGCGAGGGATCGGTGTCGCGCGGATTGTGATCCGAAAACTCGACTCACCGGCCCTGTCCTCAGCGATGTCCGACCTTTCATTGGTTTGACTTCCATTCGAGCGTGCTTTAACAGATGAACGATGAAAACGATCAAACGTTTGCCTTCGTGGTTAGCCGTCGTAGCCTTCACGTCCACAATCATATTTGCGGCTGAAGCTCCCACTCAGTTTGAGGTTGGCGGACTTAACTTCAAGCGACCGGCGAATTGGGGGTGGGTAAACGTTACCTCGGCGATGCGCAAGGCGCAGTTGCGTGTGGTAGATGACAAGACAAAGAACAGCGCTGACATCGTTTTCTTTGCCGGTCTGGGCGGCAGTGTGAAAGAGAATGTGGACCGATGGTTCACTCAGTTTCAAGAACCGCGAGAGAAGATCAACGCCAAGACAGAGGAACGAACGGCGGGCAAACACAAAATCACTTTCGCGTCGGCGCAGGGGACCTACCTGAGCGGAATGCCCGGCGGCGCCAAAACGCCGTTGAAGGATCATGCATTGCTTGGCGCAATCATCGAAACCGCACACGGCAATATCTTTGTGCGGATGACCGGCCCGACCGATCTGGTTCAGAAATCGACTGCCGAATTCAAGGGAATGATGGAACAGGCCGCCAAGTAAGTCGATTCGCGTTAGTTTGAACCGTGCAAGGGTATCTTGAACGCGCTGTTGAGCGCATGGCGGTGCTTTCGTTCAAGCGGCGCTTGATTCTGTCCTCCGTGACTGGCGGGTTGGTTCTAGAGTTATCGCACAAGGAGGATGCGGCATAAATGGTTAACGCTGCTCTCGCCCGTTCCTGACACCGTGCGGACGGGAGTTTTATCTTGTTCAAGTTTCTCGAAATGGATCGGAAAGATGCAAATAAAAAAGCGACTCCAATCGGAGCCGCCAGCAGGAGGAACTGCTTTAGCAGACACAATAACGACTATTAGAAAAACGCCTATAGGGGTATCCTCTGAAAAGCGCGTACGACGAACCCCTAAACAATTGATCTACCCTTTCGTTTTGCAGACCGAATTCAGTTGCAGGAATCGCAATAGCAGCGGGGCGGATTGTTTGCATGACGATCTATGGTGGTTTCGGCGAGTCGGTGACGCCAGCCAGGTCAGCTCCCTATTAGCCGTGAGTACGCCTGGCTAGTCCTGGCAAAGCTTTTGCTGTTTTTATGGGTTGGAGTTTGGACACTCTGCCTGCTCTCTACAGTTGAGGGTGGGTTTTGTACACGAGAAGTCTGAATTTCGCTTGGCGGAGCGTGATGCCGCGGTCGTGGCTGCGAGTTTCAGGAGTGTCCTTCTGGAAGAGGGCATTCGACGGCCAGGATGCCGTTCAAACTCGCAGCCGACACGGCTGCGCTAGGCTCTTTTGATGAACCGGGAAAGTTAGTTCCAGGTAAGCTTAATGTCGCGACTGGCGAACACGAGATTCTCGAAACGCTCGGCCACTTCGCGCAGCTTGCGCGGGAGACCCTGCCGATCAAAGCGAACGCGTGAATAAACTCCCGGCTTGTTCCACATGACGTAGAGATCAAAAGCGGTCGGTGAACGCCCCGTCGCGCTCACAAACCAATCCTTGCGGTCTTTCAAAATCTGATAGGCGACACGCCACGCTAATTCTGGATCAGTGTAATTTCTGGAGGGAGAATACGCTCGCCACACTTTAGGCAATATCTGAAAGCGGCTCACTTCTCCAGATGAGCCCTTGGCGAAGTCCGGATTCTTGAAGTGCCCGGATTCGATTTGCGCCAGAGCCCATGCAATGTTTTCAGACTCGAAATCGAAGACCGGCGCGGCGTTGTCTGCGCGTTGGGCAAACAGAGTCGTGCTGTGTAAAGACACGGCAAGGCATGTTGCTGTCATCAACCCTGTTAACTGCATGGATATCGCTCTGTAGAACGCGGCGAGCCTAGACACCCGGCGCAATGCGTCAAGAGTTTGTTATTCACAATCATCCGAGCGGCTTAAGATAATCTGTCGTCCGTGATGCAAAACATCGCGCGATCGCGGGCAGGTTGATTGCACCCACGTTGTGGAATAACACCCACGCTTTCGCCTTGAAATGACGCGCATGATCCGCCCTGGCGAACGCAGAGTAACACAGCCTGTCACGTTGTTTTCCTCTCGCCGCATTTTTAAGATGTTAGCACTTAAGCCTCGGTCAAAAAAAAGGCGGCCCAATGCACAGAGCCGCCCTCTTCGTACCTTCACTCGAAGGAATCAATGCCAATCCAAAGGATTCATTGGCGACTGTGAAAAATAGCAATATCAATGCCGAGCGTTACTCATCCTCTGCAGCGGCGAGGGCCGGGATAAGCTCATTCCCTGCGCTTTGTTCAACCATCACAATTTCAGGAGATTAGCCGTGGAAAAATTTGTCAACTTTGTCGAGGCGCCGCAGTTGGTCATTGACAGAATAGAACGGCTGCGCAATGGTACATCCTGCATCCTGCATTGTCACAGCAGCGTGTGTTCCGATTACAATTCGAAATGATTAATTCAATTCGCGGCGAGCAGAATGAATAAGCGCGGTGTCCGCCACAGCAGTCTTTTGCCTTGTCCGCTTGATTTAGTTTTACCGGCAATCTCACCAGTTAGCCAAGCGTTCAAAGAACTTTAACGATTTCCCTGCCATCACCTGCAAGCGGTGAATCCAAAGGAAAGTGGGCGACCCTGAATGCACGGGTCGCCCTTTTATTTAGGGCAGTTTTGATCGCAACCATTTTATTTATCTCCGAATGGACAATTGCGCTGAGTTCGAAAAAGCTTCGTCGACCTCTGCCATTGCTATGCGTTGGCGAATAATTGGATTCACGCTCTGCCGGCTGCTCCTGGCGGTTTTCGTGGTGACTGCTGACGGAGCGAACCCCGCGCCGCCTCAGCCGCTGCGCGAGTTTCGCGGCGCGTGGATCGCGACCGTGGCGAATATCGATTGGCCTTCGCGTCCCGGATTGTCGAGCTCAGAACAGAAAGCCGAGCTGTTGGCAATCGTCGAAAAAGCTGCGCAGCTCAAGCTCAACGCGCTGCTGTTCCAAGTGCGACCCGCGTGTGACGCTCTCTATGCTTCGAAGATCGAGCCGTGGTCTGAGTATCTAACCGGGAAAATGGGCCAAGCTCCGGACCCCTGTTACGATCCCCTTGCGTTGCTCATCGAGCAGGCGCATCAGAGAGGATTGGAAGTGCACGCCTGGTTCAATCCATTTCGCGCGCGATATTCCTCGCCGTTGTCGGTGGCGGTGAGCAATCATATCAGCCGCACCCATCCGAAAGTTGTTCGCAACTACGGCAAACTTCTTTGGCTAGATCCGTCGGAATTATTCGTCCAGCAACGCTCGCAAGCCGTCATTCTCGATGTGGTTCGCCGTTACGACATTGATGGTGTGCACATGGACGATTATTTTTATCCTTATCCGAAAAAGGATGCCGCGGGCAAGCGCCTGGATTTTCCCGATCAATCGAATTGGCAGAAATATCTGGCCAATGGCGGCAAGCTCAGTCGCGGTGATTGGCGGCGGAAGCATGTCGACGATTTCGTCCAGAATCTTTATCGCAGCATCCGAGCGGAAAAGTCGTGGGTCAAAGTTGGCATTAGTCCTTTCGGAATCTGGCGGCCGGGCGAGCCGAAACAAATCACTGGTCTCGACGCCTATGACGAACTTTATGCGGACGCGCGGAAATGGCTTGCGCAGGGCTGGCTGGACTACGTGGCGCCTCAGCTCTATTGGGCAATCGATCCGCCTGCACAAAGCTATCCCGTCCTGCTGAAATGGTGGACGGATCAAAACCTGCACAAGCGCCATGTCTGGCCGGGCAACAACTCGTTCAACGCAGGTGGAAAATGGCGCGCGCAGGAAATTGTGAATCAAGTGCGGCTGACGCGCCGGCAACTTGGCGCCACAGGCAACATTCATTGGAACATGACGAGCTTGTTGCGAAATCGTGGGGGGCTCGCCGATACGCTGGCGAGGGATATATATGCCCAACCGTCTCTCGTGCCGGCTTCGTCGTGGCTCGACAAACAACCGCCAAGCCCGCCTCAACTCGCAGTGGAAAGAGATCAGTCATCAAAACCAGTCAAAGTCTCCTGGCGCGCGGCCAATTCCGAAACGATCTGGTTGTGGATTTTCCAAACACGAACGGATGGAAAATGGACCACGGAAATTCTTCCTGGCAAAGAAATGGCCCGTTCGCTTGCCATGCGCGCGAGAAATAGTGGACTAGATTGGATTGCTGTGACGGCGGTGGATCGATGTTCGAATGCTGGTCAAGCCACGCTGTTGAACGTCAGCAATGGGCAAATTGCCATTCGTTGAATGCCGCCAATGCGGAGCAGCCGAGACCAAACACTCAGGGCCTGCGAATCGTTCCATCCCAACCGCGCAATCGACCCCATTGCAGGTCGAATGGCGGGTCGTCGCGAATCGGATATTTCACCGCGAGTTCCTCGTTGACGTCGATCCCGAGGCCGGGCTTTTCGTTGCCGAATAACATGCCGTTCCGGATTTCTGGCGCTCCCGGAAAGACTTCCAGAAGTGCTGGACTGAAAACGGAGGCTTCTTGCACGCCGAAGTTCCAGGTCGCGAGGTCCAGATGAACATGCGCGGCATGCCCGACTGGGGACGTGTCTCCGGGGCCATGCCAAGCTGTGCGAACGCGGAAGAAGTCGCACAACGCTGCGATCTTGCGGGCCACGCTGATCCCTCCTACTTGCGAAAGGTGACACCGAATGAAATCGATCAACCGGCCACTGATCAAATCGACCCACTCGTTCGGGTTGTTGAAAAGCTCGCCCATCGCAATCGGGATCGAGCATTGCTGGCGCAGATGTTTGAAATAACCGATGTCTTCGGGCGCAAATGGGTCTTCGAGGAAAAACAATCGGTAAGGTTCCAATTCTTTGCAAAGCCCAATGGCATCGATAGGTGGCAACCGTTCGTGCACGTCGTGCAGCAGTTCGATTTCTTCCCCCAGTTCCTTGCGCAGATAAGCGAATAGCTTCGGGAGAGAACGGCGGTAGGCGGCCGGTTCGAAATGGTCTCCGGCAAAGTGTCCTGTCAAATTGGAATTCGATTCTGAGGAACCGCCCCCTCCCGCGCCGTAGGCAGTATTGCCGGGCACGGCGACCTGAACCCGAATGAATCTTGCGCCTTCAGCCATGTAGCGCTTTGCGGCTTCGGCGACTTGTTCATGGGTTCGCCCGCTCGCATGCCGATAAACCGGGACGCCAACGCGGCATTTTCCTCCGAACAATTGGTAGAGCGGCATGCCCGCGCGTTTTCCTTTGATGTCCCAAAGCGCCATATCGACGCCGCTCAGTGCGTTCATGAGGACCGGCCCATTCCGCCAATAGGAACTTTGATACATTGCCTGCCAAAGGTCTTCGATATTGTCCGGATCTTTGCCGACCAAAAACGGCGCCAGGTACTGGTCAACCGCCGTCACAACGGTGCGGATGCGTTGCGTGAACGTAGCGCAACCAACACCGTAAAGTCCCGGTTCGCTCGTTTCGACCTTTACCACACAAAGCCGGATGCGGGCCGGCGCGGTAAGGATGGCCTTAACTTTCGTGATTTTCAGCGGCGAAAGAGTTCGAGGTCCAGGTGAAGATCGCTGCGGCTCTTCCTGGCCAAGAATCGTGTTCCCTCCCGCGAACAAACCGGCCAGCGCCGCGCCACGAGAGAGTTGCCCAACAAAATGTCTTCGGTTCATAACGAATTGGGTTTGAAACACAGTCCGCCTCGCGAGAAGTCACACGACTAGATTAGCGACGTTCTTGTCTGCTGATTCGCGGAACTTTCGAGTTCCGCGATCGGGCGATTGGAAGATCGCTTAAACCCGCAGGCTCGAAAGCCCGCCCTGCACGACGCGGCTTAATGCGAACTTCCGGAATTCGTGGCGAGTCTCTGCCGATGGTTCATCTTGTTCAAGCGCAAACAAACAGCGGGAGTCTTTGCCTTATCCGCGTTATCGGCGAAATCCGCGGTTAAAATTCGCTTTTAGGTTTAACCACCAGCTTGACAGTTCGGCGCGCTTCCAACAGCCTAAAAGCACTCCCAGGTTGGAGGTCTTTCCGGCCTGCGAACTTTTAACATCTCAAAACTGATGCAAACGAAATATACCTTGGCCTCGATTCTCACCGCAGCGCTAAGTTTCACGGCGCTGCTCCCCGCTGTGGCTGCGCAAAATGATCCCGGATTTACTCCGTTGTTCGACGGCTCGACTTTGAATGGCTGGAAGCTCGTCGGCAAGCAAGGCCCGGGCTATCTCGCAAAGGACGGAGTCCTCATCTGTCCGAAAGAAGGAGGAGGAAACTTGTTTACGGAAAAGGAATACGAGAATTTTGTCCTGCGCCTTGACTTTAAGCTCACCGAAAATGCGAACAATGGCCTCGGCATTCGAGCCCCGCTGGAAGGGGATGCGGCCTACATGGGGATGGAACTTCAAGTGCTCCACAATGACGGTCCTGAATTCAAAGACAGACTTCGTCCGGAACAGTACCACGGCTCCATCTACGACGTGATTGCCGCCAAGCGTGGCGCCCAAAAGCCGCCCGGTGAATGGAACAGCCAGGAAGTCGTGGCTGACGGACGGCGCATTAAAGTCACTTTAAATGGCAGCGTTATTGTGGACGCGAACTTAAACGACGTTCGCAATCCCGAGACGCTTCGCAAACATCCGGGACTGTTGCGAGAGCGTGGCCACATCGGATTTCTTGGTCACGGCGCTCATGTGGAATTCCGCAACATTCGCATCAAGGAATTGTCCAGCACTGTAAAGGACAATACGCCTCCCCCAGGATTCACGGCGCTGTTCAACGGCAAAGATCTTTCCGGCTGGAAGGGCTTAGTCGCCGATCCCAAGAAGCGTGCGCAGATGTCGCCGGCAGAGCTTGCCGCGGCGCAGGAGAAAGCCGACCAACGCATGCGCGATCATTGGAAAGTGATCGATGGCGTTTTGGTCTTCGATGGCAAGGGCGACAATCTTTGCACGAGCAAGGACTATGGTGATTTCGAATTCCTCGTCGATTGGAAGATCGAGGAAAAAGGAGACAGCGGGATTTATCTGCGCGGCACACCGCAAGTGCAGATTTGGGAACCGAATGTCGGCCGGCCGAATCCGAAGAAACTCGGTTCCGGCGGCCTCTACAACAACCAGAAGAATCCGAGCGAACCGGTTAAGTTCGCCGATAAACCGGTTGGCCAATGGAATACGTTCCGCATTCTCATGGTGGGCGAGAAGGTGCATGTCTTTCTCAACAACGAGTTGGTGGTGAAAGATACGACGCTTGAGAATTACTGGGAACGGGAGAAACCAATCTACCCGGCTGGGCAGATCGAACTGCAAAATCACGGCAACACGCTTTACTTCAAGAACGCTTTCGTTCGCGAGCTTGCACGGCCACAGTAATAAACTCCATCAACAGCATATGACTCATCAACTCACTCGCCGCACATTTATCAGACGCACGGCTCTGACTGCTGGGACGTTTTGGATAGGTTCCAGCGCTTTCGCACGCAAGATTTCTCCCAATGAAAAACTGAACATTGGTGTGATTGGAGTCGCGGGACGTGGTGGAGAAAATCTCAAGGAAGTGAGCACCCAGAACATTGTTGCGTTATGCGACATCGATGACAAGAACCTCGCCGCGGCCGCGCAAAAACATTCTCACGCCAAAACTTACAACGACTTCCGCAAATTGATCGATCAAAAGGACATCGACGCGATTGTGATTGGGACTCCCGATCATACGCATGCCGTAGCTGCGGTGGCAGCGCTCAAAAGCGGCCGCCACGTCTATTGCGAGAAGCCATTGAGCCGGACAATTTCCGAGGCGCGCATCATTACGGAAACGGCAAGAAAAGAAAAACGCATCACTCAGATTGGAACGCAGATTCATGCAGGTAACAATTATCGACGCGCGGTCGAGTTAGTGCAGTCGGGTGTCATCGGACCGGTTCGCGAGGTGCATGTATGGGTGGCGGCCACTTATGGTGGCAAGGATTTGCCGAAAGAATATCCGCCCGCCCCGCAACATCTGCATTACGATTTGTGGCTCGGACCGGTGGATGGGCCGCCTTACAGCCCGGAGTGGGTTCCATTCAAGTGGCGCGATTGGTGGGCATTTGGCGGGGGTGCTCTAGCTGATTTCGGGTGTCACTACATGGACTTGCCACATTGGGCGCTCGACTTGCGCCAGCCACTCACGGTGGAGGTTGTCGAAGGCCCCGAGGTTCATCCGCACTCGACGCCCAAATGGCTGATCGTCAAGTACGAATATCCCGCTCGCGGTCCAAAACCGCCTGTCACTCTTACGTGGTATCATGGCGGCAAGTATCCAACGCAGCTGGTCACACCCGAACAATACTCGAAATGGAAGAGTGGTGTGCTGTTCGTTGGTCAAAAGGGAATGGTGCTCGCCGATTATGGCCGGAACGTGTTGCTGCCGGAAAAGGACTTTGCCGATTTCAGACGCCCGGTTCCTACAATCCCGAATTCCATCGGCCACCACAACGAATGGATTCAAGCGTGCAAAACTGGCGGCCCCACCACCTGCAACTTCGATTACTCCGGCGCGCTCACCGAAGCTGCTCTGCTCGGAAACGTGGCTTATCGCGTCGGCAAGAAACTCGAGTGGGACGCAAAGAAACTCCGGGCTGTTAATTGCCGGGAAGCGGACCTATACATACAGCACGAGTACCGCAAAGGGTGGAAGATTTAGCTGAGCAGAGCGCGATACGGCAGTCCACTGGCGGAGTGGCTCTTAGAACCTATTTTAGAATGGCAGCAGTCGAGCACCCAAAACGCCCTCGGCGCTCGGTAGGGGCAAGGTGACGAGGCTCTAATTTGAGGCGTAAGGCGGAATATTTCAGAGCCTCGTCACCTCGGCTGCTACGCCCGATTACGCAACTTAATCGGCTCGACTGACGAAAGTATAAGGAGCGTGGATGCCCACATCCGGGCATTGAGAACCGCTTGGAATCTCCCGAAGTCACGACCTGCAACTGACGGGCATGGATGTGGGCATCCACGCTTCGATTCACGACAGTTCGTTTTTCGCGAACACTTTAATGGCCGCCGCGACGAACTGAGGGAGTTGTGGATGATGCGCTTCGTAAGCCTTGCGCAAGTCCGAGTCCACGATCAATTCGCTGTGGCCCGCATAAGCTTCCTGGTTTGGCGTCCAGAATTGCTTCAGCCATTCGTAATGCCGGCGAATGATCTTTTGGACTACAGCCGATTCGGCCGCGAGCTCGCGCTCCATCGCCGAAACGAGATCAAGGCAAATCTCGTTGAAAGCGGCTCCGGACTTTTGCCAATCGTCCTCGGTCCAGTGCTTCACCTTCTTCTTCGATTCGGCGATGCCTTCTTTCATTGTGTCACCGTAGCGGTCGATCAAGTATTGCTCGTGCTTGGCTTGCACAACTGGGTCGAAACCCTCAAAGAATTCCTGACTTTTCATTTTCTTTTTTCCTTTCAAGTGCTCGATGGTTTTGTCGATGGTCGCAATCAATTGACGGGTCCGCGCCAGATTCTTCCCCAGGACTTGCCGATGCGATTCCAGGGCCGCGAGCTTTTCAGAGTCGGCCCGGATCAGGATGCGTTTGATTTGCTTCAGCTCGAAACCCAGCTCCCGATAAAACAGGATTTGCTGGAGCGCCAACAGCTGCGGCTCTTCATAGAACCTGTATCCATTCGCTCCGTAGTAGGCGGGTTTCAGCAAGCCCACGTGGTCATAAAAATGAAGCGTGCGCACGCTAACGCCCGACAACTCGGCCAATTGTTTGACTGTATGAGCCATCGTGATTTCTCCGCCGATACCACCGTGGTATCAGCGACTAGCTAGACGAACTTGTCAGGGATGACCCAACGTCGGGGTCAAGGGGAAAGTTTTGTCCCGGAAGGACTGTGTGAGAATAGCCTGGTGTTTCAACGCCAGGAGCCGGATTGCGAAAGGATCGAGTCCCGAAGGGACGGCTGAAAATGCACTTGAGAATCGACGCTTCAGCCGTCCCTTCGGGACTTGCGCGCCTCGCGTCATACTCCCGGCGTTGAAATTGGAACGCCGGGCTATCGTCACACAGTCTCTCCGGGACAAATACCCATTGGAGTACCGAAAGGCTTTAGATTCCACTTGGTCCCTATTTTTGACTGCCTCGGTCACTGTTTGGTGAAAGAATTCGTGCCTTATCGTCCCGCCTTCAGGATGAATCCAGCGTTGGTCCAATCGGCGAAGTCTTCGCGTGAACCGTCGCCGGCATCCATCGCAACCAAGCTGACGGTTTTGGCGCCGTCAGGAATCTCGACATCAAACCGCCACGCGGGAGAGAGAATCCGCATGACCGGGCTGGCGGCGGCTTCTTTGCCATCAATGAAGACCTTGAAAACGACGCTGGGATACTTGGCGAGGTTCGAGCCGTTGCTAATGCTGATCAGATTCTCGTCCACTCCCGCGAGAGCGACGAATCGTTTGTAATCAGGTTTGATCTCATAGACGAGTTCGCACGGCGCATGCACGCCCATGCCATGTTGAAAGACTTGCCGGTTGATTCGGAGGTTTTGGCCGAGGTTCGACTTGTCAATCTGAGGCCGCCGGGTGTTTCCGGAATAGCGGACGTTTCCTCCATAGGTGTGGCCAAATCCGACGCTCCGGATCGGCTTCACGTCTCCAATATAAACATCCGGGAATGGTGGCGTGGGCGACATTTGAACGAATGAACCTTGCGATTCCAAACAAACGGCGCGTCCGTTGCGAAATGCGGCAACACGCAGATTAGTGGCATTCGTGAAGATCAGTGGCTGGGAATAAGGAGTCGAGTTGGCAGTCGGCGGCGTGCCATCCAGGGTGTAGCGAATCTCCGCGTCGGCCTGAAAAGGCGCCGTAAGAGTCACCGTGATCGGCTGTTCGAAAAGGTGTGGGCGCATGCGAGTTCCCCAGGGCGTGATGCGAACTGGATCAACCACCCAATTGGAATCCCATTTCCCAATCTTGGCCAACTCGCTTTGAAAACTGATGCTGGGCGCAAGGAACTTTTCGAAATGTTCGACGACTTGCTCAGTGTTCAGGTCGGGAGTGAAATTGCGTGCTGGATCATATCCCGGATGGGCGTCGGTCATATCGCGCGCTAACACGCACCGGAGCCCGGCGGATTTCATAGCTTTCAAGCCCATCGGTTTGCCCAACAAACAGACCTGCGTGTGAAAACCAACATAGATCAAATGCGTCAGGCCGCGTTGCTGGCAAATGGCATAAACCTCAGCCTGTGTGTCCGGCATCAAATCCTCCTCCCCTATCCGCAAACCCGGATGCATGCCGTCCCAACCGTAATTGACGGCGCACCGTTCGCGTCCACAAGCGCATCCGCCGGGATCGGGCGCTGGTGGACAAGTGACGTTGGTCACGGCCGGCACGGAAACCTTTGGCAAGGTGAAGATCACCGCGCGCTGAGGATAACCAACGTAATTGTCCACGACGTCGCTAGGGCAGAGCATCACGGTCATGCCCAGTGCGCGAGCTCCCTCGAGCGCCTTGTTCATCCGTGGCACTATGGCATCGACACGCATCGTTGCTGTCTTGCACCAATGAAAGTTCCACACGTCCACCGCGATGACACCCACACGCTTGGGATCGACGTTCTCGTTCGCGAGCACGATCTTTCCGGTCGCGGGATCGCGTGTCTGCAAGGTCAATTGCATGTCTGCTGCTTTGGCGGTGTTTAACCCGAGCGTGGCGATTCCCCAAGCCAGGCAGATTGGCCAACGAGACAAAAACACCCGAAGGAAAGGATGATCGATTTGCATTTTCATGATGATCTCGAGCATATATCGATTCGAGTATGACTGGAATGGCAAACATTCCGAATCCACGCCCACTGCGTCTCGGCATTTTGGTCCCTCCATTCATCGGACATCTCCGGCCCGCAACGGTTCTCTCACGCGCCTTGGACTCGCGCGGACATCGCGTGGAAATCCTTTCTTTTGCCGATGCCGCAGGGCCGCTCGCAAGTTCTGGTGTTGAACTGACGGTGTTCGGCGAGGCCGAATTTCCGGCCGGCGAATGGGACAGACGCGTGGCTATCTATGCTTGGCGCCGCCGAGGGACGTAATATTTATCGGCAGGCTGTGCGGTTGGTTCTGGATGAAGTGCGCTGCATCGCGGCTGAGCTTCCCGACACCCTGCGCCGCCTAAAGCTGGATGGTTTGGTCGTGGATCAGCTCTGTTATGGAGCAGAAACTGTAACGCAGGCTCTCGGTGTGCCGATAGCGATTGCCTGCCACGGGCTCCCCTTTCATCGCGAGAGCCGAGTCCCACTTTGCCTTCGTTCATGGGCGTACAATCCGGCGCTCTGGGCTCGCGTCCGCAACCGGCTCGATGGCGCCTGGACACTTCTCGAGGGTTGGCGCATGAGTCTCTTTTACCTCAAACACAGGCGGGCGCTTGCGCTTGGTCCGCCGAAGTTGAGCCATATTAACGGGATTCCACGGAGTCTCGTGCAGGTGGCGCAAATTCCGGAGTCCCTCGATTTTCCAAGCCACAAGCTGCCGGACCATTTTCATTACACAGGGCCGTGGCTCCAACAGCCCGCTGAGCAAACCAGCGATTTCCCATGGGATCGGCTGAATGGAAGGCCTTTGGTTTACGCTTCTCTTGGCACATTGCAAAACCGTGTGGCGCGCTGGCACGACATCATCGTTGAACCGTGTAGTGGTCTCGACGTGCAGTTGGTTGTCGGGTTGGGACGCGCTTCTGCGGATGCAGTCGAATTGCAGTCTCGATTCTCGAAGCACGCGATTGTGGCCCGCTTTGCGCCGCAACGAACACTGCTGGCGCGCTCTTCGGTAGCGATCATTCACGCCAGCTTAAATTCAGCGCTCGAAACATTGAGCGCGGGTGCGCCCGTGGTCGCCATTCCCATCGGCCATGATCAGCCGGGCGTGGCCGCCCGCTTGCGCCGGGCAGGCGTTGGCTGCTTTATCAAAGCCACGGACCTCGAGGCTGGCACGCTGCGCGCGGCTGTGAGCGGTGTCCTGGCTAATCCTTCGTTTCGACAACGGGCCGGCGCGTCCTCGGCGCGCTTGCGCGAGATCGATGGACCGGCGCTAGCCGCGGAGTTGATCGAGCGAGCTTTCGTTTCGCGCCAGCGTGTGCGTCTGAGGTAAGCCTACAGAGGACTGTGTCGCTGAGGCCTACCGCTTCGCCGCACGGCGTACCAAGTTGTCAGACATGATTGTTTCCATCCTCGCTGGTTGACTATAGCGTTTCTCGAAACAGATTTCGGGATAGGTAGGGCAAACCTGCTGGTTTGCCGGAAACGCGGCAGCGTTTCCCTACCTATCCCGAAATCTGTTTCGAGAAACGCTCTAACACGCTTCGTCCGAACAGGCGCAACGGCCCACCGCCATGCGTTGCCGGCTGCTCAGATTGTATCTGTTGCCAACCAACTCGATGGACGAGTGCGCAGCGTAACCGTGATCCAGCAGCCAGCGGAGATCATGCGTCGCCGCGTACAAGGCAGGGAGTTGTCGCATGCCAAAAAGCTTTTCATCTTCGGGAGCTGCTCCGCGATGAGAGGGATGTCGTGCCACGGCCTTAAGTTGCCACAAAGCGCCCAGGAAATCAGTCGTCGTTCTTGTCCGGCAGCGCCTGGATGGTTACCCTTGCCGAAACTTTTTCCATGGACTCGAGCGTGCGCAGATTGCCAGGTTTTGGAGAGCTGCAATCCTCTGCCGCTTTGGAGTGCAATAACCGAAAAGCGGCAGAGGACTGCCGCATTCCAAGACGCTGTCGCGCGGACCTGCGCTCCATTCGGTTCATCAGCGGTTCTCATTTTGTGACTAAAGGCAGGGCGCGTCACTCCGTGCGCCGAACAGGCCCGAAAACCAAGGCAATTTGCGGAAAACGGCGCGCACGGAGTGACGCGCCCTGCCAAAATCCGCCAAAATGAGAACTGCAGTCGGTTCATGGTTCAAGATTCAGGAGCCCGAAGGAAAATGATATATCAGGAAAATCGATGGCCGTGTTTTCTCGGATGGTTGAGACCGCTGACAGGATGTTTATTACCGTCTGCTTTTGGGTCGATTGCCGCAGTCGCCGCGCAACCCACCGGGAAAGATCGCTTAGACAATTATGTCGATTGGGCAATCTACCGCGGTGACAAAAAAGCCAACCAATATTCCAGCCTGGGCCAAATCAACGCCACGAATGTTCATCGGCTCGAACTCGCGTGGGAATATCACCACGGCGACCCCAATGGCCCTTCCATGTACAGCAACCCGATCGTCGTCGATGGCTTGCTTTATTTCACGACAGCGAAGGTCAACGCGGTCGCGTTGGACGCGGCCACTGGCAAACAAGTCTGGGTTTTCGAATCGGCCAAATATAACGCGGGCCAGCGCGTTTTCAGAGGACGCAACCGTGGGCTGGTTTATTGGGAAGACGCCCGTGGCGAGAAACGTCGCATTTTCAATTTTGTCAAAGACCGCGTCTATGCGATCGAAGCGAAGTCAGGTGCGCTGATCGAATCGTTCGGGGAGGCCGGGTTCATTGATTTGCGAAAGAACCTGCCGGTCGAAGAGCGTCCGGTCCCGGCGTCGAAAGTACCCGGCGAAGAAGCGTGGCCGACGCAGCCGTTTCCGACGAAGCCGCCACCGTTAGTCCGTCTTGCGACCTACGAGGCAGATTTGACGAACGTCACGCCGGAATCGCGGGCGTCGGCGCTCGAACAGTTCAGGAAGCACGAGACCGGTTTTCTTTACACGCCGGCGTCGCTGCGAGGCACAATTACGACACCCGGTCATCAGGGCGGCGTCGAATGGGGCGGGGGCGCTTTCGATCCGACCACGGGCGTCCTCTATGTCAACGCTAACGAGGCGCCCACGATTAACCGGCTTAAACCGCTCACGCAGATTGATCCAACGACGGCAACGCCCATGCAACGCGGCGCCATGACTTACAACATGGCCTGCACGCCGTGTCACGGTTTCAACCGGCAAGGCAATCCACCATTGTATCCTCCGTTGAAGGATGTCCGCTTGCGGCTCAAGACCCATGAAATTCGAACTGTTCTGCTGGACGGTCGAGGCATCATGCCGTCGTTCGCTCAATTGACGACGCAGCAACTGGACGATCTTATCACTTATCTGGAGAGCAACGCGGACGATGGGCAAGACGTCGCCGCGGTTGGGACCGGGCGTTACGCCCAGATTGCGCCGTTCTTTGAAGATCCCTACGGTGCTCCCGCAATCTCGCCTCCATGGGGAACGCTTAACGCCATCGATCTAAACCAAGGCGAGATACTCTGGAAGGTCCCGCTCGGGGAATATCCGCAACTCGCAGCCAAAGGCATTCGCAATACCGGCGCCAAGAATTTCGGCGGACCTATTCTGACCGCCGGAGGGATCATCTTCATCGCGGCGACGCCGGACGAAAAATCCGCGCCTTCGACAAGTACACGGGCAAGATGCTTTGGGAATACAAACTTCCCGCCGGAGGTTACGCCACGCCCAGCACTTTCACAATCAAGGGGAAACAATACGTCGTGATCGCTGCCGGTGGCGGCGGCAAACTCGCTACGAAGTATGGCGATTCGATCCTTGCTTTCGCGCTGCCCTAATCTTGCCCCGCATTGTTTTCGGCTTTCAGCCAATTGTGCGCGCGTGCGCACAATTGGCTGAAAGTGGCGGATTTGGATATTGCGTCTTCACCGCGTAAACTGTACGGCTAGCAGAGATAACGATATGCGGATGATTGGCCATATTCAAAGCGAGTCTAATGCCCAAACGTTCAGTGCTTATCTGTACGTGCAGGGCATCAAAAATCAGATTGAAGCGGAGAAGGATGGGACTTGGGCATTGTGGGTTCATGCCGAGGACGAATTGGCCAAAGCGCGCCAGCTGTTTCAGGATTTTATGGCGCGTCCCAACGCTCCCGAATATCAGCGAGCGGCCAAAGAAGCTCGCGAGTTGATGGACAAGGAAAAGGAGCAAGAGCAAGCGGCCGACAAGCGATTCTTTCATCGCAGCCAAATCTTTCGCAATTACGGACCTTACGGGATGGGTCCGTTAACCACGGCGCTTATTGCTTTCTGTGTGGTGGTCTGGATTATCACCGTCTTCGGAATGGACAGGCCAGCGCTGGCGGATTTCATTCAGGCGTTGTTTATCAGCGAAATCGATTACGCGCGGAATCTTCCGGAAGTTAGGCAAGGCCAAGTGTGGAGAATCTTCACCCCGATTTTCGTTCATTCGACCATGTTCCTGCACATCCTTTTCAATATGCTTTGGTTGAAGGATCTCGGCAGCATGATTGAAGCGCGGCAAGGCTCGTTTCGGCTGGCGCTGCTTGTCATAATTATCAGTGCGGCCTCGAACCTCGCCGAGTACTTTGTCACGGGTCCGCGGTTCATGGGAATGTCCGGAGTAGTATACGGACTCCTCGGCTACATTTGGATGAAGGGCAAGTTCGATCCGGCCTCGGGTCTCTTTCTGCACCCGACAACGGTCGTGATGATGCTGATTTGGTTTGTCATCTGCCTGACAAACCTGACTGGACCGATCCGCATTGCCAACGTGGTGCACGGCGTGGGCCTCGGCCTCGGTGTGGCTTGGGGTTATCTCTCAGCGATTGGGCCATTTTCGCGTCGGCACTGAGTAGGACAGGCGTCTCGCCTGTCCGTCGAGGTAGAGACGTCGGTTGCCCGACGCCCCCCTCACAGATCCCGGCGGGCCCTATTCGCGGCACTGGGCTCTTCACGTTAACTCGCTTGGCATGCGCCAAATGGATGGAGGCGGGTCA
>Ga0194120_10004556_pt1 | contig 21238 bp, 13 predicted proteins | sample TA2MahCa65mmetaG_FD_148642 | JGI IMG/M metagenome (GOLD analysis project Ga0194120, IMG submission 148642) | Freshwater microbial communities from Lake Tanganyika, Tanzania - TA2015019 Mahale Deep Cast 65m | ecosystem: Environmental > Aquatic > Freshwater > Lake | place: Tanzania: Lake... | reverse complement strand
TCTAAATAATGTCGCTCTCTTTTTTATTATTGACAATGCGGTGACTCTCATAGCGCTTTAGCTTTTTATGAATAATAACACCCCATATTTATGAATTTTCCTTATTATAAACAGCTGCTATTTTGCAGAAACTCTAATATACTGGATGAAAAACATGGTAAGCTTCGTAGCGATGGTTACAAATTTAGTAGGTAAAATTGTTTACAATGTTGGAAACATCAAAGTGCTAAAAAAAAGGTTGATAAAATTGGCTAAGAGAATTAAAACTGATGGAACATTTTTGTACTATTCAATCGCTGATGGAATCAGTATTATGCTATCTGAGATTACACAAAAAATTATTCTTTTCCCTACTCGATTTAGTGGACAGTATTCGCTATTCGGTACATATCTGAAAAATGGGTAAACTCCTGGAGCTTTCGGTTTGATAATCAGCGCATGTTTACTTAAATTGCGACCCAAAATTAAGGAGATTTGATGGCTACACATAAGTCAGCTGAAAAAAGATATCGTCAGAGCTTGAAGAAGAAAGCCGTAAATAAACAAAGAAAAAGTGAATTAAAAACAGTTGTAAAATCGGTCCAAAGTGCAAAAGACAAAGAAACAGCCGAAAAAGAATTAAAAAAAGCAGTCGCTGTTTTAGATAAAATGGCTTCAAAAAAAGTTATCCATAAAAATAAAGCCGCAAACCAAAAGTCGAAATTAACTCGTCACGTGAGTAATATTTCTTAAAAAACCAAGTTTTATTCGGGATGAAAATGCCAGTCTAATCTGGCTTTTTTGTTTGCCCTCTATAATCTATAATTTTCGAACCAGCCAAATAATTAACGAAACCAACAAGCTTACCAATATCATAGTGGTTATTGGAAAGTAGAATTTTAAATTCGGCTTATCTATTACGATATCACCAGGTAATTTGAAAAGTGGAATTTTAACAATCCAATTCCAAAATATTCCAACGAAAAGAAGGGTCGCTCCAATCACAATTAATACTTTTTGAAAATTAATATTCATCAAAAATATTTCATGTAATGATTTTCCGTATCATCTCAGTTTTTACAGGCACGCATTCAGAGATTTTAATGCTGCTTTCAACTCGATTCACAGTATCACTAAAATCATTCTTATCGGTAAATAAAGTTACAATTATTTCATCGCTTACGACTCTATCACCAACTTTTTTGGTGAACTGCAATCCCGCTTTCGGATCGATCACGTCATCGTGTTTCATTCTTCCTGCACCGAGCTCAATTCCTGCCATCCCAATTTCGAAAGCATTTATTGAATCAATGTAACCGCTGTGTTTTGCCTTTACAGTTACAGAATTTTTTGACTTTGGATATTTTTTTAAATCTTCAAGAAATGAAATATCTCCCCCTTGGTTTTCTGTTATCTCAAGAAATTTTTTATAAGCATTGCCATTTTCAATTTGTTTTCTGGACGTTTCAATTCCCTTTTCTATGGAAGATGCTTTTCCGCCGAGAAATATCATTGCACCAGCAAGATTGTGACAAACTTCCATCAAATCTTTAACTTCTTTTTCTTTCAAGCATTCAATTGACTCGGCTACTTCGAGCCAATTACCAACTGCATAACCAAGCGGCTGATCCATTGCCGTGATAAACGCGATTGTCTTTTTATTAAATGCTTCAGAAATCGCTTTCAAGCCAGAAGCGAGACGTTCTGAGTCTTCCAGAGTTTTCATAAAAGCTCCAACTCCAGTTTTTACATCAAGAACTAATCCGTCAATCCCTTCGGCCAATTTCTTACTCATAATACTTGCACAAATCAGAGGGATCGACTCAACAGTGCCGGTCACATCACGCAAAGCATAGATTTTTTTATCAGCAGGTGCAATTTCTTTGGTCTGACCTATGAGCACAGCGCCAATTTTCTGAAGTGATTGTTTATAATCAGCGACTGATAATTCCGTCCTGAAACCAGGAATGGATTCCAATTTATCAAGTGTTCCGCCGCTATGTCCCAGTCCACGGCCGGAGATCATTGGAACTGGTATACCAACTGAAGCTACTATTGGTGCAATAATTAATGAGACTTTATCCCCCACTCCTCCTGTGGAATGTTTATCGACTTTAATGCCTGAAACGCTCGACAGATCTAAAACTTCACCGCTGTGAAGCATAATTTCAGTTAATGTCGAAGTTTCCGAAGACGTCATACCGGTAAAATATACACTCATCAGAAAAGCTGACATCTGATAGTCTGTAATTGATCCTTCTAAAAATCCCTGAACGATAAATTTTATTTCGTTGGAATCAAGCTCAATTCCGTTACGCTTTTTAATAATAATTTCAACTGGATTCATGTCTTTTCAATTCTAATTTTGATTTTAAAATACTGATTATCTTCCAAATTTGTATGATTCTGCTAATGAGCTTTAGTCGATAAGATACGGTAGCTGCATCTGTTGATTTTGTTTACAATTTCAAAAAACTTTGATTTGCTACTATTTTTATATATTTTAGTTCAGGACTTAAGACTCATTCATGGTTAATTAAGTGCTAATCTTTTTCTGAGATTTTATGAATGGGGCTTAAGTAGTTTTTTATTATAGGTTCTATTTTTTATGTCAAAAAAATTGTTTGTTGGAAGTCTTCCATTTGCAGTTTCTAATGAAGAACTCCAAAAATTGTTCGAAGCATACGGCGAAGTCACATCAGCCGTAGTGATCAAAGATAAACAAACCCGCCGTTCAAAAGGATACGGATTTGTTGAAATGGCGTCCGATGAAGCCGCAACCGCAGCCATGGAAGCCTTAAATAAATCAGAGCTCAAAGGGCGTAATATCGTTGTGAATGAAGCAAAATCTACCAACGATGGTAAGTCTATGAAAAAATAGTTACTTATTTTTGATCTAAAGGGATAATCCGCAACTGCAGAACGGATTATCCCGTTTTTCTTTTCCTCTTTCTGCAGCGATGAAAAAATTAATGGTTGTCGATTTTTCAACTTTTGATTTATTGGCAATTTATTAAATAAGAACACTCAAACTAGTTGATTTCTCCATCCATTTACCATTTCACACTATTTTTTTATTTTAACAACATTCAAAATGAATTTTTCATTAACATTCTAAATCACAATGACTTTTAATCTCAACAAATTGACAATAAAATCTCAAGAAGCTGTAGCTGCGGCACAAGAGATAGCCCAAAATTATACAAATCAACAAATCGAACCAATACATTTGCTTGCTGCTTTAATTCAATCATTAGACGGAGTTGTATTGCCGTTGATTCATAAATTAGGTGCAAATGTTAATAATCTTAAAATAAAAATTAACGAAGAAATTGAACGGCTTCCAAAAGTTGCCGGTTCGGGTGTCGGGAATCAATTTATCTCTCAAGATTTGGCTAAGTTATTTGATACTGCGCTTAAAGAGGCAAATTCTCTTAAAGATGAATTCGTAAGTACAGAACACATTTTAATTGCTCTTTCCTTAGACTCTGGCACAACCGGAAAATTATTGAGGACTCAAGGTATTACAAAAGAAAATATACTCAAGATTTTAAAAGATATCCGCGGAACACAATCTGTTCGTTCACAAAATCCCGAAGACACTTACCAAGCTTTGCAAAAATATGGTAGAAACCTGAATGAACTTGCAATGAAAAATAAACTTGACCCAGTAATCGGAAGAGAAGATGAAATCCGAAGAGTGCTTCAAGTCCTTTCGAGACGAACGAAAAACAATCCAGTGTTAATCGGCGAGCCTGGAGTAGGCAAAACAGCAATCGCAGAAGGATTGGCTCATCGAATAATACTTGGTGATGTCCCCGAAAATTTAAAAACAAAACAAATCGTTGCTCTCGATATGGGCTCGCTTGTAGCCGGAACACAATTCCGCGGACAGTTTGAAGACAGAATGAAAGCGGTCTTAAAAGAGGTTCAAGAATCAAATGGCGAAGTAATTTTATTTATCGATGAACTTCATACATTAGTCGGCGCCGGCGCCGCACAAGGATCAGTAGATGCAGCGAACATTTTAAAACCAGCACTTGCACGAGGAGACCTGCATTGCATCGGGGCAACGACTTTGGACGAATATCGAAAATATATTGAAAAAGATGCGGCACTTGAAAGAAGGTTTCAACCTGTTTTGGTCGATGAACCAAATATTGAAGATACAATTTCAATCCTTCGTGGATTGAAGGAACGCTATGAAGTGCATCATGGCGTACAAATAACTGATGCGACGATTGTTGCAGCGGCTCAGCTTTCGCATCGTTATATATCTGATAGATTTCTGCCGGACAAAGCAATTGACCTCGTCGATGAAGCGGCTTCAAAGCTTCGAATCGAGATCGATTCAATGCCCGAAGAACTCGATGATATTGAGCGAAGAATCAAACAACTGGAAATTGAAAAGGTCGCATTACAGCGCGAACTTGGCGATTCAAATCAAGCCACCGAAAACCCAACTGAGATGCGATTGATAGAACTTGAAAAGGAATTAGAGAATGAAAGAGAATCCCTCTCTTCGCTTCGTGTACATTGGCAGAACGAAAAAGATTTAATAAAATCAATTCGTCAGATGAAGAAAGAAATCGAAACTTTGAAACAAGATGCGGAAAGATTCGAACGCGAAGGTGAACTTGGAAAAGTGGCGGAGATACGTTACGGAAAATTGAATACACTTAAAAATGATCTCGCAAAAAAAATTGCCGAGCTTGAATCAGTTCAAAAGAATAAAAAGATGCTGAAAGAGCAAGTCGATGCCGAAGATGTTGCCGAAATAGTAGCAAAATGGACAGGCATTCCTGTCAGTAGAATGCTTGAAAGTGAAAGATCAAAACTCCTGAATCTTGAAGAACGCCTTCATCAAAGAGTGATCGGACAAGACGATGCAGTTTCTGCTGTATCGAATGCTATTAGACGTTCGCGTGCGGGCTTGCAGGATCAAAACCGTCCGATTGGATCATTTATTTTCATCGGAACAACCGGCGTTGGAAAAACAGAACTTGCGCGTGCATTAGCGGAATTTTTGTTCAACGATGATCATGCAATGGTTCGAATTGATATGTCCGAATATATGGAAAAGTTTTCCGTAAGCCGATTGATTGGAGCCCCTCCCGGTTACGTCGGATTTGAAGAAGGAGGACAATTAACCGAAGCTGTAAGACGAAAACCGTATTCTGTCGTTTTACTTGATGAGATTGAAAAAGCTCATCCTGAAGTTTCCAATGTGCTGCTTCAAGTTTTGGACGAAGGTAGATTAACCGATAATAAGGGCAGAACCGTTAACTTTAGAAATACAATAATTATCATGACCTCTAATATCGGTTCGCACTTAATCCAGGAAAGATTGAGTGAACTTAATGACGAGAACCGCGATTACATTCTTGGCGACCTTCGCATTGAATTGCAAAATCTGTTGCGTCAGTCAATTCGTCCCGAATTTCTAAATCGAATCGATGAAATAATTCTTTTCAAACCTCTTACACATAGTGAAATAAATCAAATTGTTGATCTGCAAATTCTTCAAGTGATCAAGATGCTAGAGGAGAAAGAAATTACAATCGAGTTAAGCAATGAAGCAAAAGATTGGCTTACAAAAGTCGGTTACGATGTCGTTTACGGAGCTAGGCCATTGAAGCGAGCGATACAAAAGTATTTAATTAATCCTCTTTCTGAAGAGATCCTTCGCGGAAGTATTAAGAACGGAGATAAAGTTGAAGTCGAATTAGGTGAGCAGGGTCGATTGAAGTTTATTTCAAAATAAAGAAATGGGACACTGATTTTCATGATGATAAATGATCGTCAGCATCCCAATTTGTTTTATGATTTAGCTGCTAAAATCTTTCAATCAAAGAGATTTTAGCTCTTTCAATTTGTTCCGAAAACTCTTTCCATTCTTTATTGAAAAAAGAAGTTATGGCATTCTCTGCCTCTGTCAGTTTTGATGAAAAATGTTTTAAACTAATTTCTGCCATTTCGGACGGTGCTTCCCATGATGAAACCGCATAGCGATAAACAGTCGAAAGCTGCGAGCCGAGTTTTTTCGGATCGCGCCTTATTCCTTGAATGTCACTGTCATAAAATAATTCAGTCATGTTTTTAAGAGTATCTTGAAGGGCTTTACTTCTTGATTTCAAATTTTTGTAATTGGCATCGTCTTTATCTTTAAGAATTTCATCAATGAGCTTAAGATTTTTTTGTGCATCACGAAGTTTGTCCATTAGCCCAGTCGCGCTATTAACTTTTTCTACAACCGAAGCGAACATTTTTTCTTTTACAAGAATATCTTCGTCAGTAATCATCAACCTAGGATCTAATTTAACATTTACAAAAGTTGAGTCTGAAAATTCACCTGCTGAAATTTTCACTAAATATTTTCCTGGAATGACTTGCGGTCCACTGGGTTCTCTATCGCCAGGTTTTGGCTTGGGCTGATTTGGAAATCTTATTCCCTTGCGTTCAAGATTCCAGTAAATTCTGTTCATTCCGTTTTTTGCAGGTTGCTTCAATGTACGAATCAGTTCATTTTTTACGTTTAAGATTTCGATTTTAACTTCACCGGAATCTTTTGAACGTGATTCGCTCTCCTCATTCAAATTTTCTACTGATTTAGCTTCTTCCTTCTTTTCTTTTTGTTCGATGTTGAGACTGAAGGTTAACATCGCACCATTTGGCAGATTTTCACCAGAATAAATTGCGTCGCCAGGATTGCGAATTCCCGGTGCGGAGTTATAGACGGCAAGATATGCATCCGGAATTTCATACATCTTCACTTTATTCTCGAGTACTTTCAAACCTTCTTTCGCCAAGACTCTCAACGGCTGAATGTTATCGAGAATATAAACCGATCTTCCAAACGTTCCAAGAACCAAATCACTCTCTCTCGGATGAATTATCATATCCATAGTAGATACCGTTGGAAAGCCGTTTTTCCATTTAGTCCAATTTTCACCTGCATCGATGCTGACATATAATCCAAATTCAGTCCCCAAAAACATTAACTTAGGTTCAACAAAATCCTGAGCGAATGAAAGTGCATATCCAAAAATATTTTTTCCGCTTACAAGATTTTTCCAAATCCTTCCAAAATCTTTTGTGTGAAAAACATATGGAGTCCAATCGTCTTTTCTGTGATTATCGAAAACAACAAATGCTTCTCCGGCGTTATTTGTTGAGGCTTGAATTTGTGCAATCCATATTTCTTCAGGAATGCCTTTGATATTCTTTACTACATTTGTCCAAGTCTTTCCGTCATCGGTTGTGAGTTGAACGTTTCCATCGTCTGTACCGACCCAAATCACTCCGCGTTTAACCGGGCTCGGCGCAACTGATATGATTGTTGTAAAATTCTCAGCGTTGGTTACGTCGTAAGTAAGTCCGCCGCTTTCAAGCTGTTTTTGTTTTTCTGGATCATTGTTCGTCAAATCAGAAGAAATGATTTCCCACGAGTCACCTCTGTTTGTACTTCTGTGAAGATATTGACTTCCATAATAAATTGTTGTTGCATCAAATGGATCGTGTGCAATTCCTGCATTCCAATTGAATCTTAAATCCTTACCCTCGGGATGAAACGGGCGAATAAGTTTCTGCTCTCCTGTTTCTGCATCATATCTATTCAACCATCCGCCTTGTGACATCGCATATCCGAAGCGCGAATTACTTCGATCGGGAACAACATCAAATCCATCTCCACCGCCTATTGCTTCCCAATATGTATTCCGAATTCCACCAGATCTCCAAACTCGGCTTGGACCCTTCCAAGAGCCGTTATCCTGCAATCCGCCATAAACATTATAAGGGAATTCCATATCGACATTAATGTGATAAAATTGCCCAAGCGGAAGATTTTCTGCGAACTTCCACGATTTACCTTTATCAAATGAAATTGCAAGACCGCCATCGTTTCCATCTATGATAAAATTCGGATTTTCAAGGTGAATCCACCATGCATGATGATCGACATGAATTTTTGAAAGCGAGTTTAAATTTTTAAATGTTTTGCCGCCATCCTCGCTTATTCTAACATAAGTAGCTACATCGTAAATACGATTTTCATTTTTGGGATCGATAAAAATATCAGCATAATAAAATGGACGATTACCGACATCTTTATCATTAATTTTATTCCAAGTAAAACCACCGTCGTCGGATCGGTAGAGAGCATTTTTATTCGATTCAATCAAAGCGTAAATAACATTAGGACTGCTGTTTGAAATCGCAAGCCCTATTCTTCCTATCTCGCCTTTCGGCAAACCGTCGTCCGAAGTTTTTTTCTTCCAAGTTCTTCCACCGTCAACTGTGATGAATAATCCAGATCCTTCGCCTCCGGATTTGAAGAACCAGGGCCATCTGCGGAATTCCCACATTGCGGCAATTAGCTTGTTCGGATTAGATGGATCAATAACGAGATCAGCCGCTCCGGTTTTTTCATTTACAAAAAGAATTTTCTCCCAAGTTTTTCCACTGTCAGTTGTTTTATAAATTCCACGCTCTTTGCTTTCGCCCCAGGCAGAACCTTGTGCCGCAACATAAACAACATCTGAATTCTGAGGATGAATAATAATTCGATGGATATTGCGAGTGCCTTCCAGTCCGAGATGCGTCCACGTTTTGCCTGCATCGAGACTTTTATAAACGCCGTTGCCGCTTGTTTGACTGTTGCGGGGATTTCCTTCCCCGGTTCCGACCCAAATCACATCCGGAATGTTTTGATCAACTGCAACCGCTCCTATGGATGCAACAGGCTGCTCATCAAACAACGGCTCCCAATCAACTCCGCTTCCTTTCGATCGCCATAATCCCCCTGAAGCTGTTCCGACATAAATAATCGATGGGTCTTTCAGCACTACATCAATGCTTGTTATTCTGCCGCTCATTCCTGCCGGACCAATTGATCGTGCTTTTAGTCCGTGAAGTTTTTCCATATCCAGCGGCTGCGCAGAAATAAAATTCGTATGGCAAAAAGCAAACGTTAAAAGAAAAAATATTTTCGTAACTGATTTTGTTAGATGCTTCATCACAAGCTCGCTTACTAATTAGTGTTGCACTTTTCTTGAAATATATGGATGAGATAAATGAGATGAAAATTATTTATGAATCAGTTTACGAGATAAGTCTGTTTTTTACCGTTACTGACCAATCGGTAACGCAAAAAAGTCTGTGGTATCACAACTTAAATTTTTATATTTATAAAGAAATAATCACCAAATCAGAGGAAATGATGAGACGGATAATAAACCTTTCTTTACTAACTTTTTTGTTCGCTTTTAATTTTTCACTTCTTGCTCAAGAGGAATATTCCGATGAAACTAACAGCAGCGTAGCCGAACTCGGGCAATTCCACGAAGTTATGTACCCAATTTGGCATACTGCTTATCCCGAAAAGGATTTCGCCGCACTTAGAAATTATTCTGAGGATGTTAAAACGCTCGCAGAGAAAATTTATTCAGCAAAGCTTCCTGGCATTTTAAGAGACAAGAACACAAAGTGGCAGCTTGGTGTTTCTGATTTTAAAAATTCAATTGACGCATACCTCAAAGCTTGCGAAGGAAACAACAATCAATTTCTTCTCGATGCTGTAGAAGAAATGCATACAAAATATGAAATCCTCGTTCGGACTATCAGACCTGTTGCGAAGGAAGTCGATGCATTTCATAAAGTATTGTATGTGATCTATCACAAATACTTGCCGGATAAAAAATATGATAAAATAAAGGAAATGGGCGATGAGCTGAAGCAAAAATCAGAAGCAATGCTTACGGCAAAACTTTCTAAGAGACTTGAAGGAAAAACAGAAGCTTATAAAGAAGCTGTGGAAAAATTAATTGTCTCGGTTGATATGCTTAATGAAGTTCTTGCTGCCGAAAATTCAGACGCGATTGATAGTGCAGTTGAATTAATGCACACAAATTATGTGAACATCGAAAAGATTTTTGACTAAAAAAAAGATGCTGCTGTCACCCACCGGTAGGTGACAGCAATAAAGCAAATCAGTTGAACGAACCTTTAACAAGAATAGCTGTTTGCTGTGCTACGTTTTGATTGTACTCAAACGAAAGTTTCTTGTGATTGACTAAATCTATAATTGTTCCTATCAGACAAATTCCGCCTGTAAGTAGAAAAAGTAATCCCATTCCGACTTGGTTCAGCATGAAGCGCTGAACGCCTGCAATTCCAATAAAACCAAGAAGCGTTAGAAGAAGAATTGTTTGCGGATCTTTTCTTCTTGCTCGGTACATATTGGCAAATTGCATCGCCTGATTATCATTAAGATCTCTTATCAGACCTTGAACAAAAACCATTTCTTCTCCCTCGAGTTCGGGTAAAAGTTGAAATATATTTGGCATTTAAACCTCCGTATAAATTGATTTATAGTTTTGAATTTGTCTTTTTATTAACGAATAAATTCTGAGTGAAAGAACTATGGCGGCAACCGTTCCAAGCGGATGCGCTTCAAATGATGCAGAAATTTTTCCATGAAATAAATATGAAATCGATTTTCCGAGTCCGCAGCCGGGGCAAAAATCGATCCCAACATTTTTGAAAAAGCAAAAAGTAAAATGGGAATCGTTTGATGGTGATATTAGGATTAACGCTATCAGACCAGCCATCCAAATAAAAGCTTCAAAAGGGATTAATCTTTTGAGCATTTCTAATCGAGATGCGACACTTTCGATTCTAAATAATTTTAACTTATGATTAAGATAATTTTTCATCTCATTACTTTATGAAGTTAGAACATTCTAAGCCACTAATCAACACAAGACAAGAATTTTCTAAAATGTTGCGTTCTTCGTTTCTTATTAGTTTTATTAATATAAATCGAATAATTTTGCATTGAACTGAATTTTATTACGTAAGTTTATCAAAATGGATTCATCGCTAAAAAAATTTTTTTATCCCAAAAGTATCACCCTGCTCGGAGCTTCTTCAAAAGAAGGTTCGATTGGATACGAAATTTTAAAAAGTATTAAAAGCTTTCAGTTTACCGGAAAAATCTTTGTTATAAATCCAAATGCAAATAAAATTCTTGGAACGCAATGTTATTCTTCATTAGATGAAGTCAATGAATCAATCGATCTGGCAATCATTCTACTTCCAAGAAAATTTGTTTTGCAGGGGCTTCAAGATTGCGCTCGTAAAGAAATTAAAAACGTAATTATTATAACCGCTGGATTCAAAGAAGTCGGCGGCGAAGGTGCTGAGCTTGAAAAAGAATTAATACGAATTGCAAAAGAGAATCAGATCAGATTGATTGGGCCGAACTGTATGGGCGTGATCAATACAGAAGCATTGATTAGGTTGAACGCTACGTTCGCGGCAGAACTTCCAAAATATTCGCAGATTGCCTTACTATCTCAAAGCGGCGCACTTGCAGCGGCGGTGCTGAACACAATTTCTCAAACTGGATTTTCATTCGGGCAATTCATTAGCGTTGGAAACAAAGCAGATGTAAACGAGAATGATCTGCTTGAATATTGGGCAATTAATCCCAATGTAGACGTAATCGCAATGTATCTTGAATCATTTGAGAATGGAAAAAAGTTTTTTGAAACGACAAAAAATATTTCGTCTAAAAAGCCAGTAATAGTTTTAAAAGCGGCTCGATCTGAAGCGGGAACAAAAGCTGCTATTTCTCACACCGGGGCATTGGCTTCGTCTGATAAAATAGTTGAAGTTGTCTTAAACGAATGCGGCGCAATCCGTGTTGAAACAGTTGAAGAGATGTTTGAAACTGCTTCGACGTTTCAGAAAATTCCAATTCCAAGAGGAAATCGAGTTGCGGTTCTCACAAATGCTGGTGGGCCTGCAATATTATTGGTCGATCAACTTGAAAAGAACAATTTGAGACTTAGCTCCCTAAGCGATAAAACAATAAAAAGACTTAAGGAAATTTTACTCGCCGAATCAAGCTTCGGGAATCCAATTGATATGCTTCCCGGTGCAACTGCGGAGATTTACAAAACTGCTTCTGAAATACTTTTAGAAGATGAAAACGTTGATTCACTGTTTGTAATTTTTGTTAAGCCTGTGATGATTGATTCATTTGATGTTTTATCATCAATAGCAGTTGTTCAAAAAAAGTCTGTCAAGCCAGTTTTGATCTCAGCATTTCCTCTTCCGAAATTTTGGGATAAGTGGAAAGAGATCGGCAATGAAGATGCTGTGATTTATAAATCTCTCGAGCTTCCACCAAAAATACTTCGACATTTATGTGGAAGAAAACCAAGAATTGAAAAATTAACTAAATCAGTTAAGTATGAGCAGAAACTTTCTTTGAACGAAAAATCATATTTACAAAAAAAATTAACCGCAAAAGGAATTATACCTCAAAAAGATGTTCAGGCAATTTGTAAAAAACTTAAGCTGCCAATTGCTCAAAGTCTCCTCGTAAAGAATTTTCAAGAAGCCAAAAAGAAAATTAGTTCCTTGAAGTTTCCGGTCGTGCTGAAAGTTGAATCTCTCGATGTCATTCACAAATCTGATATCGGCGGAGTAATTATTAATATAAAAAACCTGAAAGAACTCCGATCGGCGTTTAACCAAATCATCCAAAATCTAAATAAAAATAAGATTAGTGAGAAAAACGTTCATTACATTATCCAAGAATTTGTTGAAGGGGGAACTGAAGTTATTATCGGCGGATTCCGTGATCCAAGTTTTGGCCCGGTAATTATGTTTGGAGCCGGCGGAAAATTGGTTGAACTTATTAAGGATGATAATTTTACTTTAGCTCCAGTAACAAAATCAAAAGCAATTGACTTGATAAGGCAGTCTAAAATTTATCCGCTATTAAAAGGATATCGCGGAGAAACGAAAGTCGACATAAACAACATCGCCGAGACTATGGTTATTTGTTCAAACCTGATAAATGATTTCCCTCAAATAAAAGAATTTGATATCAATCCTTTAATTGTAAAAGCAGGAAAAGGTAAATCGAAAATTGTCGATATGAGAATTATAGCGGAACAATGATTTGTCAGATGTAGAAGTTATGATCTGATAAATCTTCATCAGAAAAATCTATCAGACTAAAGAAAAATATTTTTGGTAATCTACTTCAAATCCCTCCGGAAAGTAAGCGCCAGTAATTTTATCCTGAATATATTTCCCTTTGAAATCTTTTTTCACAATCCGGTGCAGCATCTCTAAAAATAAATCAATCTCATCAATTGTATTATAAATACCAAAGCTTGCTCGAACAGCACCGGGAAGATTCATTCTGTCTCCAGCTTGAATATTTTTAATCATATCCTTTGATTCTTCTTCTGTCACTCCAAGTAAATGTTTAATATAAGGATGAGCACAAAAACATCCATCTCTAACTCCAATTCCGCCTTCGAAACATAAAATTGAAGCCACTAGAGAATTATGCATACGATCTACGTTAAACGTGAGTACCCCGAGTTTATCCTTGTATGAAATAAATTTTGAAGGTCCTAAAATGTTTATCTCAGGAATTTTGGTAATTTTATCATAGGCGTATTTCGTTAATTCAATCTCGTGCTTTTCAACTTTATCCATGCCGATCTCATCCAGCACTTTCATTGCTGAAGCAAGTGCCACTGCTCCAATTAGGTTGGGTGTGCCTGCCTCCTCTTTATCAGGTAAATGTGTCCAATGCACTTCTCTCTCAGTCACAATATTGACAGTTCCGCCGCCCACGAATTCAGGGTCTCCTTCTTCAAAAACCGATCTCGGTCCAATCAAAACACCTGTCCCGAATGGTGCGTACATTTTATGAGCAGAAAAAACAATGAAATCAATATGCTGAATATCATTATCCGGTTTGATATCAATCGCACGATGAGGTGCGAGCTGTGCCGCATCAATTAGAATTTTTGCACCGTTTTTGTGGGCAATTTCTGCAATTTCGTGAATTGGATTTATTATGCCTGTTACATTCGCAGCTCCAGTAATTGCGATTAGTTTAAGTCTTTCCTTGTATTTCTCAACTTTTTTATTCAAATCATTCAAATCAAGCGAGCCGTCTTTATTAATTCCAGAATGGATGACCGATGCAAATTTTCTCCATGGCAAATCGTTCGAGTGATGATCCATTAGAGAACAGATTACTACGTCCTCCTTAGAAAGATTTAATCTATACGCGAGTTTATTCACCCCATCAGTGGTGTTCTTGCCGAAAATTACAGTATTGGTTGACAAATCTGCTCTCACAAAATCTGCTACGATTTTTCTTGAATCATCGTATGCTTTTGTTGCGATAAGCGATTTTATTCCCGCTCCGCGATGTACACCAGAATACCATTCAAGGATTTCATCTACTGAGCTCTTAACAAACGAAAAAGTTGGCGTGCTTGCTGCGTTATCGAAAAAAATGTACTGCTTCTCAGTTCCATCGAGAACTGTAACTTTTTTGTTAATACCAATCAGATGATCTCGAATGTTATAAATGTTAATCTGAGGATTCGACTTATTGGTCATTAGATTTCTGTCATTAAGCTCATAAGAAGTTGTACAAAGATAAAAATAAATGAAGACTTCTAAAATCAGTTTGATCAGGATTCAAATGAAAAAAAGTAAGCTACTAGGTTTAATTACCTTCTTGAGTTACACACTTAGACACCCAAAATAAAGGTTTTTTTATCTCAAAATTTTTTGCCTAATAAATAAGTTTTTCGGGTGTGTTTTAGCTTTAGTAACAAATGCCCCCGCATAATAGAGATTAACCTTACTACCTTACCCAAACTACCTTACCCAAGTATTAACCTATTTGTAAAATATTTCGTGGGATTATTTTCAACTATGTAAGATTATGTTTGAATATAAATTGTTGTCAAAACTTTTTTTCCGAATTAAATTTTTGTCGATTAATTGTGACATAATTCTACCTGCCCGCTGATCTCAATCTAAAGAAGCAATCTGGTATAAATCTTGTGTAACTTCAGTAAGTGATAATTATTGTCATATTTTATTTAATCATTTAGTATTTTTGCCTCACAAAGTTTAATAAAGTAGAGAGGCTCTAATGAAAAAACTACTCACTTTTGGTATCATTTTAATTTTTTCGACCATTGTAAATTCACAAACACTTATTCAAGTTGTCAATTTACCTAATAACACATTTTTTAACAGTGGATACGGTTTAGTTTATGCTAATGGCAAATACTGGATTTCAAGCGGATCTTCTTCTGTGGGAAAGGGAATTTGGTACGGGTTGAATGCAAATGGCAATATTTCTGATACAGTCACGGTTAAGAATTATCCGGCACTAAGTTATTCTCAAGGATTAGCTTTTGACGGAACAAATTTCTGGTACGTCGAAAGAAAAACTGCAAGATGTGACCTATTCAAAATCTCCCCTGATGGTTCTGTACTCGATTCCATTCCTATCGCTTCGGCGGGTGGGACAACTTCCTGGTATTTAGGCGGCGCTGCATGGGATGGAACAGGTCTATGGGTATCACTATATTCACCTGATGCTTCTGTAGCAATTTATAAAATCAATACGACCACTAAAACAATTGTCGATACAATTGTTTCACAGCAGTTACAACCAACCGGAGTAACCGTAAAAGGAGATACTCTTTTTTATGTGAATGATGGTTTTCAAGGATCTGATAAAATCTATGCCTACAAAATTTCATCGAAAGAATTTTTATATTCATTCGATCCACCAGAAACTCCAGGTCAAAGACAAAATCCCCGCGGCTTAGCATGGGATGGAAGTCATTTTTGGTTAATGGCAGAACCGGTTGGTGCTTCGAGCGGACGGCAATTATTTAAATATGACCTAGGCGGAAGCGGGACGCCACAAATAAGTGTTCCAACAAAGTTTTTCGATTTTGGGGATGTGCAAATTGGAACATCTGGGCAGATCACTGCTTCAATCCAGAATATAGGTACAGCTTCGCTTCAAATAGACAGTGTTCAATTAGTTTATTCGAATCGATTTACAACTAATATAACTACTCCAACTTCGATACCTGCAAGCGGTTCACTAAGTTTCAATGTGAATTTTACTCCTTTGGTTTATGGAAACGACAGTGCTCACGTTATGATTTACCACAGCGATTTTGCCCGCGGTCCGCAAACAATCAGAGTTGTTGGAAGAGGAGTTTTCTCAAATGCAATTATATCTGTTCCGGCTTCAAATAATTTCGGGACAAAAAGAGTAAACAGCACAAACCTTTGGTACTTAAAAATTCAAAACCTTGGTTCACAGACTTTAACTGTTAGTTCCGCAACATTTGCTACATCAAATTTTTATGTTGATCCTGGAACTTTTCCTATATCAGTTTCTCCTGTAAGTTCAAAATATATTAAAGTGTGGTTCAAACCGATTTCTGCAACAACTTTCAACGACTCAATTATATTTACAAGTAATGCATCGAACGCTTCGGAAGGGAAAACATTACTTTCCGGAAGCGGTAATGCAGCTGCGACTCAATTAGGAGAAACATTCTGGTTAAAAACCATTCCCGATCATCCAAATTCAAATACCTCTCGAAATGTTAAAGGAGTTCGTGCTATTGGAGATATTTCAGGTGATGGAAAACCTGATATAATCGTTTGCACAGAAAATTATTGGACTGTTGCATTAAACGGAAACTCTTCGGGAGGCAATGATACTCTCTGGTCGTTTAACACATACATCTCAAATTATAGTGCCGGTTCAATCGGAACTGCCGGTGATTATTCATATCAAAAAGCATTGGCAATTGCAAGCGACTTGAATGGCGATGGTTACAACGATGTTGTTATAGGAACCGGAGGAGGAAACGAAACGGTTTATGCAATCAATGGAAAAACAGGCGCGATGTTATGGAAGTTTGGTACAGATCATCCTGATAGTTTTTCTCTTGGTGATATGACCGGTGTTGACGCGGCAATGGATTTCAATAATGACGGCGTTCCAGATATCATTGCTGCATCAAGCGCTACGCAGACCGGCGGTATTGGCGGCAGAAGAAGTGTTTATCTATTCAATGGAGTTAATGGTAATATAATTTGGCAAAGAGAAATTGGCGGCTTTACTCACGGCGTAACTTCTATCGCTGATTTAAATAATGATAATATCCCGGATGTAATTGCTTCAGTCGGTGAACCAGCATATAAGTTTGTTGCATACAGCGGTGCGAATGGAAGCACAATATGGGATTACCCACTCGGTACAGCGAGCGGAAAAGAAGTGCTTGTCTTTCCAAAGCCTGCAGGACAAAAACCTGATGTAATACTCGGTGCATTTTGGGGACCGATTTATAGAGTTAATGGACAAACTGGGGCAACTGTTTGGACATTCTCCACCGGTGGAAGCGCTCCAACGCAAATGAAAATATTAAAAGATGTTACTGGCGACGGAGTTCCTGAAATTATTGTGTCACTGCTTGGCGGTGGTGTATGGTGCATCAATGGTGCAACTGGCGTTTATGTCTGGACTCAATCGACCGGTAATACAATGGGAATAACAGACGCGCCTGACCTTAATGGTGATGGAATTGATGAAGTTGCTGCCGCAGTTCAAAACCAAGGAACCTATATTTACAAGGGAAGCAATGGTGAGCAAATGGCATTCTACACTTTTGGCGGAAGCACACAAACCCGTGAAGTCGCTGCTGTTCCTGATATAGATGGCAACGGCTCATTTGAGATTATCGCAGGTTCAAATCTCGGAAACGTAGTTTTAATTTCAGGCGGAACTAGTGCGGTAGTTTCTCCTTCTGTTACTGTTAATTCACCAAATGGTGGGGAGACTTGGTACGTTGGGCAATCGAAAAATATAACATGGACAAGTCAAGTCATAACAAATGTTAAAATAGAACTCACAACAAACAACGGCACTATTTGGTCGACAATAATTGCAAGCACTCCTGCGTCAAATGGAAGCTATGCGTGGACAGTAACCAACACACCTTCAGCTCAATGCAAAGTGAGAATAAGTGATGCTTCAAATGCTGCGACTAACGATGAAAGCAATTCCACTTTCACAATTTCATCTCAATTATGCAAAGATCTTAATGTGGCTGCGGGATGGAATATGATAGCTATTCCATTAAATGCTTCAAACATGACCAAGACTGGGCTTTTCCCAACTGCGACCTCGCCTGCATATGGATATTCAAATGGGTATATAACCTCTGATACACTTACACCAAGTAAAGGATATTGGCTAAAATTTGCCTCACCAGAGTTAATTACAATATGTGGAACTCCAGTTGGTTCAACTACGGTTCCGGTTGTACTAGGATGGAATTTAATTGGAGTTTACGATACAGACGTTCCAGTGAGTGGAGTAACTTCTACTCCAAGTGGCATTATTGCATCACAATTTTATGGATACAGCGCCGGCTACTTTACACCAACGACTTTGAATTTTGGCAAAGGTTATTGGATAAAGGTCAGCCAGAGTGGAACATTGAATCTGCCTACGTTAACGAGCAAAAATGCGGAGTTCGAAATGCGCAGTGCGGAATTGGAAAAATTTAGTAAACTGATTGTTAAAGATTCTGACGGAAATGAAACGACGTTATATCTGACAAAAGATGAAATTTGCGGCAGCAGATACGAACTTCCTCCAATTCCACCAAGCGGTGTATTTGATGCGAGATTTTCATCAGATAGATTGGTTGAAAACATAATCAATGGAAGTAAAGAACTTTCTATTAGTACGCTTGCTTATCCAGTAAAGATAAAAGTCGAAGGAACTCAAATCAGAGTAAAAGATATTGTCTCCGGAAAAATTATTGACGCAATGCTGAATGACGGAGAAGAAGTTATAATCGAAAACAATAAGCTAAATAAATTCTCAATTGAATCGATTGAGCTTCCGGCAAAATTTGAGTTAATGCAGAATTATCCGAATCCCTTTAATCCAAGTACAACGATCAGATTTGCTCTACCGATTGAATCGAAAGTGACTTTATCTATTTATAATATTCTTGGTGAAAAAGTTGTTGAGTTGATAAATCAGCAAATTGAAGCCGGTTATCATCAAGTTAAGTTCAATGCACATAATTTAGCTTCCGGGACTTACATTTACGGAATTCAAATTGGAGATTTTATCAACTCAAAGAAAATGTTAATTGTGAAATAAGAATTTGTTACAAAGCCCAATCTTCTAAACAAAGATTGGGCTTGTTTATTAAAAACTCAAATTAGCTCAAAGAAAATGTATCTGTGAATTAAATAAATTATTCTAAATAAATTTAAGGACTCGTTCTATGAAAACTCTATTTTTTTCGTTGCTCGGTCTCTTAATTGTTAATAGTTCATTTTCACAACCGAGGATCAGTTTCAGCGATGTGATGATAAAAACTGAACTAAATCCTAAGTTAATCCATACAGCAAAATTGGAGGCGCGAGGACAAAATCTTCCTATCAGCATTTACATCCCAAATACAGCATTTATCGAAGCTAAATATCTTGAAAATGGGAAAATCGTTTACTCAGTGATAACAAATTTTCGTTATCCAGAAGTAGGAGGATATACGGCATTCTTTGATGAAGTTACATCCAAATTTGATCTCTCTAAAGCAAGAATTGTTTATTATGGTGGAAAAACAATTGACAACTCAGGAGAGAGAATAAAAATTAGCAATAGATCAATTCCATCAAAACTCCTTTTAGTTACTGATTGGACGTATGATCGAGTTATGGCTTTTGATTATGAAACTGGCGACTTAGTTGATACTGCATTTATTCATTCAGACGGTCCGAGACTTCAAAGTCCCAAGCAAGCACTCCAAAAATCTACAAGCAAAATTTACGTCTCCGATCAAATTAGCGACGTGGTTCAGGAGTACGACACTAGCGGATATTTCGTTAAAACATTTGCACCTGCAGGCGGAGTCAATAACGCCATACTTGACAACCTTAGAGGAATTACATTCAGACCGAATGGGAATTTATTAGTCTGTAATGCTAGCGGTACATCACAAAATACAGTGCAGCAATTTGATACAGGCGGAGTGTTCGTAAATACGTTTATGTCGGCAAGCGTCAATAGTCCATTCTGTGTTTTGTACAGACAAAATGACATTTTGCTCACCAATTCTAGTGGAACACCTAAAATGTTCAAATACAATTTTGACGGCAGCCTAATTGGGGCTTTCACATCAACCACCCTGAATTTCATGCAGCAAATGATCAAAAATACAGATGGGACCATTATCGCATGTGATTTCAGTACTCCAAATTCCGGCTTGAAAGTTTTTGATTCAACTGGAACTCTGATAACAACACTTAGTGGAGTGACCGGCAATAGAGGTGTTTTCAGATTGCCTTCGGGTAATTATCTAACCACAAACGGAGCTGGACTTCATGAAATTGATGACACCACAGGTGCGTTAGTTAGAACAATTTATTCTGCTTCGAGCCTTCAATATATAAACCTGTTTGATTTTACTCCATCTGGCTCGGTCAATGCAAGCGTTAATCTTAATGAAGGGTGGAATTTATTTTCTATTCCTATTCTTACTTCAGATATGAGCGTAAACACACTCCTTCCAAATAAAACTTCTTCGGTTTATAAATATGCTAATGCATATTCAAGCGTTGATTTTTGTGAAAACGGCGCCGGCTATTGGGTTAAGTATGGAAGCAGTGCAACACTAAATCTTTCTGGAAGTGCGGTAACGAACAGAAGTATTAATGTCGCGAATGGCTGGAATATAGTAGGTCCTTTCGAAGGAAATGTCAATGTCTCATCTATCACCACCACTCCACCAAATATTATTGCAGGACAATTTTATGGTTATAACAATGGATATGTAACTGCAACTGAACTAAAGCCTGGTAAGGGTTATTGGATAAAGGTCAGCCAGAGTGGAACATTGAATCTGCCTACGTTAACGAGCAAAAATGCGGAGTTCGAAATGCGCAGTGCGGAATTGGAAAAATTTAGTAAACTGATTGTTAAAGATTCTGACGGAAATGAAACGACGTTATATCTGACAAAAGATGAAATTTGCGGCAGCAGATACGAACTTCCTCCAATTCCACCAAGCGGTGTATTTGATGCGAGATTTTCATCAGATAGATTGGTTGAAAACATAATCAATGGAAGTAAAGAACTTTCTATTAGTACGCTTGCTTATCCAGTAAAGATAAAAGTCGAAGGAACTCAAATCAGAGTAAAAGATATTGTCTCCGGAAAAATTATTGACGCAATGCTGAATGACGGAGAAGAAGTTATAATCGAAAACAATAAGCTAAATAAATTCTCAATTGAATCGATTGAGCTTCCGGCAAAATTTGAGTTAATGCAGAATTATCCGAATCCCTTTAATCCAAGTACAAC
>Ga0194120_10004555_pt1 | contig 21243 bp, 16 predicted proteins | sample TA2MahCa65mmetaG_FD_148642 | JGI IMG/M metagenome (GOLD analysis project Ga0194120, IMG submission 148642) | Freshwater microbial communities from Lake Tanganyika, Tanzania - TA2015019 Mahale Deep Cast 65m | ecosystem: Environmental > Aquatic > Freshwater > Lake | place: Tanzania: Lake... | reverse complement strand
GCTCTATTCTCTTGCCCCACGAAGCCGATTGTCGAGCACTGGAGATTCGACATGAAACGAATCATTCGACTCGCAGGCACATTCGTCCTCGCGGGAGCCACGGCGCCAGCCGCGCCGGGCCAAGCGATCCTGCGCGAGTGGTACGCCGATGCGACCACCAGCTACATCGGGACGGCGGTCGAGAGTTTTGCCGACCTCGATGGCGACGGGTTCGGCGATGTCGCCTACTCGACCGGCTTCCTCGGAACGACCGGCTATGAGGTGCGCTCCGGCAAGACGGGAGCGCTTCTCTGGAAGCAGAAAGTCGGCGTCAACTCACTTCACGCTCTGCCCGATTTCGACGGTGACGGTCGCTCAGAGGTCGGTACGACAGGGTCGAAGAGCGTCGAGGTTCGATCGGGCGCGACCGGCAACCTGCTCTATTCGATCCTCCTCGGATTGTTCGACTTCCCGCTGTCGATGGTTGGCATCGGTGATGTGGACGGCGACGGCGTCGCCGATCTCGCGGTCGGGACGCCAGGAGGCTACCGCTCCGCCTCCCCCAATGGCGAGGTGAAGGTCTTCTCCGGGGCGACGGGAACGCGGCTCTACGCGGTGAGCGGTGCGGGAAATCTCGATCAGTTCGGGTCGATCGTGACGACTCTCCCTGACGTGAACGGAGATGGCATCGCCGACTTCGCTGCCGGCGCGCCGACTGGGACCGTCCCGTCGCTCGGCCAGCGGGTCGGCTACGTGCGCGCCTGTTCCGGCGCCGATGGCGCGACGCTCTGGCAGTTCGATGGCCAGATGCGTTTCGCGAGTCTCGGACGGCAGTTGGCCACCACCAGCGACCACAACGGCGACGGGCTCGGCGACCTTTGCATCTCGAGCACGAGCGACGTGAACGGCGTCGGCTCTGGACGCCTTTGGATCGTCGACTCGGTCAGCGGCGCGGTGGTGACGACGACCGACGGGCCTGGCAGTTTCGACGTCGGAACACGGTTGGTCGACGCCGGGGATGTCGACGGCGACGGCTGGCGCGACTTGCTGGCCAGAACTTCGCGCGACCAGACCTGGCTCTACTCGGGCAAGACGCTCCTCACGCTTCACACCTTCGAGGATCTTCGCGGAACGTCGAACGGCTGGGCGATGGCGACCGGTCACGATGTGGATGGTGATGGTCGCGCCGATGTCGTGCTGGGCGACTTCACGGCTCAGAATTCCGCCCCCTACTTCGGAATCGTCTCGATCCACGGCGGCAACGACCTCTTCCTCGACATGACGCCGATCGAGGTCGCCGACGGCGACAGCCTCTACCGCTCGATCCGGACGGGCGTGCCCGGCAACCTCGCGCTGCTCGCAATCGTCGAAGACAACGGCGTTCCGGTCTTCTGGATCCTGGGCGGGCTGCGGACCTTTGACGCAACCGGCACGGTCGAAGAGACGGTCATCGTCCCGCCCGGACTGGCCGGCAACGTCTACGCCTATCAGGGCTGGGCGATCAACGCCCGCGGCAAGCTGAGCAGCAGCGACTTGATCGACGTCACTTTCCGCTGACGTTGCGGTTCGTCGAGGGAGCCGGTGCGGGGGGAGGCGCCGACGGCTGATCGCCGGCGCCGCCCCAATTCGGTCAGCGGCAGACGGTGCCGATGATCGCGAGGGCGCGCGCGTCGCACCGGCTCTGTAGCGCTTCGTCGCGGATCGCGGTGCGGCGGCGCCAGTAGCTGTAGGCGAACTTGAAGTTGTGCCCGCGAAAACCCCAGACCTGCTTGCGCACCGCGGGGTTCTCCCAGAAGCGATGCGAGAGCGGCGAGTCGGGGAACGCTTCGGCAAGCGCCGGCTCCGTCTCGTCGAGCACGGGGTCGTGGGACCTGCCCCCCAAGAACTAGTCCACCCGCATGATGGCGGGTGGCCGCATTCGAGGGAGGCGGCGAAGCTCCCGTCGACGAGCGCCACGCCGCAGCAGAGGGTTCGTTGGTCGATGAATTCGCTCAGCGTGCGCGAACTTCGAGCTCCACGACGACCTGTCGGCGCAGCGGGTCCTCGATCGCTTGCTGCGGAACGTTGGCAAAGTCGATCTTGGCGAGATCGAGCTTGCGCACCTGACGGTTGTGCATGGTGTGGAAGTACAGCGTGCGGCGCGTCAGGTCGCACACAACCGTGATCTGGGTGGCGGAGGGAATGTCGGGCGGGAGCTGCGCGCCGGGCGCGGTGGCGCCGACCGGAATGTTGAAGCTGTCGAGCAGCCGAAACGCCTCGAACACTGCGTCCTCGCCGTCAGCGAGCGGGCGCACGCAGGAGCTCAACACGGCGGCGCGCACGAAACGCGACGGAGGCGTGAAGTCGCCCGGCAACCCGCGCAGTCCCGTGCCGCCGCCCAGCGGTGCGAATTCGCGTCCGTCGATGCGCAGCGTTTCGACGGACCCAGGTACGAGTCCGAGGTAGTTGCGCAGGTTCGTCAGGTGCCAGTCGTAGCCCGGAGAATTAGTGATCACGCCGCGGAACGCGTCGAACACTTGGACACGCCCGCCCTCGACGATCTCCACAACGATGCACTCGCCAGTCGGATCGGCGATCTTCCAGTGAAACGGCAAAGGCGCGCCGCCGAAGCGCTCATCGGCGACGTAGACCACGCGCAGGTCGTTCAGGTGCTGCCGCACCTGGGCCACGCTGCCGAAGCTCGAGAGCAACCACTGCTGGAAATCGCCGACACTGCAACTGCGCGAGGCCTGCGCCGGATCCCACGGCGCGTAGTCGGCGAAGCCGGGGAAGTAGTACATGCCGACGTAGAGCCCGCGCTCGTTCAGCGCGTCCGGACCGTAGTCGGTCCCGTAGGCCGTGATCGTCGCGAAACCGTGTTGGCCGGTCCACGCGAAGCCCGTCGCGCCATCTGGAACCACGGACTGAAAACGCTTGCCGCGCGGCACAACCGCGAGGCGGTCGTGTTGAGCGTCTCCGAGCGCCCATTCGACCGTCCGCGCGACGATCTGCGACCCGTCCGTTGCGGCGAAGGAAATGCCAGTGCACGGACTAGCGACCGGGATGCTGGCGCCGCGCGGAGCCCCGGCGACGAGGAACGAGAGCAGCAAGACGGCGGTAGTGTCCATCTGCGGATCGTAGCACGGCGCAAACGCCGCTCTCAAGCGTTCAAGGACGTCGAACTCGATGCGCTGCAGTTCGAGTGGCGCACGTTCGTCGAAGGCCTGCAGATCAACGAGAAGTAGCGCTGTGCGTCACGGGTGGTGGAGCGCGCTTTGCGCCGCACTCGCGTGCGTCGCGTGCCGCCACGCGCTCCCGAGTCCTTCGACCCCTTGGGGCTGAGCGGACCTCGCGGCGTTCGATCGGACCTCATCGCGGCGCCGCAGCTGCGCATCACGCGGCTGAGCGTGAACGGTCGAGCGCTCTCCGAACGGACATGGGAGCGTGTGCTGAAGCGTGTTGACCCGCCCCCCAAGAACTAGTCCACCCGCATGATGGCGGGTGGCCGCATTCGAGGGATGCAGAGATGGGACGGAAGGGCAAGTTCACCCCAGAGCAGATCATCACGATGCTTCGCGAGGCCGAGGTGCGGCAGTCGCAGTAGATGTCGATCCGGGAGGTCTGCAAGCAACTCGCGATCACGGATCAGATCGTGCTACCGATGGCGCAAGGAGTGTCGTCGTTGCGCCGGAGCCGATACCCGACCACGGCGTCGTGCTCGCCCAGCGCCGCCAGCATCGCCGGCAGGTCGCCCGGGTCGTTCTGCATGTCCGCATCGAGCGTCGCGATCAACCGGCCGCGCGCATAGGCGAGCCCGGCGGCCGTCGCGGCGGTCTAGCCGCAGTTGCGCTCGAACAGCACGCCGCGCACGCGCGGATGGGCGCGCGCGAGTTCGCGGATCCGCTCGCCGGAGCCGTCGCTGCTGCCGTCGTCGACCAGCACGAGTTCGTAGTCGAGCCGGCCGCCGAAGACCTCCTCGATGCGCGCGACGAGCGGGCGCAGATTGTCCAACTCGTTGTAGACCGGGGCGACCAGCGACAGCTCGGGCCGGGCGCCGGCGCCCAGTTGCGCCTGGTACGGCGTCGGCGCTCGCGGCCTGTGCTCGCCGCCGCGCACCAACTGCGGGCCCGGATACGGGTAGAGCACGTCGTCGGAGCGGGACATGGCGATCGAAGCAGCTCGCGGCGTGGCCGGGCGTTCTGAAAGGAGTGATACCGAGCCGTCCCGCTTGGCACAATGCCGCCTCGAAGGAACCAGCCCCGCGATGCAATCCCACGGCCGCATTCGCGGCGGCGGCTTCGAATGGGCCGCCGAGCAGGAACAAGCCGAGCACGACGGGCTCAGCTGGTGGATCGCCTGCCTCTTGCCCCTGATCGTTCACGCGGCGCTGCGCGACCTGTGGGCGCCCGACGAACCGCGCTATGCGCAGGTCGCGCGCGAGCTGGTCGAGCGCGGTGATTGGTTCGTGTTGCATCGCTGCGGCGAGCTGTACCCGGACAAGCCGCCGTTCTTCTTCTGGCTGGCCGCGCTGTTCGGCGCGCTGGGGGGCTGGACCGAGTTCGCGCTGCGCATGCCGAGCCTGCTTGCCACGGCGGGCCTGGCCTGGCTCGTGCAGCGCATGGCGCTGCGCTACTTCGGGCGGCGCGAGGCGGTGCTCGCGCCGTGCCTGCTGCTCGGCTTCGTGCTCGTCGCCGACATCGGCGGCCGAGCGCAGCTCGATCCGTTGCTGGCCTTCGAATGCGTGCTCGCGCTCGAGCTCCTGACGCGACCGCTGCCGAGTTCGCGCGGCGTGCTCCGGCACTGCCTCGGCGCGGGCCTGTGCCTGGCCGCCGCGCTGTGGACGAAGGGACCGGTCGCGTTCGTCAACACCGGCCTGCCGGTCGCGCTCGGCCTGTGGTTCGCGCCCGAGCGCGACTGCGCGCTGCTGCGCGCGCGCGGCTGGGGCTGGGCCGCGCTGGGCGTCGGGATCGCGACGGTCGGCATGCCGGTCGCCTGGGCGATCCGTCAAGAGCCGCTGCTCGAGCAGCATTGGCTGTTCCGACAGCACGTCGCGCGCGTCACGTCGACCGGAGAGCATTGGGGGCCGCCGTTCGAGCCGCTCTTCGAGCTGCCCATGTGGACCCTGCCCTGGGCGACGCTGGTGGCGGCCGGACTCGTGATGGCCTGGCGCGCCTGGCGCGCGCGCGACAATGTGGTGGATCGCGCCAGCCTGGTGTTCGTCGCCGCGTGGTTCGCCGCGCTCGTGTTGTTCTACTCGCTGATCCCGCCCAAGCGGCCGCTCTACCTGCTGCCCGCGTATCCGGCGGCCGCCTTGCTCGCCGCGCATGCCTGGGCCGAAGGGGAACGCCGGCGCGCGCTGCCGGCTTGGGTGTGCTGGCCGGTGCCGATCCTGATGCTGCTGCTCGGTGTCGCGCTGTGCTCGGTCGGGCTCTTCCCGCGCGCCACGTGGGAGCGCCTCGAGCTGTCGACCTCGCCCGAACGGCTGTGGTTGTACAGCGCGATCCCGGGCCTCGCGCTGCTCGCCTGCGGCGCGTGGGCGGCACAGGCGCTGGCCGCGCGCAGGCACGCGCAGGCGCTGCACGCGATGATCGCCGGTTGGACCGCCGGTTTGGTCCTGCTGGCGGCCTGCCTCGCGCCCGCCGTGAACGGGCGCAAGAGCGCGCGCGAGCTCGCCGAGTGGCTCGCGCTGCGGCCCGAGCGGCCGAGCCAGCTGGCCTGCGTCGGCGTGCAGCCCGAGGGCTACCGCTTCTACGGACAGGTCCCCGCGGTGGCGCGCTCGGTCGATCAGCTGGAGGGAACCCTGCAGAGCGAGGGCCGGGACTTCCTGGCGCTGGTGCGCGACCGGGAGTTCGAGCTGCTGGCGCCCCAGCTGCGCGCGCAGGTGGCGGTGCTGCGCGTCGCCGCCGTGGGTTCGCGGCGCATTTTCGTGCTGGCGCGGCTCGAGCGTGGGGCGGCGCCGCGCTGAGCGGATCGCTGCTGGGCCAATCGCTGCTGGGCCGACCGCTCCTGCCGCGGCCCACGCGGTGGTATCCTGATGGGCTATATCACCGCCCATGCAGCCCTACAAAGCCCTCGACTACCTCGATCTCGACTCCGAATTCAGCCAGGACGAACGCATGGTGCGCGACACCGTGCGGGCCTGGGTCAGCGACCGCTTCCTGCCGGTCGTGACCGAGCACTTCGAGGCCGGCACCTTCCCGCACCACCTGACGCCGGAGCTCGCCGAGCTCGGCGTCTTCGGTCCGAACCTGCCCGAGGAATACGGCTGCGCGGGGCTCAACAACGTCGCCTACGGGCTGATCTGCCAGGAGCTGGAGCGCGGCGACAGCGGCCTGCGCTCGTACGTGTCGGTGCAGGGCTCGCTGGTCATGTATCCGATCTTCGCGTGGGGCAGCGACGAGCAGAAGAAGCACTGGCTGCCCAAGCTCGCCGCCGGCAAGGCCATCGGCAGCTTCGGCCTGACCGAACCCGATTTCGGCTCGAACCCCGGCGGCATGGCCTCGCGCGCGCGCAAGGACGGCGACAGCTGGATCCTCAACGGCCGCAAGATGTGGATCACCAACGGCACGATCGCCGACGTCTCGGTCGTGTGGGCGCGCGCCGAGGACGGCATTCGCGGCTTCCTGGTCGAGAAGGGGATGCCCGGCTTCTCCGCGCCCGAGCAGAAGCACAAGTGGAGCCTGCGCGCCAGCGTCACGAGCGAGCTCGTGCTCGAGGACGTGCGCGTCAAGGAAGCCACGCACATGCTGCCCAAGGCCAAGGGCCTCAAGTGTCCGCTGGGCTGCCTGACCCAGGCGCGCTACGGCATCGCCTGGGGCGCGCTCGGCGCGGCGCTGGCCTGCTTCGACGAGGCGCTGTCGTATTCGAAGTCGCGCATCGTCTTCGACAAGCCGCTCGCCGCGTACCAGATCCCGCAGAAGAAGCTCGCCGACATGGGCACGCAGATCACGCTGGGCCAACTGATGGCGCTGCGCATGGGACGCCTGAAGGACGAGGGGCGCTTGCAACCGCACCACGTGAACATGGGCAAGCGCAACAACGTCCACATCGCGCTCGAGATCGCGCGCACCTGTCGCGACATGCTCGGTGCCAACGGCATCAGCCTCGAGTACCAGGTCGGGCGTCACATGACGAACCTGGAGAGCGTGTACACCTACGAAGGCACGCACGACATCCACACGCTGGCGATCGGCGAAGCGCTGACCGGCATCCCGGCCTACCGAGTCGGTTAGCGGGAGGGGATTCGATGGGTACGCAGCGCCGGCGTTGGCCGCGGATCGCGCTCGCGCTGCTGCTCGGAACCCTGTTCGGCCTGGCGCTCGTCGAAGTCGGCGCGCGCGTCGTGCTGCGCGCGCGCGGCACGCCCTACGATGCGGCGGCGGCTCGCGGTCGCCTGGAGGCGCTGTCCGCCGGCATGCGCGCCTTCGTTCCGCAGGATGCGGTCGGCGAGCGCCTCGCCGCGGGCGCGGCGTTGCCGGACCTGGCGGTGCTGCAGCACCCGTACACCGGCTACGACGTGTACAAGGGCTACGTCGAGTACCAACGCGACCTGGCCTACTTCCTCCAACCGTCCGGGGCGGGCGCCGGTGGCGCGGCCGGGACCTTCGATCTCCTGTTGCTGGGCGGTTCCGTGGCCGCGCAGTTCGGCGAGGCGAAGAGCGGCGCGCGCGCGCTCGTCGAACGCCTGAGCACTCATCCCGCCGTCGCGGGTAGGCCGGCGCGCGTGTTCACCTACGCGCGCATGGGCTTTCGCCAGCCGCAATCCTGCACGCAGCTCGCATTCCTGCTCGCCGCGGGCTTCCAACCCGACGCCGTCGTGCTGCTGGACGGATTCAACGACGTCGCGCTCGGCTGCAACAACGCGCACAACGGCGTCTCGCCGCTGTTCCCGTCGACCTCGCACTGGGGCTTCCTGCTGCGCCATCCGCTGTCGAAGGAAGGCGCGCTGCCCTTGTTCCTGTCCGTGGCCGAGCACAATGCACGCGCCGAGGCGCTCGCGACCGTGGCGCTCGAGCGCGGCTATGCGCGGAGCGCGCTGCTGGGGCCGTGGGCGGTGGCTCGCTCGCTACGCGAGCGGAGTCAGGCGGTGGCCGCTCAGCAGCAGGTCGAGGCGCTGTCGAAGACCGGCACGCGCAGCGTCGCCGAGACCGGCATGGGGTTCGAAGGGGATCCAGCACAGGCGGTCGACAGCGCCGTGCGCTGCTGGCGCGAATCGTCGCGTTCGATGCGCGCGCTGTGCGAAGCGCGCGGAATCGTCTACCTGCACGCCTTGCAGCCCGCTCTGCACGATCCCGACGGCGGCAAGGTGCCGAGCGCGGACGAGCGCGCCGGCGCGAGCATCGACGAGTACTGGCTGGAGGGCGTGCGCCTGGGCTACCCGCGGCTGCGCGAGGCGCTCGGCGTGCTCCGCGCGGGCGGCGAGCACGCGCTCGACCTCTCCGGCCTCTTCCGCGGCGTCGAGGAGAGCGTGTACACCGACTACTGTCACCTCGACGAGCGCGGCAACGCGCGCGTCGCCGCGGCGCTCGCCGACGCGCTCGCGAGCGCGCTCGCCGCGCGCTGACCGAGGTCCGCGCGCGGCGAGCTCGCCCGGGGAACTCACTCCGCCGCGTCTAGCAGAGTGATCTGCGCGACCGGGCCGGCGCGCACCGACTGTGCCGCGAGGTCGACGAACACCGACTGCGCGTGCAGCGTGAACGCATCGACGCCCAGTTCCCCGATCGGCAGCGCCAGCGCCAGCGTGCCGCCGGCGGGGAGCGTGCCGACCGGCACGAGCAGCGCGCCGGCCTCGACCAGCAGCGGGGCTTTCCAGGAGTTCCAGGCCAGCAGGCCGGTGGCTGTCTGATCCGGCGCGCCCAGCGCGGCCAGCGCGTACTCACCCGGAGATCCGCCGAAGCTCAGCGCGAGCGACTGTCCTTCGCGCACCGGCGCATTCGTCGTGAACGAGCGCCGTGCGCCGGGGAGCGGCAGGATCTGGCCGGTGCCTTCGAAAGGAACGCCGTCGATCGGCGGGGCGCCGCACCCTGTCGCGCCGCTGCCCCCGATCAACTGGCTGTCGAGCAAACCGACCGTGACCGGGCTGGTCTCGGAGTTCATGCTGAGTCCCGGGCCGCCCTTGCTCTGGATGCAACCGAAGAAGTCGTCGAACACGTAGACGCCCTTGCCGCCGCGCAGCGTCGAACCGCTCATGTAGAGGCCGGCATTCTGGACGTGCACGGCCGCCTTGCCGTGCTCGAGTCCTCCGAGTTGCGCGGGGTTTCCCGAGCCGCCGGTGATCTCGCAATCGAACAGATGGACGTTTGTCGGATCGTCCTCACTGTCTACGCGCATGCCGATCCGACCGACGGGACTGGTGATGCGTGCTCCGACGAAGGTGACGTCCGGGCAGTCGACGACGCTGACGGCCTCGAGGGAGTTCTGGCCGCTCTGGTCGATCTCGGTGTCCTCGACCCAGACCGAGCCGTCGCAATTGGCGATCCACAGCGGGCGGGCACTGAGAGAGGAGAAGTCGACTCCCTTGATCGAGAAGCTCTTGCTGGCACCGATGTGCAGCACGATCGACGGTGAGGTCACGCGCACGGTCGCGCCGGCATCGGCGACGATGCGCAGCGATTTCTGACTGGCGAAGAAGCCGGAGTAACTGCCGTGCTTGAGCAGGATCGTCGAACCGTCGCTCGCCGCAAAGATCGCGGTCTGCAGGTTGGTGTAGTCGATGCCCGGTCCGGAGGATGGGCCGACGGTGATCAGGTTCTGCCCGATATGAGCGGGTGCGGTCAGGGCCGCGGCGAGCACGAAGGAACGGATACGGTGGATGTCGGTGAGCATGGGACACGCAGGCCCGCGAGAGGGCCCGACGCTCATCCGGCACGGTGGACGGGCGCTTACAGACCGAGTCTAGCCGGGTTCCCGACGTTGGTGACGGATTCTCCCGCCGTGCGCTCGAAATCTGCGATCAGGCCGGCACGGGCTCGCGAGCGCGAGCGCCCGTGCCGGCACCTTGGGCGGCGCTGCCCGGTTCCGAGCGCGTGCCGGGGCCGCGGGCGTGGTCGATCGCGGCCTGCACGAACCCGCGGAAGATCGGGTGCGGGGCGAGCGGCTTGGACTTGAACTCCGGATGGAACTGGACGCCGATGAAGAACGGGTGGGACGGCAGCTCGCAGATTTCGACCAGTCCGAGCTCGGGATGCACGCCGCTGGTCAGCAGTCCGGCCGCCTCGAGCCGCGCGCGGTAGGCCTCGTTGTACTCGTAGCGGTGGCGATGTCGCTCGCTGATCTCGCCGGCGCCGTAGAGGCGCGCGGCCAGCGAGCCCGGCACCAGTCGGCAGGTCTGCGCTCCCAGACGCATGTTGCCGCCCTTGGTCTCCAGTCCCTTCTGCGACTCCATCAGGTGGATCACCGGATGCGGCGTGTGCGGCGAGTGCTCGAGCGTGTGCGCGCCGGCCAGCCCGAGCACGTCGCGCGCATACTCGATCACCGCGCACTGCATGCCCAGGCAGATGCCGAAGAACGGCACCCGGTTCTCGCGCGCCCAGCGGATCGCGGCGACCTTGCCCTCCAGCCCGCGCTCGCCGAAGCCGCCGGGCACCAGCACGCCGTGCACGCCGGTCAGCAGTTGACCGGGTTGATCGACCGAGACGTCCTCGGCGCGCACGCGGCGCACCTTGACCTTGCGAGCCGCGTGGATGCCCGCGTGGTTGAGCGCCTCGTAGATCGACTTGTACGCGTCGGAGAGCTCGGTGTACTTGCCGACCAGCGCGATCTCGATCTCGTCGGTCGTCGAGCGGATGCGTTCCAGCATCGCGCGCCAGTCGTCGAAATCGGTCGGGCCGGTGTAGGGAAGGTCCAGGCGTTCGCAGATGCGCCTGTCGAGACCGGCCCGCACGAGATCGGTCGGGACCTCGTAGATCGAGAACGCGACGTCGCGTTCCTCGATCACGCATTCGGGCCGCACGTTGCAGAACAGGCTGATCTTGCGCGCCATGTCCTCGCTCATCGGCTCCTCGGTGCGGCACACGAGCAGGTCCGGCAGGATGCCGATCTCGCGCAGCTTGCCGACCGACTGCTGCGTCGGCTTGGTCTTCATCTCACCGGAGGCGCGCAGGTAGGGCAGCAGGGTCATGTGCACGAACAGCACGTCGCCGCGCGGGCGGTCGAGCGCGAACTGTCGGATCGCCTCCAGGAAGGGCAGGCTCTCGATGTCCCCGACCGTGCCGCCGACCTCGGTGATCAGCACGTCGACCTCCGGCGTGATCGCCGAGTAGATCGCTTCCTTGATCGCGTCGGTTATGTGCGGGATCACCTGCACGGTGCAGCCGAGGTACGCGCCCTGGCGCTCGCGCGCGATCACGCCCGAGTAGATCTTGCCGGTCGTGTAGTTCGAGTTGCGCGTCAGTTGCGCGTGCGTGAAGCGCTCGTAGTGCCCGAGATCGAGGTCGGTCTCCGCGCCGTCGTCCGTCACGTAGACCTCGCCGTGCTGGTACGGGCTCATGGTGCCCGGGTCCACGTTGATGTACGGGTCGAACTTCTGCATCGCGACGCGCAGGCCGCGCCGCTCGAGGATCATGCCGATCGAGGCGGCGGTCAGTCCCTTGCCCAGGCTCGAGACCACGCCGCCCGTGACGAAGATGTGCTTGGCCATGTTCGATTCGCTCTCTCTCAGCTCCGGTTTGCGGCCCGTTGTCGCGCGACGAACGCGGCATAGTCCTCGGGTGTGTCGATGCCGCGCGAGGCGCGCGACGCGCGCGCCATGCGGATGCGGTGACCTGCATCCAGCCAGCGCAGTTGTTCGAGGTTCTCGGCGGCCTCGAGCGCGCTCGGCGGCAGCGCGACGAAGCGCGCCAGCGCGGCCGGGCGGAAGCCGTAGACGCCCAGGTGCAACTTCACCGCGTCGGCGCCGTCGGCGCCGGTCGAGCCCGGGTGCGCGCGGCTGGGAATCGGCGCGCGCGAGAAGTACAGCGCATTGCCGGCGCGATCGACGACGACCTTGACCGCATTGGGGCTGGTGAAGCTCTCCGCGTCGAGGAGCGGCGCGTACAAGGACGCCATCTCGACCGCCGGGTCGGCGAACAGCGCGAGCAGTCCGGACAGCGCATCCGCGTCGATCTCCGGCTCGTCGCCCTGCACGTTGATCACGACGTCGTAGTTCCCGTCCGGCGCGCGCGCGAGTTCCAGCGCGGCCTCGTGCACGCGATCGGTGCCGCTCTTGTGCTCGCTCGAGGTCAACAGCGCCTCCAGCCCGTGGCGCGTGGCCGCTGCGAGGATCTCGCGGCTGTCGGTCGCGATCACGACGCGCGTGACGTTGCCCGCGCGCAGCACCGCGCGCGCGGTGTGCGCGAACAGCGGCAGTCCGGTCTGTTCCAGCAGCATCTTGCGCGGCAGTCGCGTCGAGCCCAGCCGGGCCGGGATGACGGCCAGCGAGCGCAGCGCGGCCGCCTCACGGGGCGAGCCGCCCGCGCCGCTCGAGGCGGACAGCGCGGGGCCGGCGGGACGGGAGGGGCTCATCCGCGTCGAGTGCCTCTCAGGGCTGCGTCCCCAGCTTGCGCTTCTGGTCGTCGAAGAGGGCGCCGCCGCTCTGGTTCTCCACCGTCTGCAAGCCGTCGGTGTAGTTGTACACGTCGCGGAAGACGAGGAAGCACTCCAGATACGCCTTGCGCGCCTCGGGCGTCGCGGAGCGGCTGCCGAGGTGGCGCGCGCCGTCGGGCGACTCGAACTCGAGCACTTGTCCGGCCCCGCCGCTCGGCGCGCGGCCGCTCTGCGCGTGCTTGGCGAAACCGCGCGCCTCCAGTTCCTTCTGCAGCGCGCGCATGGCCTCGTCGGTCTGCACCTTCGTGTCCGCGCTGGCGCGCGCCTGCGAATAGAGCTCGACCGCGTCGGTATGCGTCTGCGAGACGAGTTCCAGCTTCTTGCCGGTGTTCTGATCGCGCCAGGTCGCGCGGAAGGCCAGGCCCAGGGAGCCGGCCTGCTTGAAGCCCGTGACGGATCCGTTCGAGGAACGCGGCGTGCCGCAGGCGCCGCTGAACGACAAACCGACGAACAGGGCGGCGGCGACGAGGAGCGTGAGAGGGGAGCGCGACATTCCGGATGCAGGCGCGGGACGGCGAAGACCTTCGAGCCGTCGGCGCGCGCGAGCCCAGCGGTCTCGCTTCGCGCCAGTCGCACTCGCGCCTGACCGCAGCCGGGACCGGAGCATAGCGGCGGCTTCGGTCACTCTCAAGGCAGCACTCGCTCACCGGCTCCCGGTTCCGGGATCACGCTTCCGTCATCGGGCACGCGCCACGTCGCCGGCAACGGCAAGGAGAAACCGCCGATCTGCATGAAGCCGTCGTCACTCCAGCGCCGGCCTGCCTTCTTGGCGGCGGGATCGAGGCGCTTGCCGCGCGGGTAGGGGTTCGCGCCGCTGGAGCGGAAGGGCACCAGCCCGCCGACCACCTGATCCTCCGCGTTGTACTCGGGCAACGCGATCCACAGCCCGATCGGCAGGCGCGATCCGCGGCGCCACGGCCCGCCGAACTCGGCCGCGTCGCGCGGCAGGCCGAGCAGCCAGCTCTCGCGCAGGATCGACCCGGCCTTCCATTCGGAGGTCGGCAGGCAGCCGTAGGCCGGTGCATGGTTGTTCTGGAACGAGCCGTCGCGCGGGTCGGTGAAGCGATCGGCGACCGTGTAGTCGTGCCCTCCCAGCGGGCCCGCGTACCAGTGGTAGGTGATCCAGAACAGGCCCTGCTCCTGCTGCTGCGGAGTGCCGCTCTCGACGTCCCAGCCGAGCAGCACGACCTGCTGCACGCTGCCATCGGCCATGCGGCGGCGATAATCGACGCTGACCGGCTGCGCGAGCGCGGCCTGGTAGGCGCCGTGATCGACTTCGGTGTGCAATTCGAAGAAGGTGCGTCCGCGGGGCGCGCGCTGCTTGACCCGCAGCACGTAGATCGGCGCCATCTCCTCGTACGCGTCGCGCTCGTAGAGCACGTCGACGATCGCGTAGCGCGCGTTGACGACCTGCATCAGCGCGCGGTCCTGTCGGAACGCCTGCAGGTGGCCGATCAGCCACTCATAACCGTCGACCTGCGCGATGCAGGCGGCGCGTTGTTCGGGATCTAGGACCTTCCACTGGTCGAGGTGGTGCGCGAGCTTGACCGGCTGCACGCCGCGCGCGGCGCGGAATTGCGTGGCCCAGTGGTAGACGCTGCCGACCGTTTGCGGCGCGAGCTCCTGCGCGCCCTCGGCGCGCGCGTGCTCGTTGACGATCTCGATCGCGCGCCAGTAGCCGCTGAACTTGCGCAGATTCGCGCGCGTCACGAGCAGCACCGAAGCGCAGACGATGGCCGCGCAGGTCAGTCCCACCAGCGCCTGCCGCCAGCGCGCCGTCCCGACCAGCACGGCCAATCCGGCACCGGCGAGCACGCCGAGGAAGGGCAAGAGCGGCATCCACAGTCGGAAGGTCTTCTCGCCCTTCACACTCATGAACAGCAGATTGCCCGCCAGCACCAGCAGGCAGGCCGCGCCGAACGCTCCGCCGCGGCGAAGCACGCGCGCGAGACCGAGCGCGAAGAGCACGAGCGCCGGCCAGGCGAAGGCCTGGCGCGGGGCCTCGAGGAAGTAGAACCAGGGTGATTTCAGGCTGCGAATCTGCACGGACGAGCCGCCCGTCGAACCGCCCGTGCCGCGATCGAGCTCCGCCACCGCCTCGTAGAGGCGGCGCGACCAGTCATCGATCCCCGCGCGTCGCAGCAGGCCCGCGACGTTGTAGCCGACGTTCTCGACGACGTAGGCACCGAGCGAGGACCCGAAGCCGCCGTAGGTGACGCGATCGAGCGCGCACTGCGCGAGCATCAGCAGCGCGAAGCCGCTGATCCAGCCGGCGCAGAAGCGCCAGTCACGGCGCACGCGCGCCGCGAGCCCGATCGCGCCGAGCACGAGCGCGATCGGGATGCATTGGAACGCCATCATCACGGCCGCGCCGAGCCACGCGCCCGCGCCGACGCCGCGCTTGAATCCTCCTGGTCCGAACAGGTGCCAGGTGCCGTACGCACACGCGCACATCGCCGCGCTCGCGCCGAGCGGCTCGACCGACCAGCGCAGGTAGATCGGACAGCAGGCGATGACGAACGCGCAGCCCAGCCCGGCCGCGCGGCCGAAGGCGCGCGCCGCGCAGCGCGCGCTGGTGACGAGCGCGAGCGTGCCGAGCAGCATCACGAGTACGCGCACGAGTGATACCGCGACGCGCGGCTCGCCGATGCCGAACCAACGTGCGAGCGCGAAGATCGGCGCGAGCAGCGCGGAGAACGCGAACGAGCGCACGGTCGAACCGTGCAGCGGTTCGCCGCGCACGAATTGCTCGGCGCGGTCCATGTACTCGACCGAGTCGGCGATCTGATAGCCGTCGATCCGCGCGAGCGTCCACAACTGCAAGACGACGGCCAGCAGCACGCAGGCGCGCAGCCATGGGTCGCGCCAGCCGAATTCAGGCTCCGGGCGGGCGGCAAACGGCGAGCTTGGAACGGCGGCCGGACCAGCTGCGGAGGGTGCGTACACGAACCGCCGGAGGCTACCAGATCAGGCGTAGGCGTCCCCGCGCACCCCCAGATTTTGTAGGAAAGTCCGCCCAACCTCCTTTTTTCCGTTGACTCGCCGCAGGCGCTTTCGTTGACTTCGCTCGTGGGGACCGCGCGGCCGCGCGCCGCGCCCCCTCAAGAAGACATAAATCATTTCCAGTCAACGATTTGCGAAATTCTCGCCAATCGATCCCGCGCACCCTCTTTTCGAAGTCAGCACCGCTATATGGGCAAAGTCGAGAAACTCGTCGTTCTGACGGTCCTCTTCCTCACCGCCATCGTGATCGCCGTCACGCTCCGCAAGGGCGATGACAAGGCCAAGACGGGCACGGACCCGCTCAACAGCGCCGAGAAGGCGCTGCTCCAACAGCCGGCGCCTGGCGCCGGCGCGCAACAGCCCGCCGGGCTGCTTTCCAGCAACCTGCAACCGAACCTGCAGTCGGGCAACGCCGGCGCGCAGCCGAGCGAGCCGCGGCTCGATGCCGGCGCGGCGCCCGCGCTCGTCTCGGGGCCCGCGGTCGTGGGAACGCCCGCGCCCGCCAGTGTCGGCCTGGTCAAGAACGCCAGTGGTCTGCGCCCCGGCATCACCGCGGACGTGATGGTCTACGACTGGAAGAGCGGAGACACCTGGAGCAGCGTCGCGAAGACGATCTACGGCGACGCCCGCTACGAGACGCAACTGCGCGCGACGAACGCCGACGTCAAGCAACCGAAGGCCGGCGAGCCGATCCTCGTGCCGACGGTCGAGTTGCCGGGCTACGCCGCGCCGAAGCTCGATGCGCCCAAGGCGGTCGCGCCGACGGCCGAGAAGGCTCCGACCGAGCCGACGGCCGTGGCAGCCACGGGCGGCGGCCGCACGCACACGGTCAAGGCGGGCGACAGCCTGTCGAGCATTGCCAAGCAGTACTACGGCTCGGCCTCGAAGTGGAAGACGATCGCGGATGCGAACAAGACGACGCTCAAGGATCCGAACAAGCTCAAGCTCGGCATGAAGCTCTCGATTCCCTGATCGACGAGAGCTCGAGTTCCACACCGTAGCGAACTCCAGTCCGCCTTTTCCCGCGCGCCGGCGCCGAGAGTGTTCTCGGCGCCGGCGCGCGTCGCTTTCGAGCACGCGCCGCCGTCACGCTCGCGTCACGCCGCGATCGCGCCGGCGTAACAAGCCCTGTTTCGAGTAGCGCGCTGCGCGCCGCGCGTCGAAGGTGGAGCGCATGAAGCTCCCCACTTGGATGCGCACGCGCACGGCGCGCGCTGCGTTCTTTTGCGCTGCCGCGCTGTCGTGCGGCAGCGCCGGCGCGCTGATCGTGCTGAAGTACCAGAGCCCGCAAGGCCTGCTGGTCGATCTCAAGTCCTCGCAGATCGGCGTGCGCTTCGATGCCTGGAGCGGCGAACGCAGCCTGATCACGACCCCGGGCTATCACCTGTTGCTGCCGGGGCTGCAGCAGATCGCGCTGTTCGAGCGCAGCCCGCTCGACCTCGTGCTCGCCAGCGGCGCCATGCAGGGGCCGGTGCCCGCCGGGGCGACCACCGTGCGCTCGAGCGACGGCTCGAAGTTCTGGTTCGAGGCGCTGTCCCTGCAGCACCAGCTGCGCCCGGAGCGCGCGCTCGGCGCGCTCGACGCGTTCGGCGGCGACGCGCGGCGCCAGGAGCAGCTGGTCGCGCTGATCGCGCGCGCGGCGCTGGGGCGCGAGTACGGCAAGCTCGCCGCGCACGAGGTCGCCGACCCGGCCGTCACCGATGCGACCAAGCTCGATTGCCGCACGCGGCTGCGCGCCGGGCTGGAGCCCTACGGGCTCGAGCTGATCCAGCTTGCGATGCCCAAGCCGCGCTTCGAACGCGAGTACGAGAAGGCGATCGAGGAACGCCAATTGGCCGCGCAGGCGCTGGAGAAGACCGAGACTCAGCTGGCGGCGCTGCTGGCCGAGCGACCGCTGCGGATGGAGAAGGTCGAGCGCGAGCTCGTGCTCGCCCAGAAGGGCCTGACCAAGCTCGAGATCGAGAAGCGCCTGCAGGCCGATGGTCAGGAGATCGAGCGCCGCGGCAAGGCCGAGACCTGGGCGCTGACGCGGCGCGCCGAGGGCGCGGCCAAGGCCGGCGAGCTGGCGACCTACGCTCAGGCGCGCCGCGAGACCGCGCTGTCCCAGGCGGCGGGTCTGCGCGCCGAGGTCGAGGCGCTGGCCGGCGCGGGCGAGCTCGCCGTGCGCGAGGAGATCGTCAAGCGCCTCGCCTCCTTCGAGTTCACGCTCAGTCCGTTCCTGCAGGATCCGACCCCGCTGGCGAAGGGAGGCCAGTAGACATGCACGCGCTGAAGACCCTGTTCCGGTTCGTGTCGGCCTCCACGCTCGTCGCGCTGGCCTGGCTGGCGTTGCTCGGTTTCGGATTCGCGCGCGTCGAACCCGGCTGGATCGGCGTGCGGCAAGGCAATTTCGGCGGCGGCATCACCGCGCGTGATCATCCGGCCGGCCTGCATTTCGCGCCGCGCGGCCTGTACACCTGGCACGAGCTCGACGGGCGCGTCCAGCTGTTGCGCTTCGGCCCGCAGCCACAGGGCGAGCACGAGCGCGTCGCGCTGGATTTCCGCACGCGCGACAACACGACCGCCAAGGCCGAGTGCGTGGTCGGCTGGCGCGTGCGGCCCGGTGCGGGCCATGCGATCGTGAGCGCGGGGCTCGAGCGCAACCTGCCGCAGCGCGTGGCGGCCCTGGCCGAGGACGTGCTGCGACGCGAGCTCGGCCTCTTGCGCGCCGATGACTGGTTCCAGCCCCAGCGGCTCGAGCAGCAGGAGCAGCACTTGTTGCCGCTGCTCGCCGAGTCGCTCGGCTCGCTGCACGTCGAGGTGCTCGGCGTGTGGCTGCTCGACGCGGTCTTCTCGGCCGAGTACGAGCGCAAGCTGCAGGAACGACAGGTGGCCTGGCAGCGCGAGCTCCTGAAGGAGTCGGCCCAGCGCGCGGAGAAGGCGCGTGCCGAAGCGCAGGAGGTCGCGAAAGACACCGAGATCGCCGAGTCGGAGCTGCGTGCCGCGGCGACGCGCAAGGGGAAGGAGCAGCTGGCGGCGCTGGAGCACGAACTGGCCGAGATCGCCGCGCGCGCGGAGGCCCACGAGAAGCAGGCCAAGGCGACGGCGGAACTCGACTACCAGCGCTCGATCGCGCAGGCCACGCTGGAGCTGGAGGAGGCCAAGGCGCTCGCGAGCCGCCTGCGGATGGAGGTGCTCGGCGGCGCGGGCGGCAACGCCTGGTTGGCGCGTCAGGCCGCGCAGAACCTGAAGGTCAAGAGCGTGACGCTGGACTCGCGCGCGCCGGGCAGCCCGAGCCTGATCGATCTCGACGCCTTCGTCGGCCTGCTGCTGGGTGCGGCGTCGAAGAGCGCTCAGGCCTTGAGCCCGTAGCGCTCGAGCTTCTTGTACATGTGGCTGCGCTGCATGCCGAGCTGCTCGGCGGTGCGCTTCACGTTGCCGTCGTTCTCGGCGAGCTTGAGCCGGATGAACAGCGCCTCGCTCTGGTTCTTGAACTCCTCGAAGGTCGGCGCGCGGAACGGATCCTCGCCGGCGGGCAGCGCGGCCGCGGTCTTGGGCGCCGCGAGCGCGGGACCGTTCTCGAAGACCTGCTCGAGATCGGCGCGCGCGATCTCGTCGCCCTCGGCGAACACGTAGGCAGCCTCGATCGCGTTGCGCAGTTGCCGCACATTGCCCGGCCAGGACAGCGAGCCCAGGTACGCGATCGCGTCGGCCGAGAGCGTGCGTGCCGCGCGACCGGAGCGCTCGCCGATCTGGCGCAGGAACTGCTCGGCCAGCGGACCGATGTCGGCGATCCGGTCGCGCAGGCTCGGCACGCGCAGCGGGATCACGTTGAGCCGGTAGAACAGATCCATCCGGAACGTCTTGGCCTCGACCGCCGCGGCGAGATCCGCATTGGTCGCCGCCAGCACGCGGATGTCGACCTGCATCGAGCGCGTCGAACCGACGCGCGTGATCTCGCGCGTCTCGAGCGCGCGCAACACCTTGGCCTGCGCGGCGAGCGGCATGTCGCCGATCTCGTCGAGGAACAGCGTGCCGCCGTCGGCCGCCTCGAAGTGGCCGATGCGCCGCTCGTGCGCGCCGGTGAACGAGCCCTTCTCGTGTCCGAACAGCTCCGACTCGATCAGCTCGGCCGGGATCGCGGCGCAATTGACCGCCACGAACGGACCGCCCGCGCGCGCCGACGAGAAGTGCAGGTTGCGCGCGACGACCTCCTTGCCGCTGCCGTTCTCGCCGGTGATCAGCACCGCGGCGTCGGACGCCGCCACGCGCTCGATCTGCGCGGCCAACGCGCGCATCGCCGCGCTGCGGCCGACCAGCTCGTAGCGCCCCGACAGCGCGCGCTTGAGGCGCTGGTTCTCCTGCGCGAGCTTCTCGGCGCGCAGCGCGCCGCGCAGGCTGACCAGCACGCGATTCTGGTCGAGCGGCTTCTCCAGGAAGTCCGCCGCGCCCTTCTTGACCGCGTCGACGGCCATCGCGACGTCGGCGTGTCCGGAGATCAGGATCACCGGCGGCGCGTCGTCCTTCTCGCGCAGCTTCTCGAGCAGCTGCAGGCCGTCCATGTCCGGCATCTTGACGTCGGACAGCACCAGCACCGGCCGGCGCGGCGGATCGCCGGCGGCCTCGCGCTCCAGTCGCGCCAGCGCCTCGCGGCCGTCCTTCGCGGTCCAGCACGCGTAGCCCTCGTACTGCAGCAGCATCTCCAGCGAGAGCCGGATGTCGGAGTCGTCGTCGACGACGAGCACGACGCCCTTGTCCGCCCGTTCCTTCGTGGATTCGGCCATGCGGCGATCCTGACAGGCCCGCGCGGCTTCTGCCATACTCGCGCGCCGATGAGCCCTTGGCACGAGCTCGGTGCGCGCCTGTCGGCCGGCGATGCCGTCGTCGCGGGCGTGATGTCGGGCACCTCGGCGGACGGGATCGATGTCGCGATCGCGCGCTGCGGCGCAGCGGGCGGCGCGGCCGAGCTGCGCACGGTGCTGGCCTTCGAAGTGCTGCCCTTCGAGCCGCGGCTGCACGCGCGCGTGCGCGCGCTGCTGGAGCGGCGCGACGACGGACGCAGCGAGCTCGGCGAGCTCGCGCGGCTGCACCGGGATCTCGGCAGCGCCTTCGGCGCGGCCGCGCTCGAGGTCGCCCGGCGACACGGGTTGACGCTCGACCTCCTGGCCTCGCACGGCCAGACGATCTGGCACCACGACGGGGGAGCCGGCGGTCCGGCCACGCTGCAACTGGGCGACGGCGACTGCGCGTCGGAGGCCGCGCGCTGCACGGCGGCGAGCGACTTTCGCGCGCGCGACATCGCGGCCGGTGGGCAGGGCGCGCCGCTGGTCGCGCTGGTCGAGCGCGCGCTCTTCCCGCGACTCGCGTTGCCGGGCGCGGTGCTCAATCTGGGCGGCATCGCCAATGTCGCGCTGTTCGACGCGCGCGGTGCGCTCGTGCTGAACCTCGACACGGGCCCCTGCGGCGCGCTGCTCGACGGGTTGGCGCGGCGGCTGTACGACCTGCCGTTCGATCGCGACGGCGAGCGCGCGGCGCGCGGGCGCGCCGATCCGGCGCTCGTCGCGGCCTGGCTGGAGCACCCGTACTTCGACGCTCCGCCGCCCAAGAGCACCGGCCGCGACACGTTCGGGGCCGCGTGGATCGAGCACGTCGTGGGCCGCGGTCGGGCGCTGGGCGTCGAGCGCGCCGAAGATCTGCTCGCCACGGGAGCGCGCTTCGTCG
>Ga0194120_10004551_pt1 | contig 21258 bp, 25 predicted proteins | sample TA2MahCa65mmetaG_FD_148642 | JGI IMG/M metagenome (GOLD analysis project Ga0194120, IMG submission 148642) | Freshwater microbial communities from Lake Tanganyika, Tanzania - TA2015019 Mahale Deep Cast 65m | ecosystem: Environmental > Aquatic > Freshwater > Lake | place: Tanzania: Lake... | reverse complement strand
GTTTCTGCATGATGTGTGTGACAATGTGCTTTAGGTTTTCAATGACAGGAGTCATACGAAAAGGCGCCCCTCGGCGCCTTTTCGTATGGTACCCCGATGTGCTCTTGGGGAGTTTCGTTATTCACAGAATATGAAAGCCGTTGCTCGTATCGACCACGATCGGGCACGCCTCGTGTTCGGTCGCCTCATCAAGAAACTACGGGAAAAGAAGTACCCGTACAACATCGCGACACTCCCGCAGGAGATGATCCCGCATGCATTGCGGGACCAGCCACTGCGCCACGCGCAGTTCATATTCTACGCGTGCCACTTCATGCGCGGAGCGCTCGACAGCACGACAGCTATTCGCCAGCTTGTGGCGCTCTGGCAGCGCTCACCGGATCTGTTTAAGCCGGAGGTGGTCTGCATGATGGATGTTGGAGCGATCGCAGCACTACTGCGCTCCGCTATCGACTACCATCTCGACGAGATCGCCGCTTTCTGGAAGGAGAACTCCGATCGGCTGCAACGACTGTGGCGAGGCGATCCTCGACGCATCTTTGAGAAAGTGTGTACCGCAGATGTGGTGTATCGACGCGTCGTGAACAAGGAGAGCCGTGCATGTGTTGCCGGAAACGACCTCTTCGAGGATGACTGGGGGTTCTTCGGCTTCCGCAAGAAGATGGCGGGCATGCTCGCCTACTTTCTCGCCGAGGCCCAGCTTATCGAGCCGATATGTGACATTGCGCCAGCAGTCGACTTCCACCTGTTGCGCATCATGATTGCAAATCGCATCCTTATCCTCACCGAGGATGCATGGACCGGAGGCGCGAAGTACGAGGATGTCTACGACGAAGGCGCGGAGGCGGTCACCGTCTACATGCGCACATGCAAGATCTCCGCAGTGGAGATCGGCGATGCGCTCTGGATGCTCTCGACCACCCTGTGCCGCGAGGCACCGGGCAATTGGTCGACTGGTCGCAGTCGCAAACGTGGGAACACCTGGCAAACTCCGACGCGCATCGACCACAACGGTAAGGAGCGCAAGGAACTGCCGCAGCCGGTCGTGATAGACCAGTACAGCTCGGAGCAGCTTGCTGCCTACGAGAGGACCTGTCATCGCTGTCCGTGCCGGAAGACCTGCACCGCAAACGCACCTTCTGGACCGTACTACGAATGCGGTCTCTTCATGCCTCGCGTTCGTACGCGAATGCGTGTGCGGAAAGCACTATTTGACGAGCTGCATGACCACCCGGTGCCGCGACGCCACAAGGCAGGCATCGTCCAGCGCCCGACAGGGCACGAGCAACTCTCGCTCCTTGAACCCGACGCTTAACAGCGCCGGGTTCTTCCTTTATGAAAATAAAAGGACGCCGCAGCTTTCGCCGCGACGCCTAGAATGGAATGTCGTCATCACCCCCCTTGCGAGGCGGGAATACCGGAAAGTCGTCTTTCAAGTGCGATTGACTGACGCACCTGATGCCATGGAAGATCTTATGAACCCTGCGATACCAGACATGCGCTCGCCGCGGCGTATCCCATAATCGTTTTGAGTGATAGGTAACGCCGTTGACCTTGATCTGCGCCTGGAACTTATTACCCTTCCTCGGCTCGACCCCGCGCGGCAACCCGGGATGCCGGAAGCGCCGCCGGGCAGACTCGCTGTTCGCCCGATTGCCAGCGATATTCGTGATGCGCAGATTGACCGAGCGGCGATTATCCAGAGTCATGCCATTAAAGTGATCGGCTATCTCGCTCGGCCTGGCCCCCGCAAGGTATCGATGGAGGTAAATTTTTCCTCCTCTCGACCCTTTGCGGGTACGCGCCGCGTATACTTTTATGACCCGGCCATTCTCATCCCGCTGCACGACTGCATGCCATTTCTCCTTCAGTGCACGCTGTTCTCGTGCACCGTCGGCATCAATGATGCAGAAATATCCTTGCGTCAGCCTCAAGACAGCATACGGCGGGTCGAAGAGGTCCCACTCATATTGTTCATACTGGAACAAGATCTGCAGGTCAGCGAATTTTCGTTGTGGCGGAATGACGACGTCTTCCGCAGCGGTAACATCCGTCACGTCGAAGTCATCGACATACATTCTCGTCTCCCTCTCTATTTCTGCTGGCATCATAACCTGTTGCCCTCGAAAATCTAGTTCGCCCGCAGAATGGTTGTCAGAATTCTGCTTTTGAGCGATAATCTCCGACACGCACCTTTAGCTCAGTTGGTTAGAGCGTTCGATTCACATTCGAAAGGTCATAGGTTCGAATCCTATAAGGTGCACCAGGGGCCTCGCCCCCACTGTGATGTCCTTGGTCGGGCTGTAGTATACCGGTAGTACGCACGATTCGGGTTCGTGTAGACTGGGTTCGATTCCCAGCAGCCCGACCAAGGACACCACTTGCACGAACGGGCCGCAAATCAATGGTTTCAGCCCGTGCGTTCGGACGACATGAGCACAGCGCGCTCACGCCGCTCCTCACTACGGGCCGTAGTATAGTGGTAGTACGCATGGCTGGGGGTCATGTAGTCCGGGTTCAATTCCCGGCGGCCCGACAAAATTGAACGAAGTAAAATTTTGGCGGGCTGCAGCAGTGCGCCTGCGCCCAATTTCACTTTGCCGGTACTCCGGCATTAGTGAAATGGAAGTACTCAATGGGGTGCGCGCAATGCGTCGGGAATTGAAGCCACGGAACATGTCGCCATAGGCGACGTGAGTGGCCGTCCGAGAACGCGAGCTTTTATGGAGCCACGCAGTGGCGAACAGAAAAGCCGCGATTCTGGGACAATTCCCGGCAGCCCGACAAGACACGCAACGCGCTGTGTTTTACCTATCACCACGACCCGCCCCCACACCAAGAATGGCTTTGCCGTAGTGATTCAACCGATGTTTTATGGTATATATAACGGGCCAGGACACACAATGCGCGTCGTGAAAGCTAGATAACGGCAAATCACGAAGTCATTCTTGGTGTGGGGGCCCGTAGTTAAGTGGTACAACGCTGCATTCGCATTGCAGAGGCGCGAGTTCGATTCTCGCCGGGTCCACAAAAGAAAAGAGGTATCATGGGTATATCCATGCACGTCCTCGACACACTCATACACTTTTCATACCGAATACTGAACGGCGCGCGCATAGCATACTGGTTCATCGTTCGCCCCCGAACCGCCGGGGCGCACTGTCTCATCGAACACGATGGCGCATTCCTCCTGATCCGCAACAGTTACGGACTTCGGCTTTGGACACTACCCGGCGGCGGCATTCGCCACGGCGAGACGCCAGCAGAAGCAGTCACGCGCGAAGTCCGCGAAGAGGTTGGTATCTCACTCGCACACGTCGAATCGCTCGGGTCATACGTAAGCACGGCTGAATTCAAGACCGACACCGTCTACTGCTTCTATGGTTCCGTACCGAATGACGCATACACGATCGACAACGGCGAAGTGGTGCAGGCGGAGTGGTTCCCCGCTGACGCGCTGCCCGAGGCGCGCACCCTCGTCGCGGAAAATACTGTACGCATGCTCAGGGAGCATACACGGTCTGACTAGCTCACTTCAAACGCAGACCCCGCCAGTGTTGGCGGGGTCTGCACACTACGTCACGTAGTACGACGTTACCACTGCTGATGTTCCTGGTGGTGTTCGTGATGCTGCTCACCCTGGTGCTGTTCATTGTTCTGCGGTGCAGCCACGTCAGTGCCATGCTTGCAATCGCACATAGAGCACGCGCGGCAATCCGGGCATTTGTCGCCCAGCGGGCATACTGCGCGATTATACTTGCCGAGACTGTACTTCCCAGCGCCAGTAGCGACCACATAGAGCAGACCACCGACGATCGCCAGGTTCTTCATCAAGGCCGCCATCTGGCCATCGGCCGGATTATGGAACACGGCCATCACGATGGTCGTGAAGACGATGAGCATCCATGCGCCGATCCGGACATGGAACCCAGAGATAAGCAGGAGCGCGCCACCAAACTCAAAGATGATGGCAAGTATTGTTAGAAGAGCCGGTGCAGGAAGACCTGCCTGCGCGATCATGCCAGCAACATCCCAGAAGCCGACGATCTTCGCGAAGCCCGCGATGAGGAAGATAAGGCCGATAAAGACACGCCCGACCAGTTTGAACCAGCCACGCTTCTCGCCACTCGGGCAAGGACACTGTGAATCATGCATAGACAAAGGAAGAGGACACGCACGCGATTACTTTTATAAGTACAGCAATGGTACCGTGTCGTCAGCGCACCGCAATGCCGGTAATCCACAGGCCCGGCTCTGATGAGCCGGGCCTGTGCAACACATGAAGCCTCTTCGTTACTTGATATTCACGATCTTGTACTTCTGCGGACCTTTTGGTGTCTCGAATGTAAATGCATCGCCCTTCTTCTTTTCCATAAGCGCAGAACCAAGCGGCGAAAGATGCGAGATCTTGCGTTCCTGCATATTCGCCTCGGCGCTGCCGACGATCTCGTAGGTGTGCTCTTCCTTCTCGCCCTGCTTCTGGATGGTGACGACAGAACCGAGCGATACCGCCGAACCCTTCGTGTGCTCGATGATACGCGCGTGCGCGAGCTGGTCTTCGATGACGCGGATACGGTCTTCGGTCGCTGCCTGCAGATTGCGGGCCTCCTCGTACTCGGCGTTCTCAGAGAGATCCCCTAGAGAACGGGCGTACTCAAGCTGCTCGGCTATCTCGCGACGGCGATTGGTTTTGAGGTGCTCGAGCTCAGCGGAGAGCTCATCAAACTTCTCCTTACTAAGGTAGTTATTGTCCATGTTCATAGGCTGGTGGCAGCATTATACAGGATTTGGGATATGCAACAATGGAGGACATCGTGGGCGTGTATCCTGCTCTTGCGGCGATAGCGGTGCCCTGTATACTCGGTCCCGAAGGTCTGACTGCGCGGGACGCTCCGAATCGATGACGACTCAGAACCCACCCGCGCACACAGGTAGAACGAGGACGGCTGCCGGGGCTGAAGCCCTATGTGACCTGGCCCGCTCCTTACCTTCGCAGAAGATCGTTGGGCTTTCTGCCCAGACGAAATAGGCACGGCTCGAGCAGGGATTCCCGCTCGAGCCGATTTTATATGCCACGCTTGCGCGTGCGACGCCGATGCGGACGCTTTCGCTGCCACTTGTCAGCGCGCGGCTTCCCGAACAAGTCTTCGAGAAATCGCACTGCCGCTTTTTGATGCATGTCGTTCGCCCACACTAAGTAGTCGAGTGCATTACCCCACAGCCCGCTGCTAAAACAGAAGAATTTGTTCTTCCTGTGATTTACGAAGAACGACGGCGTCTTTTCGCGATGGAACGGAGAACTGCCGCGCAGCTCACGTCCTCTGGCGACGACCTGCAAATCTTCTTGAAACGCGCTAATAACCAGCGCAATTGGCCCGCTGTCGACCAGATGTTCCACATACGTCGGATGGCTCTGGTGTCTTCGCATCACACGACTCCTTTTCTGACGGCAGTGTACCTGCCGCTACGCCTTTGTACACCCCTACTGCACGTACTCCGGATGCTCGCGGATGAGCCATTCGAAGAACGGGCGCAAGCCCGGCGAGGCTCCCGACATGGTGCCGGCCGGAGCCTTCTCCAGCACGACCGCGTATGCATACTTTGGATTGGATGCTGGCCAGAAGCCGACCGACCAGGAATTCATCCACTGGTTGGCCGAGCCAAGCTGCGCCGTACCGGTCTTCCCGGCAATCTCGATGCCCGACATGTTCAGTGCCTTCACGGTCGCATCGTGCCGATCCGACGTCACCGCCATGCGCATGCCCTCACGCGCGACGCGTATGTATTCGTCGGGGATGCCGACCGATATGCCGTGCGGCGTGGAGCTTGCGATGAGCTGCGGCGTCAAGAGTGTGCCGCCGTTGGCGATCGCGGCAGTGAACACGACGGCTTGGACCGGCGTGATCTGGAATCCATATTGTCCGATCGCCGTGTGGTACGTATTGCCGATGCGCCACGGATCGTCCGCACCGAACACGCGCTCCTTCCATTCCGGTGTCGGGATGATGCCTTCTTTCTCGTTCTCAAGCCGGATACCTGTCGTCGAACCCATACCGAAGAGCCGCGCATAACTATCAAGCCGCCGAACGCCGAGACCCGGCTGCCCTCCAAACCCCCCGCCGATGGTGTAGAAGTATTCGTCGGACGAGACGGCAATCGCCGTGCGCATGTCGACCCAGCCATGCACCGTCCAGTCGCGGAATATCGATGGGTTCGAGGGATTGTAGGGATTCGGCAGCGTAAGCTGGCCGACCGAGTGGATCTGTTTGTCCGCGCTGATGATCTTCTCATTGAGGGCTGCAATCGCAAAGACCGGTTTGACGATGGAACCCGGCGTGTAAAGGCCCGACACCGCACGATCCAGAAGCGGCGTGCGTTCATCCTGCGACTGCACAGCGATGATCGCGCGCTGCCCGTCGGTGAACGCCTCATTGTCATACTCGGGAAAACTGGTGATCGCCAGGATCTCGCCGGTCCGCACATCCATAATGACGGCCGCCCCGCCTTGGAACCTGTTGCGTTCGGCATGACTCGACAGCACCTCGTAGAGCTTGGACTGCACTGCGGCATCTATCGACAGCGCCAGGTCGGTGCCAGCAACCGGCGGCACGATGATGTTCTCGCGCTCTATCTTGCGATGTGCGTCGGTCTCTATGAGGCGTGAGCCGTTACGCCCGCCCAGTTCCGTGTCGAAGGACAATTCCACGCCAGACAATCCGGCGTATGTCTCGCGCCACCATACGCCGGAGGCATCCGCTTTCGGATACTGTACGTAGCCAAGCACGTGTGCTAGCCCCGACATGCTCGCGTAGCGGCGGAGCGGATATCCCGGGCCAGTACTCGTCGCCGAGAGCGACGACGTGGCAGTCTCGTTCCATGCTAACTCCTTGCCGGTGCGGTCGAAGATGAGGCCGCGCGTCGCGAAGATGACTGAGCGCTCAAGCGAATTCTCGCGTGAGATCGCCGCATATTGCTCGCCGTCATGCACTTGCAGTACATAAGCACGCGCGCTGTACGCCGTGAGTATGCACAAGAAGAAGATGGCGACGCCGAGCACCGACCGATTCGCCACCGGCCGCTCCACCCTGCCTTCGAAGCGCCCCCTGTCGTGCCCAGGCAGATTGGAAGAATCGAGAAATATCTCGTCGGGGGCGATGTCGCGCTGCACCTTACGACGATACTGCCGAGCGAAGATCCACATGCACCCATGATAGTGGCTGCCGCACGCGTTGCCAAATCAACATGCTTGTCCTAGATGAAGAAGCGTGCGCGAACGGGTTCGAGGAACCACACGATCGCCAATGACAAGAGCGTGTAGTACGGGATCGCAGCCAGCGATAATCCTGCCGGCAGCCACATGAAATCGACCAAGAGGCCTATCATCGGCGCTTCCCACGCCTGCCAACGTACCGAGAGCGCGACGATTGCAATGACCGGCACCCACGGCGGCGCCACTAATGCGCCGATAACCCCGATTGCGACAAGCAGGTAGCGCATATGTTACTGCCCAGCGATGATGTAGACGAAGCGAAGCGCAGCGATGTTCGCCGGCACCCGCGCCGAGACGAGCGTGAACGCGGCTGCCGGATCTGCCTCAGCCGCACCGACGACCGCCACCGGCCTGCCGCCAAGGGTCGGCGCGACGACGACATCGCCGACCGCTACGGCTGAGCCACGCGGCGCGCGCGCAACCGCGTTGCCGCCACCTTCGCCCACGAGCGAGAGCGGCACGTCACGCGCGAGCGCATCCAGTTCTTTGGTCGGCGCGAACAACTGATCGACAAGCGCCGTATGTGGCCCGACATCCGAGATGCGCCCGATCACGTAGCCGTCAGGAGAGAGCACCAATGCGCCATGCATGATGCCGTCTGCCGTACCCGCGCCGACGAAGAACGTGCCGTACGGCGACGCCTGGAACGATGAGATGACGGGCGCGGTGATTCCCGGCTCATCGGCTGCCAGCCGTGCCATCGATCGCAGCAGTTCATTCTCTGCGACAGCCGCAGAGGCGGCGGCCACGCGCTGCTCGTATTGCGCAAGCTGCGTGCGCAAGGCATCGTTCTCGGATGCAAGCGAGGAACGCGAAGCCACGAAGCCAGTCGAGCGGATCGCGCGCTCTATCTGCGCCCCGACGCTCCATAGGACACCAGTCGCGGCGCGTATGCTCTCGCGCACGACGCCGCCCGTGACGAGGTCGGCCAGGAACACGAGCACCACGATGCCGGTCGTCAGCGCGAGACGACGGCGCGACTCCCCTCTTCGTGCGCCGCGATACGTGTATTGGCTGGGATTAGTGTGGAACACAGGCGTCTATTCGGTCGGCACCAGCTCATCATCGTTGCGCAACAGCGCATCGTCATAGAGCTCCAGATCATCAAGGATGACTGCCGTACCGCGCACGACCGCGGTCAAAGGATCGGGAGCGACGACGACCGGCACGCCCAAAGCTGCCGTCAGGAATTCCGGCAGACCGCGGATCAGGGCGCCGCCGCCTGCAAGATGTATGCCGCGCTGCATGATATCGGCCAACAATTCCGGCGGTGTCATCTCGATGATCTCCTTCACCGCCTCGACCAGCTCGTCGATCGAGTGCCCGATCGCGTTACGAATATCCGTGTCGGAGACGATGATTTCGCGCGGCAGCCCCGTCACCAAGTCGCGCCCGCGTACGTACGTCTCCAGCCGCTCGCGCCTGCCAGAGACCGACGCGACCGCTATCTTCACTTCTTCAGCGCTCTTATCGCCGATCAGGAGTTTGAACTCGTTACGCACGTGGGTGACGATATCGGCATTGAACTTATCGCCCGCGATCCGGATATTGCGCGCACCAACGAGACCTCCCAGTGAAATGATGCCGACGTCGGTCGTGCCCCCGCCGATGTCGATGACCATGTTGCCGGATGGCTCATGGATAGGCAGTTCGATGCCGATCGCCGCTGCGAGCGGCTCTTCGATGACGAAGACCTCGCGTGCGCCTGCAGCGCGCGCCGCATCCCGTACCGCCCGCGCCTCGACCGAGGTGATGCCCGACGGCACGCCAACCGCCACTCGCGGCCCCAGCAATTTCGTATGTCCCGCCTGCGCTTTGTTGATGAGATAGCTCAGCATCTCGGCAGTGATCTCGAAATCGGAGATGACGCCGTCGATGACGGGCTGCACTGCTGCAATATGTGCTGGCGTACGACCGAGCATGTCCTTTGCCTGCGCACCCACGGCGACTACCGCCCCCGTCTTCTGGTTGACCGCGACGATCGACGGCTCGTTGATGACGATGCCACGGCCACGCACGTACACCAGAGTGTTCGCCGTGCCGAGGTCGATGCCGATGTCGTTAGAGAACAACCCTAGGAGCTTTTCTTTCCATTGCCGGATGCGTTGCGAGAGAGACATACTATTGTTTCAAGTGGTCGATGATCCCGCTTTCCGGAACCATCGTCGCAGTGCCAGTCGCACGAGTGACGACCTCGACCGCTGCTTGGCCGAGCGTCTTTTCGGAGATGACGAGTCGTGTCGGGATGCCGATAAGATCGGCATCGGCGAACTTCTCGCCTGCACGAACGTCGCGGTCATCGTACAAGGCTTCAATGCCGTTATCCTTCAGCGTCTCATACAGGTGGTCCGCTTCCTTGATCACGTCGGCGTTGGCGCCCAGGGAGACGATATGCACCGCAAACGGCGCTACTTCCTTCGGCCAGATCATGCCTTTCTCGTCAGAGAGCACTTCGGCCAATACGCCCATGACACGCGACGGCCCGATGCCATAAGAACCCATGACGGCAGGCTTCTCCGTACCGTCCTCGTCCTTGAACATGAGACCGAGCGGCTCCGAGAACTTGGTGCCGAGATGGAAGATGTTGCCCACTTCGATCGCCTTCTTCTCCACTAGCTCCTCGCGCGAAAGCCCAAGTGTCGCCAGGTTCTTGTCGTCCATCACCTCCTTATTGACCGCGATCTTCTTTCCCTCGTGTACGTAGATGGTGTCCTCGCCCGCATCCGAAAGCGTCTGGAACTCTTCTGAGAACGGACTGAAGATGCCGCCGGAGGCGAAGGTCGGATACGTAAGATGCCCGATGCCGAGACGCTCGAACACCTTGATATATGCCGCGCGCATCTGATCGTATTGTTCTTGGTTCTCTGCGGCGTCCTTCGCGAACGAATAGAGGTCCTTCATCAGGAACTCCTTGCCGCGCATGATGCCGCTCTTCGCGCGCATCTCATTGCGAAACTTCGTCTGGAACTGGTAGACCATGCGCGGCAGATCGCGATAGGATGACACGTACGAACTCATGATGCGCGTCAACGGTTCTTCGTGTGTGATGCCGAGGCCGGTCTCGCCCCCCGACTTGAATTCGGTCTTGAACCAATTGTCGACCTTCGCATCGTCCCAGCGATCGGTACGCTCCCAGATAGACTTATCTTGGAGCGCCGTCATCACGATTTCCTGACCGCCGACCGCGTTCATCTCCTCGCGAATCACCTGCACGATCTTGTTGAGCGTGCGAAGACCAAGCGGCAAAAATGAGTACACCCCCGCCATCTCCTTATGCACGAAGCCAGCACGGATCAACAATTGCGCATTCTTCGCAATTTCATCCTTCGGCGCTTCCTTGCGAGTCTTCGTGAAGAGGTGTGATTGGCGCATAGCGAGTGGGCTTATTCTAAACGCATTATCTGTTCCGACCAAGTTTGACAACGATTCGCCGCGGCTGCATAGTGCTTGCGGAAACAGCGCCATACGGAACCCGCAGCACGGCGTCTCGCCACGCTCCCCCTGCGGTAGAGTCCCTCCGTCAGACGGATCACCATGGGACTCGAAGCGCGCCGATCTGGTCGTCGGCGCGCTTTTCCTTTGTTGTCACCACGCGATCAGACGAACGACATCGTTATATGTCACCGCGATCATGAGGATCATCACCAGGGCGATCCCGAGCGTATTGATGATCTGGATCGCCAGCTTCGGCGCCGGCCGGCGCATCAGTGCTTCAAGTCCGAGTACGAACAAGCGTCCGCCATCAAGCGCAGGTATCGGAACAAGGTTCACGATCGCAAGGTTGACCGATATGAAGCCCGCGAGCATCAGCACGTAGCCGAATCCGTTCTTCTCTGCCTGGTGCACATAGCTCACGATCCCCACCGGCCCCACGACCTGCGATATGTCCGGCTTGCCGCCGAGCGCATCGCTGATGATCTGCCATAATCCGCGTCCGACGTCCTTAAACTGCTGCGCGGTCAGCGGGATCGAATCTGCCAAGGCACCTGAGATACTCGCTTTGTCCGACGTGACGAGCGCCAACCCGATGCCGAGGGCTGGCCTGCCCGCTGCCTCAGGCAGGATCGCATTGGCGGGAATGGCGAATGCGGTCGTCGTCGCATCACCATGCACGAACGCGATCGCGATGCGCTTGCCGCCACGATCGCGGATATAGTCGACCGCCGCATCCGGCGTGAGCTCAGCCAGCTGCGCTCCTCGCTCGTCTTCCATCGAAAGGATGCTGTCGCCCACGGCAAGGCCCGCGACATCCGCCGGTGATCCAGGGACTACATGAGACACCACCAGCCGCGTCGACATGCCGGGTTCCGGCGATTCGACAGTGCGCGGAATACCGAGTGAGAGCGCTCCCGCAAACAGAAGCCATGCGACGACCGCGTTGACCGAAACGCCCGCGACCAGGATCACTGCCTGTCGCCAGCGCGGCGCATCGACGAAACTCCCCTGCCCGTGCCGGGGATGCTCCTGTTCCTCGCCGAACAGTCGTACGAAACCGCCGAACGGCAGCCAGTTGAGCGTGTACTCAGTGCCGCCCCATGTGCCGAACGAAAACGCGCGCGGCGGATATCCCACACCAAACTCCTCAACGCGTACGCCCAGCAGTTTCGCAGCGATGAAATGCCCCAGCTCGTGCGCAACAATGAGGAAGACGAGCGTGGCGATGACCAAAAGAGCAGTCGTCATGATGTTACGACGTTAGGCGGTCATTTCCTGCTCTTTGTGCTTGAATGCCGCTTCAAGCTTTTCATTCGCGGCATCCACGCGCTTCTGCATGTCTTCTTTCAGGCGGAATTTGTCGTCTTCGGTGATGATGCCCTCGCGCTCCTGTTCCTGGATGTCCTTCCATACTTCGTCGCGCGCGACACGCACGCCTGCGCGCGCCTCTTCAAGCTTGCCCTTCGCGACTTTTATGAGTTCCTGCCGGCGCTCGCCCGTGAGTTCCGGGAATGTCACTCGCACGCCCGAGCTGTCGGCAATGACGCCCACGCCGAGGTTCGCCCCGGTGATCGCCTTCTCGACATCCTTGATGAGCGACGAATCCCACGCCGAAACGCGCAGCGTGCGGGCGTCTTCGGTCGAGACATTCGCGACCTGCTTCAAAGGAGAGAGCGTCCCGTACGCCATCACCGTCACGGAATCGAGGATGGCAGGTGATGCGCGTCCGGTGCGCAGCGCGCGATATTCGCGCCCGAGCCATTCGGCGGTATCGGCACACTTCTTATCAAGCTCAGAAAAATCGTAGGGCATATGGATGCGATTGTACTACGAGGCGGCGCGCGCGCCAGCCGGTACCAGGAGCGCAACCTGTTCAAGCAGGGGCTTCATCATCGAGCCTTTGTCGCCGATATACTGGCGCGCGTTGTAGATAGCCGTCAGTCCGACACGGACCGCCGCTTCATCAGTACGCGATGCCAGCGCACGCTCCACGCCCCCCAGAAGCGCATACGCGCCTGCCAGATCGCGCTCGTCAGCATCCAAAAGCGGCTTGAGCATCTCAATGCGCTCGGACGGTGCGGCGGCGAGGAATGCTGCCGGATCGACGACGCCAGCGATCGACTGCCCGTGCACCGCGATATGCATCACTTGGCAGCGGCTGCGCACCGTCGGCAAAAGCAGCTCGACGCTCGGCACCACCAAGAAGAACGCCGCGCCGCCAGGCGCCTCCTCAAGCGTCTTTAAAAGCGCATTCTGCGCCTCCGTGGTCATCGCTGGAGTAGTGATGATGAACACGCGGTGGAGGGCACCGAGCGCGCGTGTGTCGGCTCGTACCGCGATCTCTCGTGCATCGTCGATGCCGAAGCTCGCGTAGGTACGGGTGTAAATATCCGGATCGCCCTCGGCGGCAAACCCCTCCTGCACGAGCAGCATGTGCAGCGACGGCACCGCGCTCGTGTCTCCCTCTATAAGATGTGCAATCCCGCGAAACTGAGACATGCATAGCAGTATACCGGCACCACGCTGCCCATGGCGATATGCACACCACACGATTTCAAAAAAGCAATATCCTGTGGTATAGTCCCGCGCATGACCAAGCAGCTGACGGACATCCAGAAGACCGCGCTTTCGGTGACCCGCTGGGTCGGCTCTCCTGTGTCGGTTGCCATCCATACCATCCTCTTTGCGGGAAGCTTCGCGCTTGCGTTCACTGGCCTGGTACCGTTCGACCGCGTACTCCTCATCCTCACCACTATCGTTTCGCTCGAAGCCATCTACCTCTCCATCTTCATCCAAATGACCATCAACATCACGACCGAGACCATCCAGGAAGTGCAGGAGGATGTCGAGGAGATCAGCGAAGACATGGAGGAGATCCAGAAGGATGTGGAAGAAATGAGCGAGGATGTCGAAGAGATCCAGAAGGACGTCGACGAAATCCAGAAGGATGTCGAAGAGATGAGCGAGGATGTCGAAGAGATGAGCGAGGATGTCGAAGAGATCCAGAAGGACGTCGACGAACTCCAGGAAGATGTCGAGGAGATCAGCGAGGAGGACGCAGCAGAAGAAGCCGCAGAGGAAGAACGTGCGAAAACCCTCGCCGCAATCCAGGGTGATCTGCACCGTCTTCTAGAGGACATCGAGAAGCTCAAGCGCTAGCCCATCACGGAAACAGACGAAAAGGAAAAGACCGCCGCGAGAGTCTCGCGACGGTCATGCGCCTTTTATAGGCATCGTTTCCTCCTCGATAATAGTAGTTTATTTTTTCGGCACCAGGACATCCGAGGTGCCATGCGCCAACGGCAAGCGAGCCTCGCGGCCCGACAGCGCAGCCTTGGCCTTCTCCGCGCAGACCATCGTGTGCTTCTCCCACAGCTGGTACGTCGTCAGCAAGTAGCCGGCGAACGCAAACACAGACATATAGAGCATCGAGAGAAACATCTTCTCCGTAAAGTGTGCGGTCACGCCCAGCTGGATCATCGCGACGAAGAACCAGACGATAGCGGCCGGCAACGCACGACTACGGGAACGATTCGCCCGATACCAGATCGTCGCGATGAACGTTGCGATCCACAAGCCGAACAGGATGCCTGCGGCCCACGTCACGCGCACCTTGTCTGTCTCGAACCATCCGTGCGACCACCAGCCAACCAGGGCAACGAAAGCGCCCGAGCCGGACACGATGAAGCTCGCTCCTAACGGTTCCTCGCGGTGAAAGGCCACGAGCGACCTAGATAGGTTTGACATTATGCGTACCCCTTTCGGTCAGTACAGCCACAGTCTCTGACCCTATAGCCTATCTCTGGTGTATCACATGAAGAACATGTGTCAATCGCTTGCATGGTGTGTATAAAAAAGCAAACCGCCGCACAATCCCAGAATGAGAAAGGCGACGGTTGGTAGTGGGCCCGGGAGAACATTTAGTCCCTCGGACGGACGATGCGGCGCGTGCGCGCGAACGCGGGAGAGCGCTTGCGGGCGAACGCCCGCGAGCCGATGAACGAAGCGATGAAAAGGAGCGCAACGGCGATGGCGGACGTGTACAACATGGCCAATCCTCCGGTTGTGGACAACGACGCGAGCGGTCGTCAGTCCTCAATACAAAGTACGCTTCTGACCAAACTTGTCAAGAGTTATCCACAGGCGCCAGAATATGGCTTACCGCTTGGAAATAATCGCCTTCTTGTAGACGTCGAGATGTTTGAGCGCCTCTCCTGTCCCCTTCACGACGCAGTACGGTGCGTCTTTCGCCAAGCGCGCCTTGACCCCAGTGCGGCGGAAGATGAGCTCGGGGAGGTTGCGCAGCTGGCTCGAACCGCCCGTCATGATGATGCCGTTGTCGATGATGTCGGCCGCTAATTCCGGCGGCGTCTCCTGCAGCACATCCTTGATAGCCTGCACCATCGTGCGCAGCTCCTTGCCGATGGCGCGGACGACCTCGTTGGTGCCCAGCTCTATGGAGCGCGGCAAGCCCGTAAGGTGGTCGCGTCCCTTTACCGTCATCGTCAGCTCCTCATCCATCGGCACCGCAGAACCGACCGTAATCTTGATCTGCTCGGCCATCTTGTCACCCACTGCCAGGTTCGCGGTCTTCTTGATGTGATCGGCGATCGCACGGTCGATGCGATTGCCCGCGCACTTCACCGACGTCGAGGCGACGATGCCGCCGAGCGAGATGACCGCCACGTCTGTCGTGCCGCCGCCGATGTCGACGATCATGTGCCCGCGCGCTTCATGAATAGGGATGCCTGCGCCGATCGCCGCGAGGATCGGCTCCTTGATGATGTATGCCTCGCGTGCACCTGCTTTCGTTGCCGCCTCTACCACCGCGCGACGCTCCGTGGAGGTGACGCCTGCCGGCACAGAGACCATCACGTCGGGACGGAAGAAGTTCCACTTGCCGAGCGCCTTCTTTATGTAGTAGCGCAGCATCGCCTCGGTCACGCGGTAGTCAGCGATGACGCCGTCTTTCATCGGGCGGTATGCGATGATCTCGCCCGGCGTGCGACCGATCATCTCCTTCGCCTCGTTCCCCACCGCGAGGATGCGGTTGTCGTGCTGCGAGACTGCGACGACCGACGGTTCGTTAAGGACGATGCCTTTGTTGGGCGAGAAGACCAGGACGGTCGTCGTGCCGAGATCGATACCGAGCTTGGGAGTGAATGAGAAAGCCATAGTTGAAGGCATTGTAGCCCGCCGCCGCCGAAAACGACCCTTTTCAAGCAGTCGGATGCGTTGCAAAACTATTCCCGCACACTACCATTACACATGACGGCTTGACCGGGGCGTACACCATCGGCTTGCCGTCCAACTTCGGCCGCGTGCATACGCGGCCGCTTTTTTGTTGCCGTGCCATATTGGCATTCTCTTCCCATTGACCAGTTTGATATATCAAACCACCCGATATGCACAACGAATTGCAGTTGGCGGCGGTCTCGCGTTCGCCCCTGCGGGGCACGAGCCTCATTCCAGTACTTTCCTCTTAGGGGCGCCATCCTTCATGCGTTGATCAAACTTCTCCGGGTCCATCAGATATACCCCTGCGGGGCACGAGCCTCATTCCAGTACTTTCCTCTTAGGGGCGCCATCCTTCATGCGTTGATCAAACTTCTCCGGGTCCATCAGATACCAGAATTTTTTTGAGAAGTTGGGTGCCTTGTCGCATACGCTGCGCACGTAGTAGAGATCTTTCGTCGGAATCTGCTCCAACATCTTCCCCATGCGCGCCATGGTGATCAAAGGCAGGCCGTCTGCAGCGCGCCCAGGATTCAATTTTGAGACGAAGTACCGCATCATCTCGCCGCGCTCGGTCGCACGTGTCTTGCCCAAGGTGCGCTTGAGATCGCCAGCGATGTGCTTCATGCGACCATTGTACCCGCGACCGCCCGCGCCACAGGTATTGACAACTTGAATTGTGTATGATACATTTTCGTTGCTGCTCGGATCAGGTCACGCGTACCGAGCGGTGGGGCGGTCAGCCCCAGACGCGTGTCGGATGGCGGCTGGCCGCTTCCCATTCCTTTAGTACCTTTTCCTCCGCGGGTGTGCTCCCCCGACATCACAAGCCCCCGCCACCTTGACCCGCCTTACCGCGGGTCATTTTCTTTCCTTGCGTACACACGCTATAGTCAATACATCTGCATGTATCGCATCATCCCGCAAGACGAGAACCCGGCGCTACGCCAGCAGGCGCGCGAGCTGTCCGCCGACGAAATCAACTCGCCCTATCTGCACGGCCTCATCGCTGAGATGAAGGAGCTTCTGTCGCACGAAGAATTCGGTGTGGCGCTTGCAGCACCGCAGGTCGGCGAAGCAGTGCGTCTGTTCATCGTCTCGGGTGCAGCGCTCGCACGCGACAAAGCGGGCGACGAATCCTCCCCTGCCGAACCGATGAACGACCAGGTCTACATCAATCCGGCATTCACCCGCATGTCGCGCGGCACAAAACTCAAGCACGAAGGCTGCCTCTCTATCCGTGGCAAGTGGGGGCACGTACCACGTGCAGAAAAAGCGACGCTCCGCGCACTCGACGAGCACGGCAACCCTTTCACCCGCAACGCATCAGGATTCCTCGCGCACATCTTCCAGCATGAGATGGACCATCTCGACGGCATCCTCTACGTTGACAAGGCAGAGGAACTGTACGACGACGATAAAAAAGAAGAGCCGCAGGAGTAACTATGCGATACGCTTTCTTCGGAACGCCGGGTGTCGCGTGCACATTCCTCGACGCACTCACGCAGGCTGGCATGCCGCCCGCACTCATCGTGACGGCGCCCGACAAGCCGGCCGGTCGCGGTATGGAACTCAAGTGCCCGCCGGTGGCGCAGTGGGCGAGCAAGCACGGCATTCCCCTGCTCCAGCCCGAAAAACTAGACACAGCGTTCATCGAACACATGCGGGCGCAGGGACCGTGGGATGTGTTCATCGTCATCGCGTACGGCGCGATCTTCCCGCAGGAGCTGATAGATCTGCCGGCGTACAAGACGCTCAACGTGCACTTCTCGCTCCTGCCGCGCTGGCGCGGCGCTTCCCCGGTCGAATCCCCCATCCTCGCGGGCGATGGCGAGACCGGCTGTGCGATACAGGTGATGCGCGCCAAGCTCGACACCGGGCCGGTCGTCGCGCTCGAGAAGACACCCATCGGCGAGGACGAGACCGCGCCCGCTCTGCGGGCGCGCCTGGGAGAGATCGGTTCGCGCCTCCTCGTCGAGACACTGCCACGCTACACCGCGGGAGAACTCACCCCCGCCGAGCAAGACGATGCGCATATGACCTACGCCAAGAAGATGAAAAAAGAGGACGGCGACATCACCCACGATGACGACATCACGAGATGGCGCAAATATCGTGCCTATGCCGAGTGGCCGGGTACGTGCCTCTTTACAGAACGCGGCGGCAAGACCGTACGCCTGAAGATCGCCGCCGCACGCTTCGAGGACGACCGTTTCGTCATCGACCGCGTCATTCCCGAGGGGAAAAAAGAGATGTCGTACGCCGATTTCCTGCGTTCGAGTGTCGCCGCATGAAGAGAGGGCCGGCTTCGCCGGCCCTCTCTTATTTTGCTTTGCGAATCGCCTCTTTTATCTTCTGTCCACCCTTCTTGACCGCGGTCTTCTTCAGGTCTTTCACTTTCTTCACCTGCATCGCAAGCTCATCCTTCACCATGTCGATAGCAGCTTTGACGCTCGCAGCGTTTGCCGCTGCTCGCCAGCGGTCTTTTTTTGCTTTCAGGTTTATCTCGGCGAACCACTGGCTGTCACTCTTCTTTGAGTGCTTCGCGCTCTTCCCCACCTCCACCTCGCAGCGCACGCCATCGATACCTGCCACCAGCTTCTCAATCGCCCTGAGACGCGTGTCGAGATACTTGGACACATCAGGAGTAATCTCATAACCCGTTGCCTTGATGCGCGTTTCCATATACCAAAATTATACACCCGCTATTGCACGCGCAATTGACACCGGCTGCGCATATTTCGTATTCGCACGCACTACGTGCGAATACGCACGAGTTTACTTCCTTTCTGTTGTCCGCTCTGAATCTGTACCGACTGCAGCGGCACACCGAGCCGTTCTGAAACGATCGTGCGTATACGCGTGTTCGCCGCATTCGCCTCGGCACGCTCTTTGACCGTGATGGTGAACGAGCCGTCCATATGCTGCTCTACCTGTTCGCGCTTTGCTCCTGCCGTCACTCGCACACGTACCAGTTTCTCTTCCATATTACCGTATGATGCGCTTGTAGCGTCCGACGAGCCGAGCCGATTCGATGATGTGTCCCTCCATCACCGCGAGCACCTGCGCCTTGGTCGAGCCTCCCGGCAATTCGAGTGTCGTGTCGAGCGCGTAGAGTGTGAAGATGTAGCGATGCTCGCTCGGTTCGAATTGCGGCGGCGGACACGGCCCCGTGTACGCATTCGTGCCGTTCGTGTTGACGCCTGTCGTTCCGACACCCGCTGGCAGTCCGCCTTCAGGGATTTCGCTGGTATCCGCAGGCAAGTCGAACAGTGTCCAGTGATCCCATGCATCAATGCCGCGCGCTTCGCGCGCGGCCTGCGGAATATCCGGGTCGTCCATAATGAGCGCCAACGACTGCGCCTCGGCAGGCACCCCTGCAATTGAGAGCGCCGGCGAGAGATTGTGCTGCCCGTCACACGTAAACGCGCGGGGTATAGATGCACCGTCTGCAAACGCCGGGCTTGAAATAGTGAGCATGTGTCATTAGTATACTGCCCACACTGCACGGTATTCCAGTTTTTTGCAAAACAAAGGAATAGAATCAGCGTGGAGTATGTGCATAGGCGAACAGCGAGGCCAACAAAGCAAGCTTTGTCGGCCTCGATACATGCCACTACAGAAACCCCCCGGGGCAAATACCGGCGATACCGCTGTATCTTTGCGCCCCTTCCGAGCCGCGAACAAATCGCTCTGCATCGTCAAGCAGTTTCTGCGCTTCAGACCAGGCATCTTCCGGTTTTTCGTGCAGCCCACCCTTGCCCAGCAGAGTGTGGTGCAGAAACTTGCCCGTTTCTGCATCTTTTTTGGAGTAAGATACCTGGCTAAACGCTTGCCAGAGTACAACCACCTCAGACATAATCTACTCCCCTTCTAAAGAACCTCGATTGAAGATCAATTTAGCAATTCATTTTTCTAATGTCAAATAATCACACATACATACTGCCCACATATAAATCGTTGAAATCATCCTCGTCTGGAGTATACTCTTATGCAGCCATAGGTGTGTTTCGCATCTATGGAATATACATTCCGCGGTAGCTCAGTCGGTAGAGCGGCCCGCTGTTAACGGGTTGGTCGTAGGTTCGAGTCCTACCCGCGGAGCCAAATTGTATGTTCAGCGTTTGTTGCCTCGGCGCTTCGCGCCTCGGCAGGCAGATTGTATAGTATTTGCCAAGATTTTTTGGGTTCAATCGCCACCTTTTGCGAAAGCAAAAAGCGGTTCGAGCCAATTCTTTTGAGAAAATCCCGTCCCGCGACGGGATTTTCTTGCAAAGCGATAATTTTGGCTTGCTCTGCCGCTAAAATGAATTGACGAGCTGGTTCGAGCCAATGATTGCCGTTTCGCTCAAAATCCTTCAATTTTTCGGAAAGCTCGGATTTTTCGTTGATGATTTTTTCTTTTTTAGCAGTATATTCCTCGCGAGAAATTGTGCCGTTTAAGTGAGCATCCAGAAGTATATCGAGCTTTCCTTCAAGCTCTTTTATTTTGTCTTTGAGATTTTGAGCGAAAACGGCTCCGCTTTGGGCGGCTGCCGCTTCTTCCTTATTTAATTCTGTGAGCATCCACTCCGCCCAAGCGGAAGACAAAGAAACTTTTTGAAGCTCGTTTGCGACTTCCTCGGCCAAAACTTCCTCACGGATATATTTTTGTGAACATTTTTTATCCCGCTTTTTGGTGCAACGATAATAGTTGTGTCCTTTTTGCGTTTCGGAAGTTATGGCGCAACCGCACTCTCCGCAAACGAGCATATTTCTAAACGGATATTCTTTTTGGCTGGGCTTTTTCGGACGCGAACGATCCGCCATCACTTTCTGGCAAGCTTCAAAAAGTTTCTTTGGAATCATTGGCTCATGCTTTCCGTCATAAAGTTCTCCGTTGTATTTGAAAACGCCGTAGTAAAACGAATTGGAAAGTATGCTTTGGATATTGGAGACGGAAAGCATGTTTTTCTTTCGGCTCAACAAGCCAGCGGAAGTTATCAACTTCCGCAAATCTTTCAGAGAATAATTGCCGGTTGCGTAGAGTTCAAAAAGTTTGCGGACGAGGCGAAATCTTTCAGGGTCTTTGTACATCGTATGTTTCAGTAAGTCGTTCAAATATCCAAGCGGAGCGTAGCCGGGCAATTCGCCTCGGCGCAATTTTTGACGCAACCCTCTTTTAGTATTCTCTGAAAGATTATCCACAAAGTATTTTGATTGCCCAAAAGCGATATTCAACATGAATTTGCCTTGCGGGGTCGGCTCAAACCAAAATGTCGGGGATTTTAGCGCTTTGATTTTTCCGGTATCAATCAAGAAAATAATCCGTCCGCCGT
>Ga0194120_10004550_pt1 | contig 21263 bp, 15 predicted proteins | sample TA2MahCa65mmetaG_FD_148642 | JGI IMG/M metagenome (GOLD analysis project Ga0194120, IMG submission 148642) | Freshwater microbial communities from Lake Tanganyika, Tanzania - TA2015019 Mahale Deep Cast 65m | ecosystem: Environmental > Aquatic > Freshwater > Lake | place: Tanzania: Lake... | reverse complement strand
CTCGAGGGCGGCCACCGAATCGCCGCCGCCCACGACCGTGGTGGCCCCCTGGTCGGTGAGATCGGCCAGGAGCCGGGCCACCGCCACGGTGCCCGCGGCGAAGTCCGGAGACTCGAAGACGCCCAGCGGACCGTTCCAGAGGATCGTGCGCGCGCCCGCCAGCGCCTCGCGGATGGCCGCGAGGGACCTCGCGCCCACGTCGAGCGCGGCCGCGTCGGCAGGGATGAGTGCCACGTCTACCTCTCCCGTCTTTGGAGACCTGGGATCGGCGGCGATGGAGACGTCCACCGGCAGCAGGATCTTCACGCCGCGCCGGGCAGCCTCGTCCTGCACCTGCCGCGCCGTGTCCAGCTGATCGTCCTCGACCAGGGACTTGCCCACCTCGAGGCCCCGGGCCTTGAAGAACGTGTTGGCCATGGCACCGCCGATGACCAGGCCATCCACCTTGCCCAGGAGCTGGCGCAGCACGCCGATCTTGGTGGAGACCTTGGCGCCGCCGATGATCGCCCAGAACGGGCGCTCGGGCCTGGCCAGCAGGCGGCCGAGCACGTCGAGTTCCTTGGCCAGCAAGTAGCCGGCGAGCGCCGGCCGGAGCTTGGCCACGCCCTCGGTGGAGGCATGCGCCCGGTGCGCCGTGCCGAACGCGTCATTGACGTACAGGTCGGCAAGCGCGGCCAGTTGCCTGGCGAAATCGGGGTCGTTTTTTTCTTCCTGGGGGAAGTAGCGCACGTTTTCGAGCAGCATGACCTCGCCCGGCGCCAGCGCCTGGACAGCCGCCTCGACCTCGGGTCCCACGACGCCGGGAGCCATCCTCACCTCGACGCCCAGCAATTCCCCCAGCCGCCGGGCAACCGGCGCCAGCGACAATGCCGGGTCCGGGCCCTTGGGGCGGCCCAGGTGCGACACGACGACGACCCGCGCCCCCCGATCGCGCAGCGCCGCCAGCGTGGGCACCGCCGCGCGGATGCGCGTGTCATCGGAGATGGCGCCGCCTTCCAGCGGCACGTTGAGGTCTTCGCGGACGAGCACGCGCTTGCCGCGGAGATCGTCCGGCCCCAGCGAGTCGATCGTCCGGAAGGTCAAAGCGGCTCCCTTCTGGGGTCTAGGTATGTCGAGGTCGAGCCGGATGCTAGGAAGGCAAGCCCGGCGGGCCGCAGCGTACTGAGACGTACGTGAGGACCCGCCGGGCGCAGGCTGACGACGCAGACGGCCGACATCGACGTCCTAGACCGCTACCGGGAGCTTCTTGCCGACATACACGCACAGGTCCACCAGGCGGCAGGAGTAGCCCCACTCGTTGTCGTACCAGGACACGACCTTGACCATGCGGTTGTCCACGACCATCGTCATGTCGCCGTCCACGATGGAGCTGTGGGTGTCGCCGATGATGTCCGACGAGACGAGCGGATCGTGGGTGAACGCCAGGTAGCGCCCCATGCGATCGGACGAAGCGGCCTTGTCGAGCGCGGCGTTGACGTCTTCGGCGGTGACGTCCTTGGCCAGGTTGGCCACCAGGTCGATGACGGAGCCGTCGGCCACCGGCACGCGGAAGGCGATCCCGTGGAACTTGCCCTTGAGCTCCGGCACGACCAGGCCGATGGCCTTGGCGGCGCCCGTGGAAGTCGGGATGATGTTGATCCCGGCGGCGCGGGCGCGGCGCGGATCCTCGTGCGGGAAGTCGAGCACGCGCTGATCGTTGGTGTAGGCGTGGCACGTGGTCATCAGGGCGTTGACGATGCCGAAATGGTCGTTGAGGACCTTGGCGACGGGCGCCAGGCAGTTGGTCGTGCAGGACGCATTCGAGATGACGTGGTGCTTCTCGGGGTCGTACTTGTCTTCGTTGACGCCCAGGACCACGGTGATGTCCTCATTCTTCGCGGGCGCCGAGATGATGACCTTGCGGGCACCGGCCTCGATGTGGGCCGTGGCCTTGCTGCCGTCGGTGAAGAAGCCCGTCGATTCGATGACGATGTCGGCGCCGAGCTGCTTCCAGGGCAGCTTGGCGGGATCGCGCTCGGCGGAGATGGGGATGCGCTTGCCGTTGACGACGATGGCGCCGTCCACGGCCTCGACGGTCCCGTCGAAGCGGCCGTGCACCGAGTCGTACTTGAAAAGCTGCGCGGAGGTCCTGGCATCGGTCAGGTCGTTGATGCCGACGAACTCTATCTCCGGGTTGTTGATGCCGATGTGCAGGACCTGGCGGCCGATCCGCCCGAAGCCATTGATACCGACGCGTATCGCCATGAGAGAAACCTCCTGAAACCTCCGCAAAAGCGCTCAAACAAGCACTCCAAGGTACCACCGCCGAACATCCGGGTCAACGCGAGATTGCCGGCGCCTTTTCAGCCTGAGAAATGACGATTAAAACACGAAAGTGGCGCCCCTCCGGATCGCATGGAAGACTCGGAGAGCCAGAGGTGTACCTATGAGCACGACGCCTATCGGGGGTAGCCCCTTCCAGGTTCCGGCCACGGGCGTTCCCGGAGCGGCACCGGCAGGGCCGCAGGGCGACGGCGTGGTCGGCTTCGGCGAGACGGGCCTGATCGGCCGGGACTCCTGGCAACTGGTCGGCGAGGAAGAGGTAGTCCAGGCCAAGGCATACGGCGGCGTGGAGATGAAGGCGTACGGCAACGTCGCCGTAGAGCCGCCCCCGGCCGAGGTGCCCACCGCGGCGCGCGCGAGCACGGCCGGAATGGTCGGCCTGGGCGACACGCTCACCCAGAAGTACACCGAAGCCCCGAAATGGGAGAAGACCATCACCCAGAACTCGTTCCGGTCGTGGGGCGATCCCCACGAAGTCAGCGGCAGCGGCCAGAAGTACGACAACATGAAGCGCGGCGACTTCATCGCGCTCCAGTCGTTCGAGGGCGACTTCATGGTGCAGAAGCGGCAGGCGGCATTCGGCGGCGACGCGACCTACAACACGACCATCGCCGTCCGTTACCTCAGGGACCTGGTCCTCTACGATCCGGGCAAGGACGAGCTGCAGGTCAACGGCGAGAAAGTCGCTCTCAAGCCGGCGCGCACGCTCACGCTCTCCAGCGGCGCCACCGTCAACGTCGGCCAACCGCGGGTCACGGTGACCACGACCAAGGGCGACGTGGTCAACATCATCGACCAGGGCAAGTACTCCGACATCGAGGGCGGCGTCTCCAAGCAGCGGCGCCTGGGGAGCGTGTACGGCGAACTCGGGATGTTCGCCGACGACCGCGCCAAGGACTTCACGCTTCGCAACGGCTTCGTCACGACCAGCCTCGACCTGTTCCTGGAAGAGTGGCGGGTCCGGCCCGGCGAAGCGCTGATCCCCTGATCTTGTGACCAATCTCACGTAGCGGCGCGGGTAGGCGGCCCCGGCCGGCGGGTAGATCTCAAGCAGAGGTAGCCGCTTGAAAGGCCGACTTGGGCCCCTTTCGCCCACGCCCCGCGTGAAGCGCGGATCGGCGATCGCGGTGGCGGTGGCGGGCGTCGCGGCCTGCAGCGGCAATCCCTTCACGGGTGTGGCCGAGCAGACCAAGAACGCCCTTGCCAAGCTGGGGCCCGCCGACCAGGCGGACATCACCGGCGAGATCAAGGCGCCGAGCGGCGTCAAGAAGCTTCCCAACAACCTGGCCAACGTCACGCCCCTGGCCAACGTCACCCCCCTGGCCAACGTCACGCCCCTCGCCAACGTCACGCCACTCATCGGCAACGCCGGCTCGGGGCTGATTGGCAACGCGGGTTCGGGCCTCATCGGCAATGCCGGCTCGGGCCTCGCTGGCAACGCCGGGGCCGGCTACGCCATCCAGCCCTACCGGATCCTGACGGGCTACTGGCTGCAGTCCGAGGCGGCCCAGATCGTGGACGGGCACATCGCCAACACGATGGTCAGCGTCATCAATCCGGTGGACGGCCGGGTCATTTCCCAGTTCCGCACCGGCCCGGACGGGAAGTACACGCTCTCGCTGCGCCTGGATGCGGCCCCGAAGGGGCTCATCGTCGAGACGGTCCTCCAGGGCGCGGTCGGTCCGGTGGGCTACATGGCCACGCCCTTCGTGGCGCCGGAGGTGCCCGAGGAGGCCCAGACGGCTCGCAACGTGGACCTGTCGGTCGACTCCACCTCCGTGGTCTACGCCGCCTATCAGCTCGCCGGCCTCTCGGGCCGCTTCAACCTGACCGAGGTGGGGACGCGCCGGAGCGGCTTCCTCGGTCGCCTCTTCACGCGCGTGGACGACGAGACCCTGGACAAGGCCGCCGACGAAATAGGCAAGGCCGCCGGAGTCGGGTCCGCGACCGACCTGAACACGGCAGCCGGCTTCGCGGTCGAGGCGAGCAGCATCCTGGCGCAACGCACCTACCAGGGCTATCTGCGCGTCGACGCGCAGCCCGGCGGACCGTCGCCCGAGGCGGTGATGGCCACGTTCCTGACCGACATCAGCGCGAGCGTGGGAGGCGCCACCGGCCAGGTGGACCTCCGAACCGTCACTGAGACCGCCGTGCGCAAGGCCGACCAGACGATCATCATCCGGGCGGTCAACGCGGACAAGCGCGCTCGCGGCAAGGGTTCCATCTACCTGCCGCCGGTCATCGAGGACGGCGAGTGGTCGAAGGTGCCGGATTACCTCATCCGGGTCACTCCGCCGCCGCCCAGTCCGGGGCCGACGCCTATAGTCAGCGACGGCCACGCCACCGGCTCCGTGACGCCGACGCCGGCCGCCACGTCGCCGGCCACGCCGTCGCCCACGCCCACCGCGACGGCCTCAACCGGTTCCTGATCGCAGCGCTCAAACGGCCTAGCGCCTCGCTACCGCAGGCACGGAGGCCTGCGCCACCGATGCCGCGGGTGGGGCCGGCCTCTGTGTCGGCCGCTATGCCGGGGCGGAGTCACGTGGGCGGCGCCATGAGAGCGACGCGCCTGGCTGGCCGGCTTGACCGGCGCGAGCAGGAAGCCCCGCTCCGGGGAGCGGGGCCAGAAGGGGTCGTGCCGACGGCGGCCTAATCTCCGGCGATCGGCACGTAGACGCTCAGCGAAGGCGCTTGCGTCATGGCCTTGGTGGCCGCGAGCAGACCCTCGTTGAGCTTGAGGTCCAATTGCAACGCCCCGGTCATCGGGACGTCGGCGTTGTTGACCGCCGGCTGCTCGCTGCCGTTGTTGGCCTTCACCTCGGCATAGCCGAGCAACTGCGGGGTCAGCGTGCCGCTAGGCGAATGGTTGTCGTAGGCGGCCGCGAAGACCACGTACTTGTGAATGCCCGCGGCGTCGGCGAGCGGGATGTTGGTGAACTTCGCCAGCGTCGAACCCGAGGACCAGCCGGTACCTATCCCGTAGTTGCGGACCAGGTAGCGGCGTGGCTTGTCGTTGGCATTCGTCTCGGGAACCGACGCGAAATTGCAGCCCGAGCAGGCGGCGGTCGTGCCGATCTTGGACTTGATGGAGCCGCCGGTCGTGCCGGACATGAACGCGTAAGTCGCGCCGGCCGCGGTGTTGGCTGCCGTCAGGGCGGCCGCGACGGCCGATCCGACCGCGCCGTTGTAGATGTAGCCGAACGACGGGGCGGTGGTGGAGCCGTAGTCGAAGACGCCGACGAGCAGGTAGGTGATGTCGTTCTGGAGCGCGCCTGCGACCAGGCCGTTGAACAGGACCGACCGGTCGTCACCCGGCATGCGCAGCCGCACCGCGACCTCGAGGTTCATCATGTCGGCCAGCTCCTCGACCTGGGGCGGCTTCGCATTGACCCTCGTGGTCGGTGGCTGGAGTTCGGGGGGTAACAGGTTGCACCCCGCCGCCGTCGCCAGGAGCGTGCCAGCCCCTACGAGCTTGCTAACCTTGGTCATCGTGGGAACCCCCTCTCGGGATCCCGGAGTCGTGAGTCTCCGAGGAATCCACCGCGTCACTTGCACTATACCCAGCGAGCGTCCAGCCGATTACACATCGGGCACGTGTTCGATGTGCGTTTCGTCACATGCGCGTCAATTCCGGCATCCCCTTTCGCACTCGACCTGAGAATCACCGGATTTTCCGGATCCAGCCGTTGGCGGTGTCGGCCACGTACGCACTGGGGCTCGCCACCGGATCCACCGCGATCGCGGCCGGGGAACTGAACCTGGCCACCGTCGTGAACCCGTCCGAGCCTCCCGAACCTCCCGCGACGCCGGCGATCGTGACCACCGCGTGAGGGGCGGCCGCCGCGATCCGCCGGACCACATGGTTGCTCTGTGTCACGTACATCGCACCGGCCGCGTCTACCGCGATTCCCGTTGGAAGGTTGAGGAGGGCCTGCGTACCGTCCGCGGCATCGAGATGACCCCGCGAGCCTCCCGCGACGAGCGAGGTCTCCCCGGTCGTGACCAGCACCTTGCGGATCTTGTCGTTGTCGGTATCCGCGACGAAAACGGCGGTGCCCGCGGGGTTGAGCGCCAGGGCGTTGGGAAAGAGGAACCAGGCCGCGGTTCCGGTTCCCTCCCGGTATCCCGGCGTCTGCCGGCCCGCGCCGGCCAGGGTGGATACCGTGCCCTGGGCCGTGATCTTCCGGATGGCGTTGTTCCCCGAATCCGCCACGTACACCGTGCCCGCCGCGTCCACCGCGACGTCGTACGGCGCGTCGAACTGGGGCGATCCGCTTGCCGAGTCGGCGAAGCCCGCCCCGTTGCCGCCCGCGAACGTCGACACCGTGCCGTCGGCGGCGATCTTGCGGATGGCATGGTTGCCGGGATCGGCCACGAAGACGTTGCCGGCGGCGTCCACGTCGAGGCCGCGAGGAAACGTGAACTGGGCCTGCGCGGCCGCGCCATTCGCCAGTCCGGAAGTGCCGGACCCGGCGTGGGTCACGTATTCGGTGGCCGAGAGGCGGAGAATCTTGTGCGCGTCGGTTTCGGCGATGTAGATCGTCCCCGCGGCGTCGACGGTGATCCCGCAAGGGTTCTGCTCGTTGACCGCGAGGGTCTCGACGCGCCCCGTCTGGAAGGGCACGACCGTGCTCGTCGTCGCGGCGGACGTGACCGACAGGGCCGCTCCGGTCACGATGTTTCCCGCGTTCACCGTGCCATTGCGTACGGCAAGCAGGAACGGGTGGTAACGGCTCGCACCGGCCGGGAGGTTGGTGAAGTTGGCGGCGGTCGTGCCGGTGGGGCCCGTCCCCTCGGGACACTCGCGTATCAGGTAGCGCCGGTTGTTGTCGAGATCCGAGAAGCCCGCGCTCTGGAGAAACGCCTTGAGCGCCGGGAACCAGGACTTCCCCGACCCGTCGAACGAGGTGTCGCCACCGATGAAACCCAGTTGCGGCTGGGTGCTCTTGTCGAACATCCCCGCCACGATCCGGACGGATTCCCGCGGGTCGAAGGCGGCATAGGTCATGACCCGCGTCACCTCGATGGTGCCCAGGCCACCCCAGTTGAGCGGCGCCGTCAGCGTCACGCCGGGAGCCGCCAGCGACAGGATGCTGTAAGTGAGATCGGCTTCCTTGTAGCCGATCAGTTTCCCGTACGAGTCGAACGCCGCCAGGAAGACGTTGTAGGCGTGTACCGGCGCCGAGTCGGTGGCGACGGGGAAGTTGCTGAACGACGTGCTCATCGAGGTCGGAAGCGGGGCCGTGAACGTCCGCATCACGTACCGCCGAAGGGCGGTCTTGTCGGCGCTTCCGACAGCGATTTCGGAACCGAGAGCGCTCTGCAGATTGGTGAATTGCGTGGCGGTGAGCGTGACCGACGACGTCGCCGCGTCGTTTCCGGCGAAGAAGTAGCCCAGGAGGGGATTGGTGCTGGAGTCGGTCGATCGTTCGAAGATACCGAGCGCGACCTTGGCCACTTCGCCGTAGGCGTACCGGATTCCGAAGCCGCCGGCCGGTTCGACTCTACCCGTGACCCCGACCGTCGCGAGGGCGCGTCCCGCCGGTCCCGAAACCGTCGCCGGCCCCCCGCCGGCCGCGAGGTCGAACACCGGCGGCCGGCAGGCCGCCAGCCCGGCGATCGCCGCCCACATGACCCAGCGGGCCTTCGAGTGCAAGGTCGCACGCTCCTCGGAAACGGGCTCCCTTTACAGCGTCACACCGCGCGCCGCCCGGCATCCGTATTCTCCCCCGAGCGGCCGGGTCCTACAGGTGGGTCAGGTTGAACTTCTTGATCTTCCAGTTGACGTAGTCGGCGACAAGGAGTTCCAGCGAGCCGGTGAGCGCGATGCCGCGTGGCGAGCTGAACTTCGCGGCCCCGATGGGCGCGCCGTCGACATCGCCGCAGCCGACCGTGCCGGCGATCGTCGTGACGGTCCGCGAGGCGCCCGGAGCGATCTTTCGGACCGCGCACCCGCCCGCCGAATCCGTCACGTAGAGGTAGCCGCTGGAGTCCCCGGCGATGCCCCAAGGCTCGTTGAAGAGGGCCGAGGCGCCGGACGCGGCGTCCAGGTGCCCCGCCTGCCCGGACGTCCCGGCCACGAGTTCGGAGTTACCCGTCGCGGTCGAAACTTTCCGGATCTTGTGGTTGCCCTTGTCCACGACATACAGGCTTGCGCCGCTGGAGGTCACGACCAGGCCGGTGGGCCAGTTGAAGCGAGCTCCGGCTCCTTCGTTGGCACCCGCCGTCCCGTCGCCCGCGAGGGTCGTCACGGACCGGATGGCGTCTATCTTGCGGATGGCGTGGTTCCCGTTGTCGGCTACCCAGACGTTGCCGGTGCCGTCCACGGCGACGCCGCTCGGACAGTTGAACCGGGCGCCGCCGCCGATGGCGTCTACCAATCCCGGCGCGGCCGGCCCGCCGCCGGCGTAGGTCGTGACCGTGCAGTCGGCGGCGATCTTCCGGATGGCGTGGTTGCCGCAATCCGCCACATAGGTGTTTCCGGCGGAGTCGAAAGCGAAGCCGCGCACGCTGGAGAACTTCGGCGCGCCGCCGGCCGAGTCCACCCACCCCGCGGAGCCCGTGCCGAAGAGTTCGATGAGATTGCCGCTGGAATCGCGCTTCGCCACGTTGCCGTTTCCCGCGTTGTTCCAGATGTTGCCCGAAGGATCCACGGCGACGCCGACCGGATCGCCCTGCGTGATCAGGGTCTGGACGGCGGCTGCCTGCGCCGTCGCCGCCGAATTGGCCGCACCCGGCACCAGGGGCGTGACGGCCGGGCCCTGCGTCAGGGCCTTTCCCGTCTGGAGCAAACCAGCATTCAAGTGGATCGTGAGCGCGGCAAGCGCGACGTCGCTGCTGGTCGAACCGGGCAGTTCGATCGTACCGCTGAATGCCTTGGCCTCCGCATAACCGAGCAGGGAGGGCGACAGCCAGTTGCTGCCCGTGCGATTGTCGTCGTAGGCGGCCGCGAAGACCACGTACCTGTGGAGGCCGCCCGCGTCGGCCACCGGGATGTTGGTGAACTTCGCCGACGTCGCGCCATCCACCCAGCCGGAACCGGCGAGATAGTCCCGGAAGAGGTACCGGCGCCAGTCTTCCTTGAAGCTCGAGAAGTCGCAGCCGGAGCAGTTGACCGTGCCGATCTTGGTGGCCACCGGCGCGTTGCCGGCGTTGATGAACGCCGCTCGGCCATTGAGGCCCGCCGACGCGGCGGTAAGCTGGTAGATGGTGACGGACCCGATGTCGCCCCAGTAGTAATAGCCAAGGGACGGCGCCGTGGTGGCGCCGTAGTCGAAGATCCCGACCACCAGGTGGGCGATGTCGTTTTGCAGCGCGCCGCCGATCAGGCCGTTGTACAGCAGGCCGCGGTCGCTCCCGGCCAGGTCGACCCCAATTCCGACGTCCATCGTGCGCGGGCCGTCGCCTGCCCGGGGCATCACGGACACTGCCGCCACCGGCGAGCACCCGCCGAGCAGCGACGCGCAAAGCAGCGCAGAGCAACGCAAAGCCCGCAAGCGGTGGCTCATCTGATCCGGCGGACCGTCCTGTTCGTCTCTTCGGTCACATAGATCCGCAGGCCCGCGCCGGCAAACAGGGCCACACCCGTCGCGGCCCCGAAGCGCGACGTGGCGAGCGGGGATCCGTCCACTTGCCCGCACGATCCCCATTGCCCCGCGATGCGCCGCACCGCGTGCGGTGCCGTGGTATTGATGGTGCGCACGGCGCACTGGCCTTGATCCGCCATGTAGAGGTAGCCGTCCGAGCCAAGCGCCAGGCCGGCCGGCGTATTCAGGGGGACCTGGGACCCGTCGGGGCCCTCATCCGCGCAGCAGTTACCGGTGCCGGCAACCAGCGACGTCGCGCCCGTCGCCGTGTTGATCTTGCGGACCCGTCGGTTGACCGTGTCGCCGACATAGAGAGTGCCCCCGTCCGCCGACAGGGCAAGGGAAACCGGCGTGTTGAACCTGGCCAGCGTTCCGGTGTCTTCCTGATACCCGGATACGCCTCCACCCGCGAGGGTCGTCACCGTGCCGTTCGAGGAGATCTTCCGGATTGCGTGGTTTAGCGAGTCAGCGACGTACAGGTTGCCGCCGGAATCCAGCGCCAGCCCTCGCGGACAGTTGAATTTCGGACTGCCGCTGGCGCTGTCGCTCCACCCCGCGCCGGTCGGCCCGAGCCCGGCTACGGTCGTGACGGCGGCGTTTGAAGCCACCTTCCGGATCGAATGGTTGTTGCAGTCTCCCACGAAGACATTGCCGGAGCCGTCGAGCGCCAGGCCCTTGATATCGTCGAAGCGAGGCGACCCGGAAGCGGAGTCGAGCCAGCCGAACGCCGCGCCGCCATAGGTCGCCACCACCGTCCCGCTGGCGTACTTCTGCAAGTATGTTCCGGCGCCGACATAGACATTCTCGGACGAGTCGATCGCGATCGCGAAGGGCCAGGTCGGGATGCCCGACGCGTACGTCTCGACATACCCGGTCTCGAACGTACCGGCGGCGATGCTCGTGGTCGAGTCCGTGCTGACGGTGGCCTCCGCCGAGAGGTAGCGTCCGGCGATCTCCGAGCCGCCGCGTACGGCGAGCAGGAAGCTGCGGTACCGGGTCGAGCCGCTCGGCAGGTTGTAGAAGTAGTTGGTCCCGGCCCCCGCGGGTGCAGAGGGCGAGGCGTACTCCTTTATCAGGAAGCGCGAGCTGTTTGCCGTGTCGGACTCGCCCAGCGCTGTCAGCAGGCTCGACAGCGACGAGAAGTAGGCCTTGGAAGCGCCGTTGAAGGTCCCGCCGCTACTGGTGAAACCCAGGTGGGGAGTCGCCGCCTTGTCGAAGACTCCGGCCACGATCTCCATGGACCCGGTCGCCGCCCAAGGCGAATACTCGAGCGTCCGCCCCAGGTTGATCTGACCGAGGCCCCCGTAGTTGAGGCTGGCCGTAAGCGTCATGCTCGGATTCGCCTGGGACAGGATGCTGTAGGTCAAATCGGCTTCCTTGTAGCCAATCAAGGCTCCGGCGCTGTCGAATGCCGCGAGGAAGATGTTGTAGGAATGCACGGGTGCAGAGTCGGTTGCGATCGGGAAGTTGCTGAACGAGGTCGCCATCGAACCGGGCAGCGGAGACGTGAAGGTCCGCATCAGGTACCGGCGCAAGGCGGTCTTGTCGGACGATCCGACGCTGATCGACGTCCCGAGCGCCGCCCGGAAATTCGTGAACTCGGTGGCCGACAGCGTGATGCTGGAGGTCGCCGCGGAGTTCCCCGGGTAGAAGTAACCGAGCAGCGGATTGGTCGAAGCGTCGGTGGAGCGCTCGTACAGGCCGATCGCCACCTTGGCGACCTCGCTGTAGGCGTACTGCGTGCGATAGGCGCTCGTCGCCGCCGGAGAGGTCACCTGCGCGGTCACGTCGACGCCGACCATGCGCGGGGCGGCGAGCGTCTCGGAGCTCGTGCTTCCCGGCAACCCGGCGGACACCGGCGGCGCCTCGCCCGGCAAGCTGCAGCCCGCGACCCATAACAGGGCCACCAGGCCAGCCAGCTTCCGCAACTTCACGATCTTGGTCTCAAACCCGGGAATTACAAGGATTCTCTACCCCTCTTTCTTACCGCCTAACCCGTGCTTCCATGCGGTATGACGGAAATCACACTCCCGCCGTACTTGTAATCACGCCCTCGGCCCGCCAGGGCAGAGCCGCCTCCGTGCTCGACGGCCAGCATCCCTCCCGGCTCCAGGTACCGGGTCGCCAGGGCGATCAAGGGCTCCCACTCCTCGAACATATAAGGGGGATCGGCGTAAATCAGTGAGAAGGGACCATCGCCCGCCCATCCGGGAGCGGGCCGGGCCAGTTCGGCAAGCACGTCGCCTTGCACCACGGTCAGCCGGCTTGCCTCTCCCAGCGCCTCGGCGTTGCGCGCGATGGTCGCCGCGGCCGGCCGGGCCGCCTCGATGGCCACGGCGGCCGGCGCGCCGCGGGACAGGGCTTCCAGCGCGATCGCGCCCGTGCCGGAAAACAGATCCAGCACGCGGCCCCCGACATGCTCGCGAGCGATGTCGAAGAGGGCCTTGCGCACCAGCGAACTCGACGGCCGCGTGCCCCGGCCGGGGACCGTCGCGAGGCGCCGGCCCTTGTGCGTGCCCCCGACGACGCGGATCACCCGATGCCGAGGAACGACAGGTTCTGGCGGTAAGCGCCGCGCATACCCTCGGCGAGTTCGGGGTGCCGGGCCAGCGTGGGATCCTCCGCGACCACCTCGAAAGCGCACTCGCGCGCCTGCGCGAGCAAGTCCTCGTCGGTGCGCAGATCCGCCAGCAACAGGTCGGGCACGCCGCTCTGGCGGGTGCCGATGAACTCTCCGGGCCCCCGCAGTTGCAGATCCTTCTGCGCGATCACGAAGCCGTCGTGCGTGGCGACCATCACTTCCAGGCGTTCGCGCGCGCCCTGCGTGTCGGCGTCGGTCAGGAGGATGCAGAAGCTCTCGCCCCCGCCCCGGCCCACGCGTCCCCGCAACTGGTGAAGCTGCGAGAGGCCGAACCGTTCGGCGTTCTCGACCACCATCACCGTGGCGTTGGGGACGTCGACTCCCACCTCGACCACCGTCGTGGCCACCAGGGCGTCGATCTCTCCGGCCCGGAACGCCGCGACCACCGCCTCTTTCTCGTCGGGTGGCATCTGTCCGTGGAGCAGTCCGAGGCGCAATTCCTTGAGCTCGCCCGCGCCGAGGCGCTCGTACTCCTGCGTGGCGCTCTTGAGGTCCAGCTTCTCGGACTCCTCGACCAGGGGGAAGACGACGTAGGCCTGGCGGCCGGCCTTGACCTCGCGCTTGACCAGGTCGAAGGTCTGCTTGCGGCCGGCCTTGCCCTTTAGCCACCGCGTAGTGACCGGCTCGCAGCCGGGCGGCATCTCGTCGATGGCCGACACGTCGAGATCACCGTAGAGCGCCATGGCCAGCGTGCGGGGGATGGGCGTCGCCGTCATCGTGAGGACCTCGACCTGCGGGCCCTTGTCCCTGAGCAGCTTGCGCTGCCGGACGCCGAAGCGGTGCTGCTCGTCGACGATCACGAGGCCCAGGTTCTGGAACCGCACGCCCTCCTGGATGAGCGCGTGGGTGCCCACCGCTAGCTTGCAGAAGCCCGTCGCCAGCGCGTCCAGGTATACCCCGCGATGTTTCTTGGTCTGCTTGCCGAGCAGCAGGGCGACCTCGATCTTGAGCGGGGCAAGCAGCTTCTTGAAGGTCTGGTAGTGCTGCTCGGCGAGGATCTCCGTGGGGGCCATCAGGGCGCCCTGGTAGCCGTTCTCGACGGCCGAGAGCAAGGCCATGAGGGCCACCACGGTCTTGCCCGAACCCACGTCTCCCTGCACCAGGCGGTTCATCGCCTGGGGGCGAGCCAGGTCCCCCGCGATCTCCGCGTACACGCGCTTCTGGGCGCCCGTGAGCTCGAAGGGCAGGTGCGTCACGAACTGCGCCACCAGGCCGTCGGGCCTGGCGGACAGGACGAGTCCCTCGCTCTCGCCCTGGATCTGCGCCCGCTTGAACGCGAGGCCCAGTTGCAGCCAGAACAACTCGTCGAAGACCAGGCGGCGGCGGGCGGCATCTCGGGAGCCCAGCGACTCCGGGAAGTGGATGTCCCGCACGGCGGTGGGCATGTCCACCAGGTCGCAGCGCCGGCGGATGGCCTCGGGAAGCGGATCGGCGAGGTACGGCGCCGCCTGGTCGACTGCCTGGTGGATCACGCGCCGCAACGCCTTCTGGCTCAATCCCTCGGTGAGCCGGTACACCGGGACCACGCGGCCGACATGCAGGCTCTCGGCGCCGTCCTCGTCCTCGCCCGGGCCGATGACTTCCGCCTCCGGGCGTTCGAAGACCAGGCGGCCGGAGCGCCCGTCCCGCTTGGGGACGCCCGAGAGCAGGATCTGGTGGCCGGGTGGGTAGCGCCGCTTCCAAGCTTCCTGCTGGCCGCGCGACGAGCCGGCCATGAACCAGCGGGCCGTCGTGATGCCGGTGCCATCTGCAATCGTGACCGAATTGATGCTCAAGGTCGGCCGCCGGGGCGGGGTGAACGCCTCGGCGCGGCGAATAGTGCCCCAGATCGTCACGGGCTGGCCTTCCTGGAGGTCGCGGATGCGGGTCCGCGTGGCGTAGTCCAGGTGGGAACGCGGGTAGTGGGCGAGCACATCGGCGACGGCCTCCAGACCTAGCCGCTCGAGGGCACCGGTCAAGTAGGAGCCGACTCCCTTGATGGTCGTGACCGGCGCGGCGAGGGGGCCGCTGCCGCGCGGGGGGGCGTCGCTTCGCTTCTGCTGGCCGTTGCCGGCGGCCGCTTCCTGGCCGGTGCGCGCACCGTCCGCGCCGGACTGGACGGCGATCGCGGCATCGCCCGGGAGAGACGCCGTCAGGACCGGCGTGGCCGCCAGTAGCGGAATCGCGCCGCGCAGGCGGCTTATGAGGTCCGCCCGGTCGAACATGTCCAGGGTGCGATAGTCCGCGAACTCGCGCTTGAGCCGCTCGAACCGGGCCCGCCCCTCGCCGGGGGGCGCCTTGGGGATCAGATCGGCCAGCTGCTCCTGGACGAAGTCCGAGAACCGCGCCGTGCGGCCCTGCAGGTCGCAGTAGTCGTGCTGCGCCTCGACCTTGAGCGCCTGGAGCAGGCGCTCGGCGTCAAGCAGTGGCATGGCTGCGGGCCCGCCGGGACAGGTGGGGATCGCCGGCCACGGCGAAGCGCCAGGGCAGATCCCGCGCCCGGGAGATGCCGATCCGGGGCGTGCTCGCGACCTGCGAATCGCGCACCGGATCGCCGGCCGCGAGGTACAGCACGTCGCTCGCCAGGAGATCGACGCCGTCCAGGCGGCGATCGATTTCCAGGGCCTGGCACAGCCGGCCCGGCCCGCTGGCCAGATCGCTCTCCCTGCCCCGCGCGCGCGCCATCCCCGCGGCCCCTTCCTCGGGGGCCAGGGCGCGAATCAGCACGGCGGCGCCGACGCCCTCGGGCTCGCAGACCACGTTGACGCAGTGGCACGAGCCGTAGGTGAAGTAGACGTACGCCAATCCCGGTCGGCCGAACATGCTGCGATTGCGCGACGTTTCGCCCCGGAATGCGTGGGAGGCCGGATCCCCGGGCCGGTAGGCCTCGGTCTCGACGATGCGGCCGCTGCGCCGCTCCTCGCCGATCACGCGCACCAGGCGCGCCCCCAGAAGGTTGCGCGCGACCGCCACCGCGTCTCCTTGGAGAGCGTCGAGAGCCAGGCGCGACAGTCCGGACATGAGATGATGCCTAACAGTTTCCCGGTATCATGAGGCGATGTCCACCGCTACGCTGAACCTGGACGCGCGCCTGAGGCAGTATCTGCTGGATCACTCGCTGCGCGAGCCGGAGGTCCTGGCGCGCCTGCGGGACGAAACTTCCCTTCATCCGTACGCCCGGATGCAGATCTCGCCCGAGCAGGGGCAGTTCATGGCCTTGCTCGCACGCCTCATGGGGGCGCGCAAGGCGCTGGAGGTCGGCACCTTCACGGGTTACAGCGCCATCTGCGTGGCGCGCGCCCTGGCGCCCGGCGGGAAGGTCGTGGCCATGGACGTGAGCGCGGAGTCCTCGGAGGTGGCGCGGCGCTACTTCGCCGAGGCCGGCGTGGCCGACCGCGTGGACCTGCGGGTGGCCCCGGCCCTCGAAACCCTCGACGCCCTGCTGGCGGCCGGCGAAGCGGGCACGTTCGACATGGCGTTCATCGATGCCGACAAGGAGCGCTACCTGGCCTACTACGAAAGAGCGCTGCAACTGCTCCGCCCGGGGGGCCTCATCCTCGTGGACAACACGCTCTGGAGCGGGGCCGTGGCCGATCCTTCCGACACCGACGAGTCCACCGCGGCGATCCGCGAGTTCAATTCCTTCGTGCATGCGGACGAACGCGTGGACGTCTCGCTCCTGCCGGTCGGGGACGGGTTGACGCTGGCGCTGAAGCGCTGAGTTACAGCGACGCCGGGACGTAGCGCGGGAAGTCGGCCGGGTAGGCCCGGTACATCCTGGCGGTGTTGATCAGTTCGCGCTTCAACTCCTGCTCGTTGTACGCGAAGATCGGCACGTACTCTTCCTTCTTGTACGGGTTCTCCTGGTTGAAGCGGGCGCTGGCCAGCAACGTCCGGAAGCGGCCCGGGAGCATGTTGGACAGCGTCTCCTTGTAGGGCTCGACGCTGGAGCTGCCCTTCTTGCGGCGGGCGTGGACCTCGAGGGTGATCTGGTTGATCCAGCAGTCCATGCCCGCGTCCCGGAAAAGGTAGCTGGTGAGGGCGCCCGCATCGATCAGGTTGACGCTCTCGACATTCGCCTCGTCCCACATGAGGGGCTCGACGCCGGCAAGCTTGTGGCCCGCCACGCGCATGCACGCCCAGTTGGTGAGCTTGCACTTGTCGCAGCGCCAGTCGTAGGCGGCGTTCACCGTGCCATCCTCCTCGGGCGGATTGAGCACGATCTCGTAGAAGAAGGACTCGCGATCCCCCGGATCGCCCACGCGCAGCTCGTCCCCGACGCCCAACGTCCGGTGGCGCCGACCCTGGTGCAGCTTGGTCTGGATCTCGACCTTCTGGCCGCGCCCGCAGTTCCAGCACGTGAAATCGGCCAGGATGGCATCGAAGTCTGCGTTCATGTCGCTGATCTTAGCACTACTGGTAGGCGTTGAGATTGCGTCCCGTGAGGATGAGGAAGACGTCCTCGAGCGAGGCGGGACGCAGCAGGGCGGACAGGGCGTGCGGCCGCATGTCGTGCAGGAGCTCCTCTCCGTCGCGGCTGTAGAGGTAGATCATGTCGCCGACCCGCTCCAGGCGCTCCACGCGCGCCCGGGCCCCTTCGAGCCACGGCGCGGGATCCTCGGCGTTGACCCGCAGTTCCAGGACGGTAGGGCTGACGTGGCGGCTCACCAGGTCGCGCGGGGCCCCCCTCGCGATGATCGCGCCCTGGTCCATCACCACCAGGTCGTCGCAGAGCTGGGCCGCCTCGTCCATGTAGTGGGTGGACAAGACCATCGTGACACCCTGATCCCGCAACTGCCGCAGCTTCTGCCACAGGAGGTGGCGCGCCTGGGGATCCAGGCCGGTCGTCGGCTCGTCGAGGATGAGCAGCTCGGGCTGGTTGATCAGCGCCCGCGCGATGACCAGGCGGCGGCGCATCCCGCCTGAAAGCTCGGTGACCCGCGTGCCGGCCTTGTCCTCGAGCTGGAACTGCTCGAGCAGGGCCCGCGCCCGCTCCCGCGCCATGGCGCCGCGCAGCGAGAAGTACCCGGCATAGACCACCAGGTTCTCGAAGGCCGTGAAGTCGGGATCCAGGTTGTTGTCCTGCGGGACCACGCCGATGCGCGCCTTGATCCGCCGCGCCTCGCGACAGGCGTCCAGGCCCAGGACCTCGAGTTCCCCGGCCGTCGGGGGGATCTGCACCGTCACCATCCGCATCGTCGAGGTCTTGCCCGCGCCGTTTGGCCCGAGGAAGCCGAAGCAGCGCCCCCCGGGTACCTCGAAGTCGATGCATTTCACCGCCTCGAGGCTCCCGTACCGCTTGCAGAGGCCTCGCGCCCGGATCACGGCATTCGTCACGGCGCCAGCCCCGCGAGCCGGCCGAGCGCTTCTTCCAGCCGGGCATCGTCGCACGTGAGCGCCACGCGCACGAAGTCCCAGCCCCGGCGGCCGTAGCCGATACCGGGCGTCAGCAGCACGCCGGCCCGGTCGAGGGCGAGTTCGGCATACGAAACCGCGTGATGGCCCGGCGGGACGCGCGCCCAGACGTACAGCGCCCCGCCAGGCACGTCCGGATCGAGGCCGGCCGCCTTTAGGCCCGCAACGATCCGGTCGCGACGCCGCTGATAGACGGATCGATCTTCATCCAGGTGATCCTGCGGCCCGTCGAGGGCGGCCACGGCGGCGGCCTGAACGGCGCGGAACTGCCCCGTGTCGGAGTGGCTCTTGAGAGTGCGGATGGCCCCGACGACCTCGGGATTCCCCACCGCGAACCCCACGCGCATGCCGGGCATGCGGTAGGTCTTCGAGAGGCTGTTGATCTCGATGGCGACCTCGCTCGCGCCCGGCACCTGCAGCACCGAGGGCGCCACGTGGCCGTCGAAGGTGATCTCGGCGTAGGCCAGATCGTGCACCAGCACCAGGCCATGATCGCGGCAGAACGCCACCGCCTCGGCGAGATGCTCCGGCGGGCACGTCGCGCCCGTGGGGTTGGTCGGGTAGTTGAGGAAGAGCACGCTGGCGCCGGTCGGATCGACGCGGGAGAAGTCCACCATCCAGCCGTCTTCCCGCGCCAGCGGCACCGACCTCACCTGGGCGCCGCACAGTCGCACCTGGCTCGCGTACACCGGGTAGGCGGGATCGGGTACGAGCGCCAGATCCCCGGGATCGAGCAGGGCGTGGGCGGCGTGCGCCAATCCCTCCTTGGCGCCGATGAGCACCACGGCCTCGCGTTCCGGGTCGACACCCACGCCGAAGCGGCGCCGGTAGTAGCGGGCGCCCGCGGCAAGCAGGGCGTCGGTGCCCTCGTACGGGGGATAGCGGTGCTGCGCCGGGTCGCCGACGGCCTCGCGCAGGGCCGCCACCACGTGGGGAAGGGGCGGGAGGTCGGGATCGCCGGCAGCCAGGTTGATCACGTCGGCGCCGCTTCGGCGCGCCTCGGCGGCCCGGCGGTTGAGGCCGGCAAACAGGTAGGGCGGCAGATCCGCGAGCCGGCGGGAGAGCCGGATCATGCGACAAACCCCGCGATGCGTTTCGCCCCGGCGGCCAGGGCGGGGGGCGCGGCCACGAAGCTGCAACGCAGGAAGCCCTCGGCGCAGGCGCCGAAGGCGCGGCCCGGGATCGCCACCACACCGCCCTCGTCCACCAGCGCGCGGGCCGCGGCGATCGAGTCGCCCGCGAGGCGCGGCGGGAGGCGGACCAGCGCATAGAACGCGCCCTCCGGGGGCACGAAGGCCAGGCCATGCGCCCGCAGCGCCTCTTCGAACGCCGCCCGCTGCCGCGCGTAATGCGGCCGATGCGCGCCGAGCAACGCCCGCTCCAGCAGCAACTGCGCGACGCGTTGGCCCACGACGTTGGCCGACGTTAGCAGGAACTGGTGGACCTTGGTCGCGAGCGGCGCGAAGTCTTCCGGCGCCAGCAACCAGCCCAGGCGCAACCCGGTCAGGGCATTGCTCTTGGAAAGACTGCCCGCGACCAGGGTCCGGGAGTAGAACGCTTGCATGCGCGGCGGCGCCTCGGGGGTGTAGTACAGCTCGCGATACGCCTCGTCCATCAGCACATAGGGCGGATCCGACAGCCTCTCCAGGCCCGCCGCGAGCGCGCCGAGGATCGCGGCCCCGGCGATCCGGCCGGTGGGGTTGCAGGGCGAGCACACGACGATCAGCCGCGTGGCGGGCGTGACTTCGGCCAGGATCGCGGCGGGGTCGAACGCGAAGTCCGACGCCGCCTCGCAAGCGACAGAGCGGCACGCGATACCTTCCAGCTGCGCTATCTTGCGGTAGAGCGGGTAGGCGGGTTCCACGACGAGCACCTCGTGCCTGGCCGGATCGCAGACGGTCTTGATGGCGAGGAAAATGGCCTCCTGCGAGCCGTTGGTCAGGATGACGCGGTCGGGAGCGACGTCCCCCAGGTAGCTCGCCACGGCGGCGCGCGGCTCGGGCAGGCCCGCGTTGGGGCCGTAGCGGCAGCCGCTCTCGGCCGCCCAGGCGGCCGCTTCCGCCAGGAGCGACGCATCGGGCAGCAGGAGGGGCTCGCCAAGTCCCAGATCGACGTGCTCCGGCCGCTTGCGAGCGTTCAGCTCCCGGATCAGCGAGCCCGGGATGGCCTCAAGGCGCGGGTTCATGCGAGGAGGTCCGCGAGCAGGCGGTAGCTCCGGGCGAGGGCCGAAACATCCACCCACTCTCCGGCCTTGTGAGCCTGGGCCGGGTCGCCCGGGCCGAAGTTGATCGCCGGGATGCCGGCTTCCGAGAGTTGCGCCACGTCCGTCCAGGCCTGCTTGGGTTCGACCGCCAGGTCGTGCCGCTCGCGCCACGGCGCCAGGAGGGGGTGATCGTGCGCCACGTCACCGGCAGGCGCTTCGTCGACGAACGCGATTTCGCCGTCGCCCGCGACGAGGTCGGCGACCTCGGCGCGCGCGGCTTCGAGCGACTTGCCCGGCGCGAACCGGTAGTTGACGTTGACCACGAAGCGGTCGGGCACCACGTTGCGGCCGCCCCGCGAGACGGCGGTCGTCGCGGTCATCACCTCCCGGAAGGACAGGCCGCCCACCACGACTTCGCGCGGTGCGAAGGCGGCCAGGCGCCCCAGGCAGGCGTGCGCCTTGTAGATCGCGTTCTCGCCCTGCCAGGGGCGCGCGCTGTGCGCCCGCCGGCCCGCGAAGGCGACCTCGGCGTGCAACCCGCCGAGGCACCCCGCCTGGATGGCGTTGGCCGTCGGCTCGAGAGCCAGGGCCACGTCCAGCCGGCCCAGGGCGCCGGCCGCCAGGAGGCTCCGCAAGCCGTTGTCCAGGTACGGCCCTTCCTCGCGGTCGTAGAAGACGGCGACCAGCGAAGCGCGGTGCTGCCGCGCCAGCAACTCCAGCATCACGGCCAGGGCGCCCTTCATGTCGCTGGACCCGCAGCCGAAGAGGCGCCCGTCCTCGCGCCCGCAGGGCTGATCGGCCGCCGGCGGCACCGTGTCGAGATGGCCGAACAGGCCCACCCGCGGGCCTCCCGCCTCGCCGGTCCGCGTGGCGACGACGCAGTTGCCGATGCGGCGCGAGCCCGCGCCGCGCCGGGTGCATTGCTCGTGGACGAACTCCGCGATCGCCGCCTCGCCGCCCGTGACCGACGGGATGCGCAGCAACTCCAGGGCGAGATCGGCCAGGGCGGCGTCATAGCGCGGCTCTGATGACTTCGCTCCGGCATCGCGGCCGGCACGGAGGCCGGCCCCACCCGTTGCATCGGTGGCGCAGGCCTCCGTGCCTGCGTCCGATAGGC
>Ga0194120_10004549_pt1 | contig 21269 bp, 15 predicted proteins | sample TA2MahCa65mmetaG_FD_148642 | JGI IMG/M metagenome (GOLD analysis project Ga0194120, IMG submission 148642) | Freshwater microbial communities from Lake Tanganyika, Tanzania - TA2015019 Mahale Deep Cast 65m | ecosystem: Environmental > Aquatic > Freshwater > Lake | place: Tanzania: Lake... | reverse complement strand
TATTCACTCTGCGGTTCGATATCCGGTTTGATCTTCAAACTTGGTTTCAGAAAATTGACAGAAAGTAATGGAACGGTGCCTTTTATTTGCAACGGATTGGTTCTGAGTGTATCAAGTTTTCCGGAAAATGCTATGTTGATTTTTCGCAACGAATGATATAAATTTTCATACGAAGATGGTTGCGAAAGTAATTCGATACCGTATGTTAATGCAGTATCAATAATTCCCGACGAAACCGCTGGAGCAATTTCCCGGAGCGTTTTTCCGTTGAGAATATTTTCGTTTTCTTCATCAAATATCAATTCGCCAAGTCCCGAAGGAGTAAGTTCATAATCGCTTGCCGCAATAGCGAGTTTGAGAGCGTACAATTCGCCGGCAAGTTTATTGTTCACACGCGATATGGTTGGATTTTTTATTTCTTTTCTGTGTTGAAATTGCGTTGGGTATTTTGTATGCGGCGCAAATCTTCGTTGTGATTTAGACAGTGTTATCCATCCGAATTGTTGTGCGTTGTTTTTTTTCGTTTGTACTACTCCGAGTGTTATACTTCCAAGTTTTGGCGTAATATAATGTTTGAACATCGTATCGCGAATGTTTGCGTACAGCGGCATACGTGATAACACAGAATCAAATTTTGGAGATTTTCTCATACTTGCGGAACGTTTACCTAAACTATCCTGCAAAAATGTTCGGTATGTTTTCAGCGCTGAAATGTAATTGATAAACTGAAGCGTTGAATGTATTCCACCTCCGAAAATATGTACTTCAATAATTTTTGCTTGCGACGAACTCACATTGTCATTGTTGAGTGAATAGCCGATATGCGGAAATCCCGCGCTGTCAATCTGTTCAACGAAATATATGCCATCGCCAAGTTCTTTGAACGTGTATGACGAGATTCCCATTGCCGTATGTACAACAGTTGAAGGAGAAATTTCATTTTTATACAACGTAAATTTCCATGGAAGAAGTTGGCGGTCGTTTGTCGTTTCGAATATTCCGTCTTCATCACCGTGGTGTTCCACGGTAATGGAATTTGGATGAAAATTGATAAACGTAACATTCATCGAATCGCCACCGTTCAATTGCAACGGAATCTCGTTTCTTACATCAGAAAAAAGTTGAGCGTTATACAAATATCCTTTTGTGTTCCATCCGTTCTTTTGATGTTGAACAAGGATAAATTTTCCGTTGCCAAGATTTTCGAACATTGCTTCTTCAACATTTTCAAACGAAGCAACTAAGAATTGCGGTTCGACAGTTTTTTCGAACAAAGAAAAGGTCCATTCGATTTGTTCGCGCGTTTCGTTTGTCGCAACGTTTCCGTCAATGTCGCGAACGCTTTTTACTTTTATTGTATTCGGGAAGTAACTCACAATATCCACAGAATGGATTCCTCCTCCGTTTACGCTGAAAGAAAAAGTATTGTGAGCGAGCGAAATCATTTCTCCGTTATTGATGCGATACCCAAGATGTTTCAATCCCAACGTATCTTCAACAAGAAAATAATAATCGTCGTTTTCCAGATACGTTGCCGTATATGTTGAGTCGGAAGCAGTCAATGAAACTATTGGTCCTTCGGGCGAATGTTGACGCAGTTGCACGTTGCAAAAATTTCGCCGCCAGTCATTTCTCGTGAGTAATTCTCCGTCTAAATCCCAATACGTGTTGATGATGAAATTATTATGAAGATACGAAACCAACTCGATGGAATTGGTTATGCCGGCGCTGATTTCCGTTTCAATCACAGAATTTTGACTTGGCGAAAAATTTCCATTGATACGAAAACCGAAATGTTGCCATCCGAAAGAATCCGATTGAACGAGAACATACATTCCCGGTGGAACATCATTTGCAATGAATCCTGAATTGTTGTGTGATGTTGCAACTAATGTTCCACTCGGAGAATTTTTTCGTATCTCAACATACCATGGAGTAATTTGCCAGTCATTGAAAGTTGAACTTTGTCCGTCTCCGTCGCGGAACGTTTTGAGAATAATTTTTCCGCCGGAAAGATAATTATTGGAATCTGCAACCGTGAACGAATGCAACGAGTTTATATTTTCGATAGAAACGGAATTGGATTCGCTATTTCGAATTGTTCCGAGCGAACTTCGCGACCAATACGCATTTTCGTCGGTATATTCTGAAAACCAAATATCAAAGGAATGTTCATCCTGGTTTTCCAATTCAGAATCATCATAGTGAAGGATTACGGTAGCAGATAAATTTTGATTCTGAGTTGGAATGACTCGAAACGAGCGTTTGATGGAATTATTTCCGCCGTATGTTGCGCTTGCAGGAATTGCAATTCCCGTGATGCGCGTTACCATTGTTGGTCCTGCGGTATTTCCTTCTGTTTTCATTTCAAAACCGATGTTGCCGAAGGTTTCGTTTATTCCGCTTTGTGTCGGTCGAAGTGTAAAGATTTTTCCCACAATAAAATTATTCGGCGATTCATTCAGTGTTGCGGATAATCCCAATTCGAGAGAATATTTTTGTGTTGAAAGTTTTCCGGAAAGAAGAGTTAGCGAATGATTGATAAAAGTTTTTCCAGCAAGAATTGCGCCCGATGCGTTATTGAGGATAAGATTGAAATAATTCGTACCGCTTATTGTTTGAACAGAATTTCCTTCCAAAAGCAACGTACTTGTTCCTTCAAGAAACGTTCCGTTGTTGAAAAAATTTCCTTGCAGTGTATGCGCGAAATTGTTTGCCGCAAATGTTGCATTAGGTTCTATTGTAAAGTTTCCTTCAATATGTAAATTTCCATTTGCAGATTTTATTCCGTTGCCCGAAAGTAAAAGATTGTAAAATGTTGAAGCATTAATGGTTTGCTCATTTCCGTTACATTCAACACTCTGTTGAGAAATGAAATTTCCAAAATTATTCCAATCTCCCGCAATTGTAATAGAAGAATTATTTGCATCAAGTGTAACATTATTGGTTATGGAAAGAAATCCTCCAATGATGAGATTTCCTTCCAACGTTTTCGTTCCTCTGCCGCTCAAGATGATATTATTGAATGAAGAAGAACTGATGAGTTGATGGTCACCTGAAAACTCAACGGTTCCGCTCGATACAAATTGTTGATTGTTGAGCCAATGTCCGAAAACTTTATGGTAAAATGCGCCGCCATCTAGAACGACGTTTTTTCCGATGGAAAGATTTCCTACAATAGTCAAAGCTCCTACTAATGTTTTTGTCCCGTTCCCGAGAAATGAGGCATCGTTGAACGTTGATGAGGAAATTATTTGATGTGTTCCTGAAAAATGTATTTCGCCGCTCGAAAGTACGTTGCCATTGTTCTTCCAATCGCCAAAAATCATGAGCGTTTTATCGGATGCATCAACAGTAACAGAGTTTTCAATGGCTACAGAATGTGCGGTAAATTGTTCGAGGAGAATTTTTGTTCCTCCACCGGAAAATAATACGTTTCCGTAATTTTGTTTCTGAATAAGTTGGTTTTCTGTGTTGTAAAATTCGACACTGCTGTTGGGAGAAAAATTGTTTTCAGAAAATCTGAATGAGAAATTTGTATGCGCTATTTTTATCGTTGAATAATATTTCAAGTCAAATGTATTTCCTCCCCAGACAACATGCGTGTCAACATCCACCGTTCCCGAATTGATGGAAAGTGAGTTTGTAACTGTGAAATTATTTTTCAACGTAAGAGTATGTTCTTTTTCAATGGCGAGATTGTAAAATGTCGTCGGTGAAGTTCCTCCGATAATGCAATCGTGTTCGCCGCTTAAATAAACAGTTGCGTTCGAAACAAACGAACCGTTGTTATTGAACCAGTTTCCTTTGACAACAAGAGTATGATTTTCCAAATGTACATCCGAAGAGAAAATAATATCGCCGTTGACAAGAATATCGTCGTTGAAAAATTTACTTCCGCTTTCGGAAAGAATGAGGTTTCCGTATCCGTTCGGAACTGCAGGAATGTGTAAGTCGCTTCCGTAATAATTCACGGTACTCGTCGTCGCAAGTGATATGGTCGCAAAATTTATCGGAAAACTTTTATCGCTTCCGATTTTTAACGTTGCATTTTCATTTACTGCGAATGTTCCGCCGAACGATGTTCTGTTGCAATTGTATATGTTCACATCAAAAGTTCCTTGTACAACATTGATATCTTGATTGACGCTAATGTCATTTAACAACAATACAGTTCCTTTTGTATTGATGACAAGGTTCTCAAATTGAGTTGGAGACGTTCCTCCGAGCCAATTGTTTTGTTCACCGTTCAAAAAAAATGTACCTGAAGAAAGAAATAAAGGCGAGGAATTGTTCCAAACTCCTTTTAGATAATGGTCAAAATTTCCTGCCTCAAAAGGTGAACGGAACTCAAAATTTCCATTGATAGAAAGTGAACCTTGCGCAGTTTTCATTCCACTTCCGGTTAATACTAAATTTCCAAATTCTCGTTGTGGGATTGTTTGCTCTCCTCCCGCGAATATGACTGTGCTTGATGTGGCTAAATCGGGAAGAAATCCCGATGGGAACGAGTTCGAAGAATGTTCTTTCCCGATTATCAGAAAAGTTTCGTCTTTCAGTTCAAATGTTCTATCGTTGTTTCCTGCTAAAGAAAATTGCTGCAACTTCAACGTTCCGTGTTGTACAACGATGTTTCCTTTTATTTTTGTTGGCGAAACATTCCCGTCAATTGAAACACCGGAAATACTGGTATTATTGATAATGATGTTGTTGTAAGAGAACGTATTGGATACGACGTGAATCGTTTGAGCAATGTTACCGTTGAAAGAAACCGTGTTGAAGTTTCCTGAAGCGAAACTTCCTTTCGGATTGAGAACAACATTTCCGCCAAAAAACAGCGTTCCATTTCCGCTACTGAAATCAATAATTGCATTCGAAGCGACATTCGCGTTGAAATACATATTTCCCTTTACCGTTATTGTTCCATTCGCAACTGAAATTTTGCATGCTCTGTTTGAAGTATTGGAATTTGAGTTGAAAATAACGTTTCCGTTCACAATCAAATTTCCATTCCCGATTGAAATTTCGCGTGTATTACTTGATGGACGGTTGATGATTATTGTTGAAGTAGTGAAGTATGAAGAATCTTGAAAGACAATTTTCCCGCCATTTCCTTGCGCCGGTGTACCAAGAACAAGTACTTTACAAGTAGCAGAAAAATTCTCCGGAATAATAATAGTATGATTGGAAGAAGTCGAGGAAATAAAAACTGAATCGTTGTCGTCGGGAGTACTGTCATTATCGGTTCCAACAAAAATCCACGAATTTGGTGAGTTCCAAGTTCCGTTTGCAACGGTTGAAAAAAAATTCGCCTGACTTTTACTTTGCAATGGAAAAAGTAGTACAAAAAATATTATATATGTAATACGAAACAATAACAAATGCATAGAAGTACTCCTTTCAAAAGGAGTGCAGAGTTAATTATGCGAAACGAAATAACAAAGTACGATAGTTGAAATTCTGGTTAAATAATTTTGAAATGAAATTGTTTTCAATTTTCTGGGCTTAAAGTAGAAAATTCTTTTGAACTTTCAAAGCGTTTTTCTCACCCTTATACTATTTTAATAGAGACCGCGAAATGACAATTTTCTGCACCTCTGATGTTCCTTCGTAAATCTCTGTAATCTTTGCATCACGTAACAATCGTTCCACGGGGTATTCTTTACAATAACCGTAACCGCCGTGAATTTGAATTGCTTCCAAAGCACATTCCACGGCGATTTTTGAAGAATACAATTTTGCTTCAGCGGCGTATGTTCCGAAATTTGGATTATCGGAATCAGTTGCCGCGGCGCGAAGAACTAACATTTGTGCTGCATCAATTTTTGTTTGCATATCAGCAATTTTAAATTGAATCGCTTGATGTTCCGCTAAATATTTTCCGAATGCTTTTCGTTGCTTTGAATATTTAATGGATTCTTCCAACGCTGCCATTGCGATGCCGATTGCTTGCGCTGCAATTCCCACTCTTCCACCATCCAGCGTTTTCATTGCAAACTTAAATCCGAATCCTTCTTCACCGATTCTATTTTCAATCGGAACTTTACAATCTTGAAACGCAAGCGAAACCGTATCGGAACTTCTTATTCCCAATTTTCTTTCTTTCTTCGCAACGGAAAATCCGGGAAAATCTTTTTCAACAATGAATGTTGTAATTCCTTTTGGTCCTTTCGATTTATCCGTTTGCGCCATTACCAAAACGACATCGGCATTTTTTCCGTTCGTAATAAAATTTTTTGTTCCGTTGAGAATGTAAAAATCGCTGTCGCGTTTTGCCGAAGTGTGTTGATTTGTTGCATCACTTCCTGCTTCGGGTTCGGAAAGAGCAAACGCTCCAAGTTTTTTCCCCGACGCAAGTGGAATGAGATATTTTTTCTTTTGCTCTTCGTTTCCCCATTTTTCTAAACCGTAACACACGAGCGAATTATTCACCGACATAATCACTCCCGCCGATGCATCTACTTTGGAGATTTCTTCCATCGCAAGAACGTAACTGATTGCATCGAGTCCCGCGCCTCCGTATTGTTCGGGAACTTTTATTCCCATAAATCCGAGTTCGCCCATTTTCTTCACGGCATCGTACGGAAATTCTTCTTTCTCATCACGCTCGGATGCGTTTGGTCGCAATTCTGTTTCCGCAAAATCCCGCGCTGTTTGTTGTATCATTAATTGTGTTTCGTCGAAGTTAAAATTCATTTTTCGTTAGTTCGTTTTCTTGTTTGTAAAGTGTTCAAGGAGTCGAGGAGTCAAGTGATGGTTGTATAAACTTCACTTTAAAAATAGTTTTATTCAATGTAAAATATAAAATGTAAAATTCTCACATCGCACATCCCACATCAATAACTATAAAATCCTTTTCCAGTTTTCTTTCCCAAATATCCCGCCGCAACCATTTGTTTCAGCAACGGACACGGGCGATATTTTGTATCGCCAAGTCCTTCGTGCAGAACATTCATAATCGAAAGACACACGTCGAGACCAATAAAATCAGCAAGTTGCAGCGGTCCCATCGGATGATTCATTCCGAGTTTCATCACGGTATCAATCGCTTCAGGTTTTGCAACGCCTTCCATCACGCAATACATCGCTTCGTTGAGCATCGGAATCAACACGCGATTGGAAACAAAGCCGGGAAAATCATTCACTTCCACAGGAGTTTTTTCCAATTTCTCTGCGGTTGTTTTTATCGTTTGATACGTTTCATCAGATGTTGCGATTCCGCGAATTACTTCTACAAGTTTCATCAGCGGAACTGGATTCATAAAGTGCATTCCGATTACTTGCTGCGGACGTTTTGTAATTGCCGCAATTTCCGTTATTGAAATCGAAGACGTGTTCGATGCAAGAATTGTTGTCGGTTTGCAATATGCATCGAGTTTTCGGAAAATATCTTTTTTGAGTTCGAGATTTTCGGGAACTGCTTCAATTACTAAATCTGCATTTGCAACTGCATCTTCAAGCGAGAGAAAAGTTTTTATGTTTGCAAGTGTTGAAGTTTTTTGTTCTTCGGAAAGCGTTCCTTTCTTCACTTGTCTGTCGAGATTTCCCGAAATTGTTTTGATTGCTTTGTCGAGAAATTCTTGTTTCACATCGTAAAGTGAAACTGGAAAACCATATTGCGCAAACGTGTGAGTTATGCCGTTTCCCATTGTTCCACCGCCAAGGACGGAGATGTTTGTGATTTCCATAAGTAAAATTTAAAAAATGATTGAAAGAAAAAACTTGTGAGAATTGGGGAAGGGGTTTAAAATAAAAAAAGCCGCGTTGTTCTATTTTCCGCGCACGCGGCCACGAACGGAGGGGACAGCTTCCATTTTACTTGTGTGACCTTCCGTACGGCTGGAAGCACAGCAAAGAACTGGCTGCATGAAAAACCGTACAGAAGAAAAGCAAGTAAAATATATTGCTTAAAGCAGTATCGTGCAAGATTTTTTGAAAAAAAGTTCAAAAAAATTTTTCTGAATATATCTTTTTTGAGTTCGAGATTTCCCGAAATTGTTTTTATTGCTTTGTCGAGAAATTCTTGTTTTACGTTGTAGAGTGAAACGGGAAAACCAAATTGCGCAAACGTGCGAGCAATGCCGTTTCCCATTGTTCCGCCGCCGAGGACGAAGATGTTGTTGATGTTGTTCATAAAATTTTTTCTAATTATTCGGATTAGTTTTCCACTTCTTCAAAGATTGAATAAATCTATTTGATAAAAAATCTTTTTGCGCTGACAAAATCTCGATAATGTTTGCAAATGTTATTACTTTGAATTTATCAAACTTCGTTCTTTTCGGTTGAATATTTACAACCTCAATTTCAAAGTTATTATTCATTTCCTTATAAGTACCATTTTCTAGTTTTATCAATCTAAATTTGATTAATTCTTTTATGTAACGCTTGTATTTTTGTTTTTGTTCAGTTGCCCTATAAATTTTCAATAACCCTTCAACAAGTATTTTTATTTTAACATTTTGCGCGGTGGTTAAATACCAATCTTGTTTTTCTCTTTTAGAAGTTACATCTGTTTTTAACTCAATGAAATATATGGTGTTGTTTTTTTGACTAATTGCAAAATAATCAACTTTGAATGATAGGTTTAGTTTATCATTTTTATGGCCCTCGTTATATAAAGAGCCAATTCTAATAGGGAATTCTGGTAGGATACTATCAATCGTAGTTTTGAAAGTTGACTCTAATACTTCTTTAAGATAAATTGCAAAGAAAATATCCGCGCGTCTTTCTAACTGATACGCTGGAAACATTCTCCATTTGTCAAGTGTATCAAAAAGTGTATTTATTTTTTCTTCAGTTATCATCTCGAAATAAATTACTCAAATCTCAAATCGAACATCGCTTCCACAATCATCGCGCTCGCTTCACCGCCGCCGATACAAATTCCCGCCATTCCGCGTTTTGCGTTGCGTAGTTTCATTGCGTGAAGGAGCGTAACCAAAATTCTGCAACCGCTCGCGCCAATTGGATGACCAAGCGCAACTGCTCCGCCGTGAACATTTGTTTTTTCCAAATCCAATCCGAGCATTTTGTTTACTGCAAGGTTCACGACCGCAAACGCTTCGTTGATTTCAAACAAGTCAATATCGTCTTTCGTGAGTTTTGCTTTTGCTAATACTTTTTGAATTGCATCAGCCGGAGCAGTTGTGAACCATTCCGGTTTTTTCGCCACAGAACTGTATGCAAGAATTTTCGCAAGCGGTTTCAATCCCAACTTTTCCGCTTTCGCTTTCGACATAATCACCACTGCTGCAGCGCCATCATTTATTTTCGATGCGTTTGCCGCAGTTACCGTTCCATCTTTTTGAAATGCCGGTTTCAGCGTTGGAATTTTATCGAACTTCACTTTCTTTGGCTCTTCATCTTCGGAAATTATGAGCGCGCCTTTTCCTTTTTGTTCAATTGAAACAGATACAATTTCGTTTTTGAAATAACCTTTCTCTTGCGCTTCGATTGCGAGTTTATAACTGCGAATTGCAAATTCATCTTGCGCTTCTCTCGACACAGCGCATTCTTTCGCGCACAACTCTGCCGCATTTCCCATATGAAAATTATTATACACATCCCACAATCCATCTTTTATCATCGTATCGGTAATTTGCTGATGTCCCATTCTGAAACCGTTGCGCGCGTTTTCCAAAATGTACGGAACGTTGCTCATACTTTCCATTCCGCCGGCGACAGCAATTTCCGCATCGCCAAGTTGAATTGCTTGCGCGCCGAGCATTACTGCTTTCAAACCGCTTCCACAAACTTTATTGATTGTCATCGTTTCCACCGATTCGGGAAGTCCGGAAAATAACGCCGCTTGTCGTGCCGGTGCTTGTCCTTCACCAGCAGTGAGAACATTTCCCATTATTACTTCGCTGACATCGTTGGGAGAAATGTTTGCGCGTGAAAGAGATTCTTTGATTGCGATTGCACCGAGTTTTGTAGCGGGAACGGAACTTAAACTTCCTTGAAATGCGCCGATGGGAGTTCGTACTGCGCTGACGATAACGACTTCATTCATTGTATTTTTATTAGTGATAATTCGTGAAATTCGTGGCTAAATTTTTGCGGCAAAAGTTACAAAGAAAATGAAGCGAAGAAAAATTGAAAATGCATTCGTGTGTCTTGAAACATTACTCAAACATAATGTCCCGCTGCAAATCCGGAACTCCACGCCCATTGAAAATTGTAACCGCCAAGCCAACCGGTAACATCAACAATTTCACCGATAAAAAATAATCCTCGCATTTTTTTTGCTTCCATTGTTTTGGACGAAAGTTCGTTCGTGTCAATTCCTCCGCGCGTAACTTCCGCTTTTTCAAATCCTTCTGTTCCGACGGGAGTTATATTCCACGAAGAAAGAAATGATGAAAGCATTTTCAACTCTTTTTCATTCAATTGATACATCGGTTTGGAAAGAGGCAATTGTTTGCACCAAATTTCTATGAATCGTTTCGGAAGATATTGCGCAAGTAATGTTGCTAACGAAATTTTGCTTTGTTGATTTAGCCAAAGAATATCTTCTATATGTTCATTCGGAAATAGATTGATAGAAAGCGCATCGCCATTTTTCCAATATGAAGAGATTTGTAAAATCGCAGGTCCACTTAATCCACGATGCGTGAACAAAATATGTTCTCGAAACGATTGTTCGTTGCACGTTACAATTGCATCAAGTGAAATTCCACTCAAAAGGTTATACGTTTTCATTTGCTCTTGTGAAAACAACAAAGGAACAAGAGCTGGTTTAGGTTCAATAATATTCACATTAAATTGTTTCGCAATTGTATAACCGAAATTACTTGCACCGATTTTCGGAATTGATAAGCCGCCGCTTGCAATCACGACAGTTTCGCTTTCAAACAATCCAAGATTAGTTTCTACAGAAAATGAAATGGATTTTGAAATATGTTCAACTTCACAGTTCAAAAGAATATTGACGTTGAAGGTGTTACATTCTTTTAACAACATTTCTGCAATGCGCTTTGCACTTGTATTACAAAACAATTGACCAAGTTTTTTTTCGTGATACGCAATGTTATGGTTTTCAACCAATCGCAAAAAATCGTTCGGCGTAAATCGTGCAAGCGCAGATTTACAAAAATGCGGGTTAGCAGAAATAAAATTTTCCGATGAAACGTTACGATTGGTAAAGTTACATCTTCCGCCACCGGAAATTAAAATTTTCTTTCCAATTTGCTCGTTGTGTTCAATCACCAAAACGGTTCGTCCGCGTTTCCCAGCTTCGATAGCGCACATTAATCCCGCCGCGCCGCCACCAATGATGATGGAATCAAAAATTGTTTCTATCAAATTCAACGTTCAATTTAACATTAAAATATTGCTCTCACTTCCGCTTTTGCAGTATGCACAACATCGCGCGTTCCTTCTTTCCTTCCGTCGTAACTTGCTCTCGATTGCAAGGAATCCGTGATTTGATAATCATATGCAACTTTCCACAACCACGAAATTCCTGCAACTTTTCCGTTGGTAAATTGGTACGGAAATTCAAAAATATTTTTTGAAAGCAAAACTTCTTCACGTGTGAATTCCATTCGCAGTTGTCCTTTATTTTCAAATGAATACGTGAATCGCGATGATTGTGAATTCATATCGGCAATAATGATTTGAGGTTTGTAGTTTGTGGTTTGAGAAAGTTCGAGTTTAAAACCAAATTCAAATTCTTGTTTCGGGCGATAGGAAAAATCGGTTGCGAGTAAATTTCCTACAATGTTTCTTACACGATTATTTAATGTAGTCGAAGAAAGTTTATCCATAATGTTAGTAAAATCCGTTTGACTAGAAATTTCTTCGTCGAATTGAATACGTAAACGAAGTGAGCGTTCTCGATTGTAACTATGTTCAGTCGTTGCTGCAAGTTGAGAAAGAGATTTTCGTTGCTGAAATCGAAATCGTAAAGAAAATTTTTCGTTATTCTCATTCCAAAATATATCGTGCATCATTGATTGATTTCCGGAAATTGTACTATCTCCCAAAAACCTACTTAACTTTAACAAATAGATATCGCTTGTTTTTGGAGAAGAGTTTTTTTCTTCAACGCGAAAGTTTGATTCGCTCGAAAGTTTTGCAACAAAATTATTTTCTGAAATTGAAAATATTTTTTGCGGAGAAAGTTTGATACGAAAATTTGTTCGCACATCAACAACAGGAAACAACGCATCGCTTGGAAGAAAAGAGAGAATATAATCACCGTCAAATCGTGTTAAATCAAAATCCGCATCGTCCACAATTCTGTTGCTATCTCTATCGCCAACGTACACATAATTTCCGGTTCCTTTTTTTACTTTCAAGAAAATACGTTCGAGTTTTGCGCCGCGCTCGCTCGTTGCTTCGTACAGCCAATTTGTTTCTACGCCGCGATTAAACGGAGAATACCTTCCTTGCCAGCGAAAAAGATTCGTTGCAATGTTTTTATTGAAACTGAATGTTTTCATAAAATTTTTCTTTCGCAATGTTACATCAAATGTGGAAGAAAAATTTTGCACTTCATAGAGTGAAACAAAATATTTTTGTGTAATGGTATTTGATGCGCGAGTAAAAACATTTGAAGAAATTGAATCTTCGTTACGAATTTCGATCTCAGAAATAATTTCTGTTCCATAAAATTTTTGAAGAGAAAGTTTCGGAGCAAATTCCTTGAAACGGAAACTTGAGTTGTGTAGATGTGAAATGTTGTTATTAAAATCTTTTCGAGTTTCATTTTCAAAACGAAGCGACGGAGTAATGTTTTCGATGTTCCATTCTGTGTTTCCTTTCTGTCGAAATACAAAACTTCCCGGAAAAGAATCGTGAGAAAAATGTGTTGCGCGTTCAACGTTTTCAATAAAATAAGAAAGCGTTGGAAGTTTTTCTTTTGCGAAATGTATGCCTCCTTCTGTTCTGGTTGATTTGAAATTGTTTCGATATAACCTTCCATATGCAAAGCCGAATGAGAGAAATTGCGAAGGAAAGTAAAGAACATTTCCTTCCCAAAGTGATTCATCTCCTTGCTTTGTGTTTTGAAAATTCCATTTTCTAAAATACTCCACATCATCAATTCTATCAATTGTAACGAAGTTGCTGCCGATCATTCGATTATTCGCGCTAATTGAAAAACGCCCAATTTTTTTTATATCAATCGATTTATAATTCAAGGAAATTTTCGATGCACCGCTTGAATTATACTCGTCATTGAGATTAGAAAACCTATTCGCATCAAAATTATTTTGCGCAACTTCCGTTTCGATTTTCAAACTATCGGTAATTGTTGCAGAAATTTTTGCAACGCCGATTTGATTGAGTTCGGGAAGTGGTAGAAAAATTTTTGGCAAATACGAACCGAGATTTTTTCCAATGAACTCAAACACCCCGATACTTTTGCGCTCGTAATCGCCGTTGCCGTTTCCAACAAATGAAAATGTTACAGAATATTTTTGAACGCCGCTCGTATCAGCGTTATAGATAAAAACAAACAACGGTTCACCATTCACGATGAACAAATCACGAAAATAATTTCCCAACGAGTCTTCTCTCCAGCCGTTTTTCGATGCGTGTTCACGGTTATTACCCGCGGTGCGCAAAATAATTTTATCGTTATCGCTTAACGAAATATCGAGCGGAGAGTCATAATCATCTCCTTCGCGATAATATTGCAACACAACGTTCAAATGATTGTTGAGAAAATAATTTTCTGTTCGTACAGCAAAACTATTTCGCGCATATTGTCTGTCGGTATATTCAAAATCCACGACGATTCTTGAGACACTTGTAATCAATCGGCGTGTCGTAAATGTTAATTCCGCAGTAGCATAATCAATCGTAAAATCATTTGCATCACCGCGCATCATTGTTTCTCCATTCACGTACACACGTTCACTTCCTGCAATGATGATAATGTTTCGTTCGTTATTTTTTCCATATAAACGATACGGACCTTGCATGCCTTCCGTTCCGGAAAATTGGTTTGTAAAAAATTTTCCGCGAGAGATAGCGGCGGCAATTGTTCCTGAATCTTTTGAAGAAGAAAAATTTTTCACCGTTCCTTTTGCGCCTTGCAATTTTCGATTGAGCGAACCAAATTCCAAATTGGAAAACTGCAAATCGAAATCGCCAAGCGTTGCGGAAAAGTTAGGATGAAAAACTTCGATGTACACTTTATCAATTTCAGAAAGCGTTTGCGTGTTTCCCTCCGGTTGAATCGGAATGTTATTATCCGAAAGCGCAGCAACGAGCAGAACATCCTCCGAAAGTTGTCCGTTCATTTGCAGTTGAAATTCCGATTGAAATGAAAAATCTCTATTTGTTCCAATCGTAAATCCGCGCGCAATACTTCCGCTTTTTTGCAAATTGATTCCGAAGAGATTATCAACAGAAAATCGTTTGTCGCCTTCAATTTCTTTTTTTACTTCGCCAATCGTTTTGTTGCCCACGGTATCTTTTTTGAAAACGAGTTCACGGTGAAAATATTTTTCTTTAAAATGAAACGGCAATGCGCGGTACGTTATCGTTAAGTAGTGCATTGTTGAATCGTGGTTTGTGAATCGGGAAAATGTTGATAAGAGCGTAATGGTTCCTTTTCGTTCATCGAGTGAATAATCTTTTCCATTTTCCAATTTTGTAATTGAGTCAAGAAAAATTACTTCGCTATTTTTTTCGATGAATTTATATGTTAATTGATAAATGGAATCGTTTGTTAGAAAAATTATTTCTGAATACGTTGGAAGCAGTAACGAATTTTTGGCATTGTGGCGCTGTGGAGTAATTGAATCTTGCGATTTTAAAATGTTGGACGCAACTATTACAAATAGAGAGATGAACAAAAGATATTTTTTCACGGCGGAAAATATAAGAAAAGATAAAACTAAAATACCTTTTTCAGAACTTTAAATTTTACATTGTTTCTCAATGTTCTTATCTTATCGCAGAATTTTACCAAAGAAGAAAGTACCTTTACGGGAATATTCAGCGTACGCATCGAAGTAACGAATGCGAAATAGGATAGATATGTTCGGTAGTGTTTCACAAGAGTTGGTAAAAGAAAAATGACGATATTTTCAAAGCACGTTCTCCAAGACCATTAATGGTCGTGCTATAGCGAAAAAACCCCGATAAATCTGAATGAAACCATAGAATCATTGATGATTCTTTTTTCGTCCAGCAAGACCGTTTACGGTCTTGGAAAGATTTCAACCAACACTTGTGAAACACTACCGATATGTTCCATAAAAAAAATACCATTTCAATTAGCAGACGAATGCATTTTCGACAAAAACTTTTTCCTTTTCCCGGATTAATGAAATGAAAACTGTTGGGAGAAGATTGTAACCTTGATACGTACCCTCCGCATACCACTGAAAGAAATATTGTTCGATGCAATTGCCGGAACTATCCACGAGCAACAATTGAACGAATTTATTCGTCTCATTCGGTCGTTCACTGTTCCTTTTATCCATCGGAAAGTGCGTACGGGAAAACTTTCTCTCGATTATGTGGGACTGAGAGAAAGCGATGTTGTTACCGATTGTATTGCGGAATTGTTTCAACGGAATGAACAAAATCAACTCATACAACTTGCCGCATATTTTGAAAGGCAGCATATTGAAATCGCCCATTGCTCCGAAGAAAAATTGCTGATGGAATTGCGCCGCCTCACACTGCGTATCGCTTCCGATAACCTTTTCCGTTTATATAATGAAATTGACCCGGCGTTAAGTAAAATTATTCGCAATATCAAACTTGCAGTAGAAAATTCCACCTGTTTTGCAAAAGAAGAATTTCTTGGCGAAACGGTTCTTGTGCTTCTTCATTGCGAACCACTCCTCCAAAACATCTCAATAAGCGATGAAGAATTAGCAGTCATTATCGAAGCCAATATGGAATATGGTGACGATATTCCCGTTATCCTCTCCCGTTTTGTTGAGTATTGGAAGACGCAAGAAGTGTATCAGCGAAAAGTTCGGTTAATTTCGCTTGCGGTTGCAATAAAGACTGCGTATGAAACGTTTCATTGTATTGGAGAAGAAAAACACAACGATGCGGAACGAAGTTTTTTTGTTGCCGATGTGAAACAAATGATAGGAAATGTCTGTGTAAAACTCAGAGACGAATTACAGCCGCGGTATGAAGCAAAAGGGAAAGTCAGCAAACAGGAATTTCATAACTACTTTGCCGCCATTGCTTATCTGCTCAACGCAGAATTTTTAGACGGAGAGAGAGCATTACCTTCTCATTATGAGCGACTGAATGAAATTTTTCCCGAACTCACGAGAGAGGAATATGCAAGAAAACATCGCGTTGTGTTTGAATATCTTGTAAAACGTTGCAGAACGCTCGTGAAGGAAAAATTGAAGGAAATTGTTTTCTGACATTGTGCAGTAATGCAAGGATAATATATGAGAAATAGCAATCAGCATTCAGAAGACAACGAACAAACAAACAAACGAACAAACGAAAAAACCAACTAACGAATGAAACACTTAACCGAAGAGCAAATCGAACTTTTTGTTCTCAATGCGCCGGAAATTGCTGCACAGCAAATGTTTCTTGAAACGCATTTACAGGAGTGTATTGGATGCTCTGTGCGATTTGAAGAAATGAAGTCGTACTATACCGATGTAGAAACAGAAATGAAACAGAGTAATGCTCTTGTCCCTACGCAGAAAAGCATAGAACGACAAGTGAGCGGTGAAGAAGAAGTATATAGTAAGAGAAGAGAAGATTGGAAAAAAGATACGGGACCCATTGCATATCGCCGCATCGAAATTGCGTTACCGATACGGTTTGTACGTTGGGTAGTGCATCATCCGTATGTTGCAGGTGGTGGATTTGTAGGGTTTATGATTTTGCCACTGCGAAAACAATTACGGATATCAATCCAACGTACGCTGAATACAGTGGGGAGATGATATTTCTGAAAAACAAACTCGGTGAGGCAATTGATAGTCTTCATTGCGGACGAAGAACAATACAAGAATATGGAACATTGAAACCTATTGCATTTTTTGATGTAGATAATGATAACATAAATGAGGTATTTTGGGCTGAAAAATCTATGAATGCGAACGATAAAACAACCACAAATTTTTGTAAATCCGTGCAGAAGAAAAATTTGTGAATACACCAATGCTCAATAAAAAATACTTTGAGAAAGTGAAAACGTTGTTACCGATGTAGGGATTTATCAATATTGTCATTCCCGCGAAAACGGGAATCAGAAGCCGAACTCAAAACGTTCGGTTTTTTTATGAATTACTGGTTAGAATTTCCATTATGCAATTGCTTGTGTAACTTTCATCGCTGCATCTTCAAACGATGTTGCAGAAATTAAATTGAGTCCGGAGTTTGCAAGAATTTCTCTTGCTTGAATTGCATTCGTTCCTTCCAATCGGACAACAACCGGAACATTGACGTGAACGCGCTTTGCCGCTTCAATCACGCCATTTGCAACTCTATCGCAGCGAACTATTCCTCCGAAAATATTGATGAGAACTGCTTTCACATTTTTATCTGCAAGAATGATGTTAAAACCTTTAGAAACGGTTTCAACATTTGCGCCGCCGCCAACATCAAGAAAATTTGCCGGCTCACCACCAGCAAGTTTGATAATATCCATCGTCGCCATTGCAAGTCCTGCGCCATTCACCATACAACCGACATTGCCGTCAAGTTTGATATAATTGAGATTCGATTTCGATGCTTCGATTTCAAGCGGTTCTTCTTCATCCAAATCGCGCATCGCAATTATATCGTGATGACGAAACAGCGCATTATCATCGAAGTTTGCTTTTGCATCGAGCGCAAGAGTTTTTCCATCTGTCGTAATCACAAATGGATTGATTTCAAAAAGTGACGCATCCGTTTCTTCGTATGCTTTGTAAAGAGAAAGCAAAAACTGAACTCCATTCTTAAACGCCTCGCCGCTTAATCCCAAACCAAAGGCAAGTTTTCGCGCTTGAAAATCTCTGAAACCAATTGACGGGTCAATCCATTCTTTCAAAATCTTTTCCGGAGTTTCTGCGGCAACTTTTTCAATTTCAACTCCACCTTCCGTCGAAACCATCACGACATTTTGCGAACGCGCTCTATCAAGTGTGATGCCGATATACATTTCTCTCGCAATCGAAACGCCTTCTTCAACGAGCAAACGTTTTACGATTCTTCCTTCCGGTCCCGTTTGATGCGTTACCAAATTCATTCCATAAATTTTCGTTGCATGTTGATACACTTCATCGAGCGACTTTGCAATTTTTACACCGCCGCCTTTGCCTCGTCCTCCCGCGTGTATTTGCGCTTTCAGTACCCACACTTTCGTATCGGCTTCGGTTGCGTCACCGTTGCACATTTCCACTGCGACTTTCACCGCTTCTTCCGGCGAGAATGCAACTTTTCCTTTCGGCATTGCAACATTGTATTTTCGTAAAATTTCTTTTGCTTGGTATTCGTGAATTTTCATAGTAGGTTTTTAGGTTGTCTGTTATATGTTAATCGTGTAAATACAATCTTTATTTCTACAAAGTGATTTTCTTTAACACGTTATCATAGAGTGTAATAAAATATGATTTAATTTCTTCTATCGTAACTTGCTTTACCATTCTCGGTAACTGCTGAAATTGATTGATGCGCAGTAATGCTTGACAAAACCAATACTCATCGAGACCGATATGTTTTTGCTTTGCTTGTTCCCATAGTTCGTCAAACGAAAATTTTTCATTCAGCAAAAAATAAACGTCAACAAAATCTTTTATCATTGCTCTATCGAACAAAGCAGAAATTTTATTGCAAGCAATATCGAGAAGATTATCGAGCCAAATTCCATACGTAATATTGAATATTTTTTCTTGGTGGCGAAATGGCGTATCGAAAGCAAAATCTAATTTTATAATTTCTCCATCGCTCGTCGTAAAATGTGCTTCGATAAACGTTTCTAAACTTCGAACCAATTCTATCGTTCCATTCAAAGATGAAAAAACGGAAACAATTTCTTTTCGCAACTGCTCGACATTTTGTTTTTCATTCGTAAAGAAATCCAAATCTTCTGAATAGCGATGATGAAGATAGAATTCTGAAAGTGTCGTTCCTCCCGTCAAGTAAAACTGTTGTGAGATTTCACTTTTCCCAAATGCCGACAACAAATCTTTTTGATTGTTCGTAAGAATTTCTATTTCAGCATTAGATTGCATCTTGATATTCGCCGTATTTTTCAATCATAAATGGACGTGAAAATGCAAACTCCCAATGCTCTCTTATTCGTCGAGGAATATGAATTTGTGGTAAATATTCTCTAATAAGTGGAATGCCGATATCTCGAATATCTTTCATCGTCCCGCGCGAAAGAACACGAGCAATATACCAACACTTAAATTCTTCCGTGTCGTATTGCTCTTCTTTCCAATCGTAATCCCAAAGATAATTTTTGTTGACTATCATTAGTGTTTCTTTGTTTGTAAGAATTACTTTACCTCTCTTTTCGTTGAACCTGGAGTTACATCCAAAACCAACGACCAAAAATTTAACGACTTGTTATTCCATTCTCCCGGGAAAGGATGAATCAATGCATCACGAATATCATTTAATGAGTACGTCGCAAAGAGCCAATCCGTCGCTTCTTTCGTTCCAAGATTGAGAACGTTTGTAATAATTCGCTTCTTATGTTTTTCGACATCGAGCGAAGCAACATCGTACGACCAAAGAAATGGAGCGACAAAAGATGGAAGAGTGTTCATAATAAACTTCAGCTACATTTTAACCTTATTTAATCTTATCCCATTTTTGTGGCCCAGAAAATGATATTGCATATCTATTTTGTTCATCCTTCGATTTATAAAAGTTAAATAACACAACTTGGGTGTCTTTTGCAATTTTAACATTTCTTGATTGAAGTACTATATTAAAATCGTTAGAAGAAAAATTTGGAACTAATAGAACTGGAATAAAAGATAATTTTTGAAATAATGCCTTGAGTTCATTCTCAGTTTTTATTTTCCTTCCTAAGTATTTGTATAGTGCTTCATAAAGATCGAGTTTCAAATCTTTTTTATTTTCTATTGATAATGCAAATCGTTCAAGAAGGTTTCTACTTATGTTAAATTTTTTTGCCGTTCTCTCTAAAAGAAAATTTTTCCATTTTTCTAAATTTTGTGGATCTGTTTTTCTCATATCGTTCCCTTTTGGAACACCTAATTTCTTGTGTAGTTTCCATGTTTTGTAATCTTCTCGCCATAAAAACGCACAGAAATAACTTATTTCCTCATTTAGTTCACTATCACCCCCACACAATTCACTAAAATTTTTTGTATGTATGCCCCCTTTTTCTTCATACCTATAAATAGCCGTTTTAGAGAGGTATTCTAAACTTTCACAATAGTCAAAAAATCTATCTATTTTTTCCTGTGAAGGTATTTCTATTTTATTTTCAATCATAAAGATTGTTTTATCTCCACCAAGTATAAAAAAATCCGGAACACTCCACCATCCCCATCTATTTCCAAATAGATACAATCCTTTCATACTAAATATTTCATCAATGAAAGTTGATGTTGAACGAGCAATGATTGTATCTATCATTTCTTCAGAATAATCTTTGCCCGGAATTGCAATTCTGAAATTATTGAGACCTTCGGAAAGTTTTTCTAATCTAAGCGTTTTCTCGTTTAAAAAGAATACGTGTTGTTTATTTATTTTTATCATAGTTGTAAATTGTTTGAAGTTATTAATTATTTATCTCAAATCCTACTTCACTTTCTCCGCAATTGATTTCGCTTGCAAGAATAAGAGCAAATAATCTTTTCCTCCCGCTTTGGAATCTGTGCCGCTCATATTAAATCCACCAAATGGATGAACGCCAACTAATGCGCCCGTGCATTTACGATTCAAGTACAAATTTCCAACGTGAAATTCTTGTTCTGCTTTTTGTAAACGCTTTTTGTTTTTTGTGTACACTGCGCCGGTTAATCCAAATTCTGTATTGTTCGCAATGTTCAATGCATCATCAAAATTTTTCGCTTTCATTACCGCAAGAACCGGAGCAAAAATTTCTTCTTGTGCAATTGTGTCTTTCGGTTTTACATCAGCAATAATTGTTGGTCGAAGATAATATCCTTCATCACTTGATTTATTTCCACCTGCAACAAGTTTTCCTCCTTCGGCAATTCCTTTTTGAATATACCACAGCGTTTTCTCTTGCGATTTTTTATTGATGACGGCGCCCATAAAATTTTTCATCTCCCACGGATAACCAACCGTGATTGATTCCGCGCACTTCTTCAATAAATCAACAAATT
>Ga0194120_10004548_pt1 | contig 21272 bp, 20 predicted proteins | sample TA2MahCa65mmetaG_FD_148642 | JGI IMG/M metagenome (GOLD analysis project Ga0194120, IMG submission 148642) | Freshwater microbial communities from Lake Tanganyika, Tanzania - TA2015019 Mahale Deep Cast 65m | ecosystem: Environmental > Aquatic > Freshwater > Lake | place: Tanzania: Lake... | reverse complement strand
GGCAGGAGAAACAAGAAAAGCAAGACGAAGCTGTGCAAGGAAAGTTATTCGATTAAGAGACGCCAGCAAGAGCGCGCCTTCCAGGCGCATTATCTCAAAGCCGCCGCCTCTGGCGGCGGTAGTTTACTTGAGTTATCTCTACGAGCAAATGGGCGAAGACTTTATCAAGGCGCTCATTGCCGACCCCGCGAATGGACTTGGCAGCATTGATACTTTGCTGACGCAATTCAATTCCCCGCGCACTGCGGATGACCTGTATGTGGATGCGCTCACTGCTGCTTTCTTCAATAATCCCAATTTGGAAGACGGACGCTTTGGCTATCAGGTTCCGCCCATGCCTGAGATCAGGCTGCGTTATGAATTTGAATCCCTGCCTGCGATCTATCAGGGCAGGGTGAATCAATATGGCGGTGTGGACATTTTTACCTTCACGGGTAAGGGCAGGAAAACATTGACTTTTGCAGGTGACCAGCGCACGCAGTTGATTCCTGCCGAAGCGCATAGCGGAGAAAATTTCTGGTGGTCGAATCGTTATGATTCTTCGTTCAGCACGCTCACCCGTGAAATAGACCTGACTTCCGTTTCGGGCGCTACGTTGAAATACTGGGCTTGGTACGACATCGAAGAAGATTGGGATTACGCCTACCTGTTGGTTTCCACCGATGGCGGCAGCCACTGGGACCTTGTCCCTGCCACGTCCAGCCGCGAGACTGACCCGAACAATCAAAATATGGGGCACGGCTTTTCAGGCAAAAGCGGTGGCGGCGCGGACGCGGTCTGGGCTGAAGAAACTGCCGACTTGAGTGCCTACGCAGGGCAGACCATCTTGCTCCGTTTTGCAATGCAAAATGATCTGGTGGTCAATGATTTTGGCTTTGCAGTGGACGATATTTCCATCCCCGAAATTAACTGGAGTGACGATTTCGAATCAAGCGTTGATGCCTGGACAGCGGATGGCTTCGTTCTTACGCATAACTATATTCCGCAAGTTTGGCATGTCCGTGCTGTGGAGGAGCATGTGGATGGCACCGTCACCGTTCACGATGTGGAAGTTACAGACGGCGCAGGCGCAGTACAAGTGGATTTCACTGATACCAATCGCATTGTCATCTTCGTCATCGGGCAGACGCGCTACACAACTCTCCCCGCTTCGTATCAGGTGGAGATCAAATAAAAAAACGTAGGGGCGGGATTTTCTCCGCCCCTGCGTTTTTTAGAAATTCAAAGTTTCTTGTTCAGTGCATTAACGCGCATTCCAAGCTTGATGATGGCATAGCCATAGAGAATGAGAAAACAGAAGAATATAAATGTCAACACCTGAAGAAAAGGATTAGACATCTTATTTAAGTTGTTGATATTTACGATCAGAAGAGGCAGGAGTGCCACCAGAATGAACAGGATGCGTTGATATTTCTTGGCTTTTGATTCGTTATCGCTGAAGATTTCCAGCTCTTCGCCTGGAACAGTTGCCTTGCGGAAATATTGCCAGCCGCCCATCTCACCCATATGCTCCCAACCTGTGTCTTGAAATATCTGCAAATAGTTGAGTCTGTTCTTTTGATCGATGAAATAGTCTAGTCGGTAGATAAAATCCTTGGCCTCGCCTTGTTCGAAGGTATAGGTGCCAGGCGCTGAAACAGACTTAAAATGCCAGCCTTTTTGCGCCATTTCGCGCAGCCAAACTTCCTCTTTTTCATCATCCCAAGCCCAAAACCAGTGAAATATTTTTTGTGTAGTCATTTCTTCCTCCAAAAGACCCTACCAGTCTTTCGTTATTTGCCCATTTACAGCTAATAGTTCGCTGCGGCGAATATGTTCCTTCAAGACGGCCTTGCCTTTATCAGTCAATGCATAGGTCTTGCGACGGTCAGCCTCTCCAACCTTGATGATTAGCCCCTCTGTTTCAAGGGTGGTGAATGCGCCATAAAGCGTGCCTGGACCAACCTTAACCGTGCCTTGACTCATCTCATCCACTTTTTGCATTACCGCATACCCGTGTAATGGTTCTGCCAGCGCAAGCAGAATATACGCAGTAGACTCAGTAAAAGGGAGGTATTTAGCAAATTGTTTTTTCATTTTGTCTCTTATGTCGAGCTTCATTGTATCATCTACCGATATATTACCACGCGATATATCGGTAGTCAATATAAAAGACTTCGGAGATTACTCAGTAATCTCCGAAGTCTTTTATATTATTCCGCGTCTCTCTATCGTTAAACTCTCACTCTAAAATCAACCTACCACCGATCCCAATGCACCACATCTTCAAACGCCGCCCGTCCACCCTTCTTTGGCGGCGCGGACAACTTCTCTTCCTCCAACGGATAGCCAAATGACAGCGCGATGCGTAAATGCCACTCCGCAGGGAATCCCAGAATCCGCCGCGCTTTTTCAGGTTCGTAGATCGAAGCAGGCACGGAGCCGACTCCCAACTCCCATGCGGCAAGCTGCATGAATGCCGCTGCCTGTCCTGCATCGAACATGATCTGAAATTTCCCGTCAGGGTCAGGCGTGAGAATGGCAACGCCCAACGCCGCACCAGCGAGATGTCCCGCCCACTCGCCGCAGGTCGAAAGTTCCTTCAAAATGGACTTGTCTCGCATGGCAATGAACTGCCACGTCTGCGTGTTCTTCGAAGATTGTGACCGCCGTCCCGCGTTAAGAATCGCATGCACAACCTCAGCAGGCAGCGCCTCCTCCTTAAATTTCCGCACCGCCCGCTTCAAACGAATGGTTTCTGAAACATTCATTTCACACCTCTTTTTCCAGAAAAACGAATTTGGGTTTGTTACACAGGACATGGTGAGCCTGCTCGTTAAAGTATAATCCACTCAATGGAAGAGAAATCAAACTTCAAACCATTCGGCTTTTCCGCCCTGGCGCTTGCGCTGATCGGTTGGGTCGGAGTGTATCTAATCATCACAATGTCCTTGCCGTTCGTCTGGTCGCGCTGGGGATTTTTCGCCCTGCTGCTCATGGCGCTCACAGGCACGGCACTGCCCATCGTTTATTTTCTGCACCAGCGTTTCCCCGCCGAACCACCCGCCGATGCGAATGTGATTCTGCGTCAGGCGATGTGGGTTGGCGTGTATGGTGTCACCCTCGCCTGGCTGCAATTGGGACGCCTGCTTTCGCTCTATGTCATTCTTGGTCTCGCTGGCGGGTTGCTCGCTGCTGAATATTTCATTCGCATCCGCGAGAATGCCCACCGCCATCCGCCCGTGATTCATGATGAAGAACCCCATGACGCTTCGTGACCTTCCCTCCATCGACCAGCTTCTCCAAACCGAAACCGCCGCACATTTGATCGCGCGCTTCGGTAGACCTTTGACCTTGGATGCGCTGCGCCAGATTCTGGATGACGTCCGCGCGCGCTTCAAACTTCTCGCCCTGAGCCGCGTCGAAGGGGACCCTGAAGTTGCCCTGCCTCTACCAGATTTGATTCTTGTTCAGGCAGAATCCACCCTCACCGCATGGACAAAGCCGACTCTGCTCCCAGTCATCAACGCCACAGGAGTCATCCTCCACACCAATCTGGGACGAGCCCCACTGAGCGACGCCACCATCCACGACATGGATGTGGTCTCACGTGGCTACTCCAACCTCGAATTTGATCTGGAAACAGGTAAGCGTGGCTCGCGTCTCATCCATGCTGAATCCCTGTTGCAAAAACTGACAGGTGCAGAAGCGGCGCTGGTGGTCAATAATTGTGCATCTGCTGTTTTGCTTACGCTTTTTGCATTGGCGAATCGCAAACGAGTGGTGATCGCGCGTTCACAGCTCATCGAAATCGGCGGTGGCTTCCGTGTGCCCGATGTGATGAAGCAATCAGGCGCAAAACTGGTAGAAATTGGAACCACGAACAAAGTCCGTTTATCCGATTACCAATCCGCTTTCGACGAATCCGCTGCATTGGTCATGCGTGCTCACCGTTCCAATTTCAAGATCGTCGGCTTCACTGAAGAACCTGAATTAAAAGATATTGTCACCGCCGCGCATCAAGTTGATGTCCCTGTTGTGGATGATCTTGGTTCAGGTGCATTGTACGACACTGCCAAATATGGCTTTATCCACGAACCGACCGTGCAAGAGTCCATGCAGGCGGGTGCGGATGTGATTCTGTTTTCGGGCGATAAATTGCTCGGCGGCCCGCAGGCGGGTATCATTATCGGCAAAAAGGCTTTGCTCGATAAGATCAAGAAGCACCCACTCGCTCGTGCCGTCCGCGCGGATAAGGCTTGCCTTGCGGGGCTGTCCGCTACGCTCACGCATTACCTCAAGGATGAGGCGGAGCGGGAAGTGCCCATCCTGAGGATGATGTCGCTGACGTTGAAGCAGGTCAAAGGTCGGGCAGAGGCGTGGCGTGAAGAGTTGGGTCAAGGCAGGGTGGTGGAAGGTCAGTCCACAGTAGGCGGCGGCTCGCTCCCTGATGAATCCACGCCGACCTTTTTATTGGAATTGCAAGTCAGATCCGCTGAAAAATTTTTGCGCGACTTGCGCCGAAATAATCCACCCATCATCGCCAGAATTGAAAACGATAAAGTCCTGCTCGACCCCCGCACCGTCCTGCCTGAACAGGAAGGTGCGTTATTGGTTGGGTTGAAAAATTTGCTGAAAAAGGAACTCAAATGAAATCAGACCTTGATGCCATTATGCAAGCCCGCAATCTGGATGCTTTTATCGTGTTTGGGAACGCCGAGAATAACCCGCCCATGTATTACCTGACGGGCGGCGGACATGTGAGCCATGCCACCGTTATCAAAAAACGCGGCGGTGAAGCAACCTATTTTTACAACGACATGGAACGCGACGAAGCCGCCAAAAGCGGATTGAAAATGATTCCCTACACTAAATATGATTACAACGAACTCCTGAAGAAGGCTGAGGGAAATCAGTTGCTTGCCAGCGCCATGCGTTACCAGCAAATGCTTGAAGAGGTCGGCGTGACGCAGGGACGTGTGGGTGTGTACGGGCATTACGATATTAGCAGCGTGTTTGGGACGTTGACCCACTTGCAGAAACTGATGCCCAAAATCGAGTTCCTCGGTGAGGCGCGGGACGAATCGATTTTCCTGCGCGCGATGGAAACCAAGGATGAGTCTGAAGTGGAACGCATCCGCAAGATGGGCAAGGTGACGGTGACCGTGGTGGAGAAGGTGAAGGAATATCTCACCTCGTGTGATGTGCGTGAGGATGAAGTGCTTCTCAAAGAAGACGGCACACCGCTCACTGTCGGCGATGTGCATTCGAAGATTCGCTTGTGGGTCTCTGAGCATGGCGCGGAACTGCCTTCTGGTTTTATCTTTGCCATCGGGCGTGATGCGGGCGTCCCGCATTCTGCGGGCACTCCCACCGACTTGATGCGTCTCGGTCAGACGATTGTCTTTGATTTTTACCCTGCCGAAGCGGGCGGCGGTTACTACTACGATTTCACCCGCACATGGAGTCTCGGCTACACCACGCCCGAAGCGCAGGCATTGTTCGATCAGGTTAAGGAGATTTACGATACCTTGAACGACAATTTTGACCTGAACGTGGCATTCAAAGATTACCAGCGCATGACCTGCGAGTTCTTTGAATCGAAGGGACATCAAACTCCGCTCAACACCAAAGCACCGATTGAAGGATACGTCCACAGCCTGGGGCATGGTGTGGGGTTGAACATCCACGAACGTCCCTTCAGCGGACTCACTGTCAGCGACGATCAGCGCCTCTCTCCTGGAGTGGTCATTACCTCGGAACCAGGCTTGTACTACCCTGAAAAAGGGATGGGCTTCCGCATCGAAGATACGCTCTGGGTGCGACCCGATGGTGTGATGGAAAAACTTGCGGACTATCCGTATGATTTTGTCCTGCCGATGAAGAAGTGGAAAAAATAAGACCGTGGACGATGGACGATTGACCGTGGAAAAAAGCATCGTCTATCGTCAATGGTCTATCGTCCAATGATCCATCTCCAATCCCTTACCCCGCGCCCCTTCCTTGAAAGTGACTTGGGAGACTTCCCGTTCACGGTTCCCGTCGTCCGCTCGCTTGCTGAGATCAAGTTCACTGCGCCTGTAACCTTCTTTGTGGGGGAGAACGGGTCAGGCAAATCCACGGTGATGGAAGCGTTGGCATGTGCGGTGGAATCCATTACGGTGGGCAGTGAAAGCGTCAAAACGGATAAGACGTTGGCGCCTGTCCGCAAAATTGCAAACTATTTCAAACCGGCGTGGACGAAGCGCACGCGCAAGGGTTTCTTCATGCGTGCCGAGGATTTCTTCGGCTATGCCCGCTCCATGCGCGAGACGCGCGAAGAGTTGGAAGAAGAATACAATAACGTGGAGCGCGATTACAAAGGACGCTCAAAATACGCGGCGGATTTGGCACGCTCGGGGTATGCGGGACAGTTGTCCGCGATGCAGAGTCGTTATGGAAAAGACCTCGATAACTTCTCGCACGGTGAAGCCTTCCTCACGCTCTTTCAGGCGCGATTTGTCCCCGGTGGCTTGTATCTGCTGGATGAACCCGAGGCGGCGCTTTCACCGTCCCGGCAACTCAGCTTCCTTTCGGCACTCAAGCAAATGGTGGGAAATGAAGCGCAGTTCATCATCGCCACGCATTCACCGATCATCCTTGCATATCCCGATGCGCAGATCTTGCAATTTCGCGAAGGTGCGATCCGCGAAGTGAAATATAATGATTTAGAGCACGTCAACCTGACTCGCGATTTTCTTGCGAACCCTGAAGCATTTTTGAGGTATTTTTAATCTTATGTCATTGCCTGCACCGTGCGCAGGCACTCATGCGAGGGCGTTCTTGCTCTTTGCCCGAAGCAATCTCAGAGTAGATTTTTTGGGTTTCTTCGCCGCAAAACCAAGTGCGCGGCTCGCAATGACAAAAAAGGTAATCATGACCGAACTCAAACCAGCCCGTATTCTTGCCATCGAAACATCCTGTGATGAAACCGCGTGCGCCGTTCTTGAAAATGGACGCACATTGCTTTCGTCTGTTGTCGCTTCGCAAATGGAAATCCATGCCCGCTATGGCGGTGTGTTCCCCGAAGTTGCGTCGCGCCAGCATGTGTTGAGCATCATCCCTGTGGTGCAGCAGGCGCTTGCGCAGGCGCACCTGACACTCAACGATATTGACGCCATCGCCGTCACGCAAGGACCTGGCTTGGCTGGCTCGCTTGTGGTGGGCATGAACATGGCGAAGGGCATAGCGCTTGCGCTGGGCAAACCGCTTGTTGGTGTGAACCATCTCGAAGGACATATTTATTCGGCATGGTTGCATGAGGCGGGCGATGTCATTCCGCCTGCGCCGCAGTTCCCGCTGATGGCGCTGCTTGTTTCGGGCGGACACACCGAACTCAATCTGATGACCGACCACCTGACCTATCAGCGCCTCGGCGCGACTCTCGACGACGCGGCAGGCGAAGCGTTTGACAAAGTGGCGCGTTTGCTGGAGTTACCCTACCCCGGCGGACCGTCCATCCAGCGTGAAGCGGAAGAGGGCGACTCAGCCCGCTTCAACTTCCCCCGAGCCTGGCTCGATGGAACCTGGAATTTTTCCTTTAGTGGAGTGAAGACCTCGGTGCTTTACGAAGTGCAGAATCTAAAAAAACGCAGCAATGGACTCCCCGTGCATGACCTTGCCGCGTCGTTCCAAAAAGCAGTGGTGGATGTGTTGTTCAAAAAGACGATGAATGCTGCGCGCGAATTTGGCGCAAAGGAAATTTTGGTGGCGGGCGGTGTTTCCGCCAACCGCGTCTTGCGTCAGGCGTTCAACAATCAGACTGAATTCCCCGTGCATATTCCGCCCATGTCACTCTGCACCGACAATGCCGCCATGATCGCCGCGGCGGGATATTTCCGCTACGCGCTGGGGCACGAGTCCACGCTGGAAATGGATGCCATGCCCAATTGGGCACTGTCTTAAAAATATCACTCCCCTAGGCTTGCCCGAGCCGTCGGGGAGTAATCAGGAGAATGTAACTGTTATTATATGCGGGGAGGTTAGAGAAGACTGAACAAAGAGTAAGAGGTGGATAAGAGATTTAGGGCTCAGAATTTATTTTTGTTTAATAAAACCCAGCTGTAGTACATAAGGATTTTGAAGGCTTTTCCATATCTCACAGAATATCTGTGAGAACTTATCAAATCTACGAATGGATCAAAATTTCAAGCAGGCGGTCACGCCCTGTCAGGTCTTGTTGCAGTTTAATGCTGGCCTCAGAGAACATGTCATATGCGAGGCTTAAGGCTTTCATGCCTTGTGAGGTTTCCAGTTCCAGGAGCATCAAACCATTGGGCGCCAGCCAGTCTGGAGCGAGTTGAAGCAGGTGGCGATACAAATCCAGTCCATCTGCGCCGCCATCGAGGGCGAGGGTGGGTTCGTGCCCATAGATGGGAAGTAGGTGCAGGGTTTTCGTGGGGATGTAGGGCAGGTTCGCACAGATCAGGTCAAAATGACAGTCGGTGGGCAGGGGATCTATATGTTGTGGCAGCAGGTTGCATTGCAGGAAATCGATGCGGTGATGCACATGAAATTTTTCTGCGTTGCGTTTGGCAACCTTGAGAGCATTGTAGGAAACGTCGGTTGCAAGGATGCGCACCCCGGGGACGTGCATGGCGATGGCAATGGCGATGGCTCCAGAGCCTGTACCAACATCAGCGACAGTTCTTCTTTCGGGCGAGTTTTTCAGCCATTTAATGGCTTTTTCCACTAGTAGTTCTGTTTCTGGTCTCGGGATGAGGACATCGGGGGTGATGTCCAGATCGAGGCCGTAGAATTCCCAATGACCAAGAATGTAGGGCAGGGGTTCTCCCGCTTCCAGCCGCGCAAATGCCGCATGGATGGAAGCAATCTGTCTCTGGGTGAGAGGCGCATCCAAATGGGCAAGGAGGGATGTGCGCGAATATCCCAGCTCGTATGCGAGCAGGAGTTGCACGTCCAATTCTGTTGTGTCGCTGTGATGGCGGTGCTGAAGTTCTGTGAGGAGTTCCCCTGCGTTCATTCCTCGCTATCCACGCCTGTAGCAGCCAGTTTGCCCGCTTCATCCTGTGTGTAGAGTTCGTCGATGAACTGGTCGATGTCACCGTCCATGACGGCGGGCAGGTTGTAGCTGGAGTAGCCTACGCGGTGATCGGTGACGCGGTTTTGCGGGTAGTTGTAGGTGCGGATCTTTTCGGATCGGTCGCCCGAGCCGACTTGTGAACGGCGTTTGGCTTCCTCTTCGGCTTGCTGTTTTGCCACTTCGATTTCATACAAGCGCGCGCGGAGAATGCTGAGCGCGCGGAGTTTGTTTTGCAATTGCGAGCGTTCATCCTGACAGGTGACGATCATGCCTGTCGGTTTGTGATACAGGCGCACAGCAGTGGAGTTCTTTTGCACGTTCTGTCCGCCCGCGCCAGAGGAACGATAGACTTCGACTTCAATGTCGCTTTCGGGGATGTCCACTTCAACATCGTCCACCTCTGCCATCACGGCAACTGTGGCGGTGGAGGTATGGATGCGTCCCTGTGACTCGGTCGCTGGCACACGCTGGACGCGATGCACGCCCGATTCGTATTTCAATTTCGAATATGCCTTGCCTTTGACTTCAAAGATGACTTCCTTGTAACCGCCAACACCAATGGCATTTTCAGAAAGGATCTCGGTCTTCCATTTTTTGTCTTCGGCGTACCGCGTGTACATGCGGAAAAGGTCGGCGGCAAAGATGGCGGCTTCGTCGCCGCCTGCGCCTGCGCGAATTTCCACGATGACGTTTCTGTCATCGCGGAGGTCTTTTGGCACGAGCATGCCCTTGATGACCTTTTCCAGCGCTTCGATTTTGGGTTCAAGTTCGTCAACATCGGCCTTGGCGAGGGCGATCAACTCCGCGTCATGTTCATTGATGATCATTGCCTTGGCTTCTTCAAGGCTTTTCACAGCCTGGCGATATTCCCTGGCTTTTTCGACCAACGGCTCTAGGTCAACGCGTTCCTTGTTGATCTCGGCGGCGCGTTTGTAGTCGTTGCCGACCTCGAGCAGTTCACTGCCGAGTTGTTCGAATTTTTCTTCAATGGCTTGTAATTTATCTAGCATATTTCCTCGGGCAGCAGAAGCGGGCTGACCCCGCCTCTACAAATAAAATAATCACAATAAAGCGCGGCTACAGAGCCGCGCGCGGGATTATACCATTCGGAAATACGCTAATAACTTGTGGTTGCGGAAAGCACCATTGAAATGATGATCAGCACCGCAAATATGGCAAACAGAAATTGTGCCGCCCGATTCGAAGATGTTGGTTTGGTTTCGGTGTTTTTTACTTGTTGTTTTTTATTTTTTGAATTTTTTCCAGCCATCGTACACTCACTTCATTATATGTTTATAGAATGCCTGCGACATTGCTTTTTCCAATTCTTCGATTGTAACAGGCTTCCTGGCGTAACTGTCGGCGCTCATTTGCAGGGCTTTTTCCACCATCACATCCGCCGCTTCGGAGCTGAGCATGATCACGGGGAGATTCTTCCACTCATTGCGGCGGCGGATGAATTCGAGCATGTCCAGCCCGTTCACTTCGGGCATGTTAATGTCGAGGATCATCAGGTCGGGGTGTCCGCCTGCCAGCAGGGCTTGCGCCGCAGGGCGCGGATTTGGGAAATGCTTTGGGTTACAGTCCAACAGTTTTAGCATCAAACTGATTGCTTGTCCCATTTCTTCATCGTCGTCTACGATCCAAACTTCTTTCATTCCAGATGTGCCTTGATACTTTCTGCGGCGGGAGCGTTGAGTCCCTTTACCGCGGCGATTTCCTCGATACTTGCTTCCTTAATCTTATCCACAGACCCAAAATGTTTTAAGAGCGCCTTGCGGCGGGCAGGCCCAATGCCGGGGATGGAATCCAGTTGGGAGGCAAGCCCCAGCTTCGAGCGTTTTTTGCGATGCGCCGTGATCCCAAAACGATGCGCCTCATCACGAATCCGCTGCACGAGATACAGTCCCTGCGAGTGGCGGGGCAGCAGCAATGGTGTGCTGTTGTGCGGGAAGAAAATTTCCTCCTCCTGTTTTGCCAAACCCACCACGGGAACTTTCTCAAACAACTCGAATTCTTCAAGGACTTTGACGACGCGGCTCAACTGACCTTTACCGCCGTCAATGATGATGAGGTCGGGCAGGAAGGAGAACGACGCATCTTTCTTCGACCCGACGTTTGCCTCAGTTTCCTGTGAGCTTTTCCAACGCTTGAAACGGCGCGCCAGCATTTCCTCCATCGAAGCGAAGTCGTCGGGCGCACCGATGCTTGTGCTTTCGATGTTGAATTTGCGGTACAGGTTTTTGGCAGGCACACCTTGCTCAAAGACCACCATCGCGCCGATGGTCGCCACACCCTGTGTGTGACTGACATCGTAACACTCAATACGGTTCGGCGGCGCGGACAACTTCAATGCAGTTTGCAATTCGCTGAGCGCAGTCTCCTGCCTATGGGCATCCGCCTGCCATTGGGCACGTAACGCCTGCAAGGTTTCGGATGCGTTCTCGGCAGCGAGTTCCACCAGGTCTTTCGGCTGTCCATCCTTAGGCACGGACAGTTCCACTTTCTTGCCGCCGCGCTTGGATCGCAGCCACTGCGAAATGATATTGCGCTCTTCGATCTCCTGTGGCAGCATCACCTGCTCTGGGATATTCGCCGCCTCGGTATAAAACTGCTTGACGAATTCCGCCATCACCTGATTGTCGCTGGTGTCCTCTGTCCCTTCGAGGATGAAGTACTCGCGTCCGATCAACTTACCGCCGCGGATGAAGAAGATTTGCACGCAGGCTTCGCCGTCCTCGCGCGCCATCGCGATAACATCCGAATCTTTATAATCTGAGCCGAACACGATCTTCTGCCGTTCGATGATGGTCTGCATGGCTTTGAGTTGGTCGCGCAATGCGGCGGCTTTCTCAAACCGCATCTCATCCGATGCTTTTTGCATATCATCCTGAACGCGCTTGATGATGCCTTCGCTGTGTCCGCTGAGAAACTCCATCAGGTCGGAGATCATCTGGCGGTAGCCTTGCTGGTTGATCGCCCCAATGCATGGCGCAGTACACAGTTTGATGTCGTAATACAAGCACGCGCGCGGATCATTGCCCGTGATCTCTCGGTCACACGTCAAATACGGGAAAATCTTGCGCAGCACTTCCAACGTCTGATAGACCGCCCACGCCGAGGTGTACGGACCAAAAAAACGTGAGCCGTCGTCCACCATTTGGCGAGTGACAGTCACTTTTGGGAACGGCTCATTCCAATGGATCTTGATGTAGGGATAGCGCTTGTCATCCTTCAAACGGATGTTGTACTTCGGGCGGTGTTTCTTGATGAGGTTCATCTCAAGGATGAGCGCCTCGAGTTCCGAGCCGACCACGATCCACTCGATGTCCGCTATGTCGCGCACCAGCCTGCGGGTTTTGTTATCATGACTCGAATCCGAATGGAAATACGACCGCACGCGGTTCTTCAAATTGATCGCTTTGCCAACGTAAATGATCGTCCCCTCGGCGTTGCGGTAGATATAACAGCCTGGTTTGGTAGGCAGGGTGGCAAGAATGCCTTGCAGTTTTTCTGAAACTTCCATTGGCGGCAATTCTACCGCAGTAGAACTACAACTCGATGATAAACGTCGTCCCCTTGCCCATTTCACTTTGCGCTTCGATTGTCCCGCCATGTGCCTGCACCAATTGCTTCACGATCGCCAGCCCCAACCCGCTGTGGATGCGGTCGCTGCGCGATTTGTCGCCGCGCCAGAAACGGTCGAAGATGAAAGGCAGATCTTCGGGTGCGATTCCCGCACCTGTATCTTTGACCTGGATCCGCACGCTTCTTCCTTCACTGGTGCCTGCTCCTGCTTCGATGGAAATTCTCCCACCCTTGGGAGTGTGTCGCACGGCGTTCGCTACGAGATTGGAAAGTACCTGATTGAGCCTATCGTAATCGGCGTTGATCTCAAACGTGGAATCATCAATGGCGGAAGTCAGTTCGATTCCGAGAGACGCGGCTTGGGAGGAAAAACTCGAAGTGAGATCCTGCAACAGGTCAGCGAGCAGGAAGCGGGTAGGGTGAAGCGGAAGTTGTCCCGTTTCGGCGAGCGAGAGAGTTTGCAAGTCGTTCACGAGGCGGGCGAGTAGTTTGGTTTCATCCAACGTGTTGTTGATGTGTTCGGGCGTGGCTTCATAGACTCCATCAAGTACACCTTCGAGGTTGCCTTGAATGATGTGCAGCGGTGTGCGCAGTTCGTGCGCGATGTCGGCGGTGAGATTGCGACGCTGTTGGTCGGCGCGTTCGAGTTCATCGACCATCTTGTTGAAGCGCTTGATCAGGTCGCTGAACATTTCCGATTTGTGTTCCTTCACGCGGACGGAGAGATTGCCTTCTGCCACCGAGTCGATGGCGTTGAACATGTCGCCGAGCGGTTTGCCAAAGCGACGATACAGTGTGAAAAGCGTGAAGAACGCGAGCAGGAACACCACGACAGGCGCGCCGCACAGGAGCAGCCAAATATTGCGGACGCCAGCATATTCTGAGAACGCCCAATAAAGAGTGGCGGCAGTGCCGCCAATGAAAAGGGTGAAGATGCCGAAAAAGAAAATTGCAAACGGAAAGAAACGGCGTCTGCGGCGTTTTTGGGGGAGGCTGGGAGGGTGGTGGGACATAAGTGAATCTACTTTTTTACGATTCCAAAAACCGATAGCCAATTCCGTACACGGTTTCGATCATATTCGTGCCTGATGCAGTTTCGAGTTTCTTTCTGAGATTTTTGATGTGTGAATCCACACTACGGTCAAAACTGGATGCAGTACCGTGCAGGTCATCTAGTAATTGCTCGCGGGTGAGAGTCTGCCCGGGGCGGGCTGCCAAGGATTGCAGGAGTTTGAATTCGTTGGGAGTCAGTTTGATGGGACTGCCATTGAATGTCACGCTGTATCGTTCCGCGTCGACTTCCAGCCCGCCAACGCGGATGATGCTCGGCGGCTTGACGTCACCCTTCGTCCGCCGCAGCAAAGCACGGACTCGCGCCACCATGGCACGCGGCGAAAATGGTTTGGTGATGTAATCGTCCGCACCGATCTCAAGACCTGTGACTTGATCTATTTCTTCGGAAAGCGCGGTGAGCATGATGATGGGCACGTCACTTTCGCGGCGCAGAATGCGGCAGACTTCGCGTCCGTCCATGATGGGGAGCATGAGGTCGAGAATGATGAGGTCGGGCTTTTCGCGGCGGGCAGCCGTCAGCGCGGATTGACCGTCCGCGGCGGTGGTGACGCGGAAGCCGTTCTTTTCCAAATAATCGCGTGCAAGGCGGACGATCTTGGGTTCGTCGTCAACAACGAGGATGAGTTCGGACATGGGGGGAGTATAAGGGATGAAGGATGAATTATAAAGGATGAAAGATGAGTAATGAGATGTGAGTAACGAGGGGCGGCTTGCGCTCTTCCTCGTTACTCGTTTCTAATTACTTTTTACTTCTCTTCACTCCCAGTAGATTGCTCCCCGCCCCCTACGGGGACTTCGTGCGCCCGCTTGTGCCACTCATCGAACATCGGGGGGACGCCGCCTTCCCAATCCTTTTTCCAGTGACTATGATGACTCCAGCCATGCCGCATACGGCGGAAGAAGATCATCTTCAACAACCCGAAGAACAGGAACAAGAAGAAGATGGAGAAGCAGATCGCGCCGAATGGATTGAAGTGATGGTATCCCAAACTTTGCGGGTAGCCGTATCCAACCATCGGTGCGACGGGCACACCCTGCTGTTGGATCGCTTCTGCCACTTCGGGAGCCAGCGCAATTCCCTGTGAGACGCCTGCACGATAGGCGGTGTATCCGCCCGCAGCGAGCAGACCAATTAGCAGCGCCGCCGCGATCAATCGAACGATAATACTGTTACGAAACATGTGTACCTCCAATAGATTTGTTTTGAACTTACACTCTGAATGTATCAACCCATTGTGGAAGAATTATGGATGAATGGGTGAGGGATTGTGGAGTTTTTTTGTTGGACGATAGGCAACAGATTGCTGCTTTTCATCGTCTTTGGTCAACCGTCCATCGTCTAATAAATTTTCAAAACGATCTTCCCTCGCGCATGACCTGTCCCCAAATGACGCATGGCATCGGCAACCTGCTCCAGTGGGTAAACCTTCTCAACCACAGGCTTCATTTTTCCAGATTCGCTCAGGTCTCGCAGAATGGCGAGGTCCTCGCGTGTGAATTGTGCGATGAAGAAAACAACTTTTTGACGCGCGCCCATGGAGGCCATTTTCAATTTGAGCGTATTGCCCAGCGGACCGATCCACTTATTTCCTTTTGGTCCTCCGACGATGACGAATGTGGCGGTCTGTTTCAAAATGCGTTTGTACTCGTGCCAGGAGCGTCCCCCCGCAATATCAAGGACGAGATCATACTGCCTGCCGCTTTTGGTGAAATCTTCTTTGGTGTAATCAATAACATGATCCGCGCCGAGCGAGCGCACCATGTCCACATTTTTGGTGCTGGTCACGGCGGTCACTTCCGCGCCGAATGCTTTGGCGATCTGCACCGCGAACGTCCCAACCCCGCCCGCCGCGCCGTTGATGAGCACCTTTTGACCGGGCTGGAGTTTTCCGTGGTCGCGAAGTCCCTGCAAGGCGGTGATTGCCGCTGTTGGGATGGCTGCCGCCTCTTCAGATGTGAGATTGGCAGGTTTGCGCGCCACAGCATTTTTTACATTGACGTATTCTCCGAACGCCCCGCTCCGTCCGCCATAGACTTCGTCCCCGGGCTTGAAATCGGTGACGTGCGCCCCCACCGCCTCAACCACCCCAGCAAAATCTCCGCCGAGGCGGGGATCTTTCGGCTTGAACAACCCGCCCATCAGACGGGCGATGAAGAGCCCCGTCATTCCATACCACTCGGCAGGGTTGACCGATGAAGCATGAACACGCACCAACACACCATCGTCTGTGACGGCGGGCTTCTCAACTTCTTCGATCTTCAAAACATCGGGCGATCCGTAGGAATGATGGACAACAGCTTTCATGGGTGTTTCTCTCCTCAATGGTAAATTTCCCCTACTTTACTCATCCATTGTGTAGGAATTGTGGATGTCTGCGACAGGGATTATGGAGACAATCCATCGCCCGCTTCTGCAACTTTTCACCCATCTACGCATCTGATACAATGCGGACGGTAATATTGGGGCGGTGTGGGACGTCTCAAGAACATTGGAATAAAAATTCAGGTATCTCTACCTAAGGAAATCATCATGTCGAACAATGGAAAAGACAGGCACGTAAAAGTATTGGTTCTCGGTTCTGGTCCTGCAGGGCTTGCGGCAGCGTTGTACGCCGCGCGCGCCGAACTCGCTCCCGTCGTGTTGACGGGCATGCAGTTGGGCGGTCAGGCCGCGATTACACACCTGATCGAAAATTACCCGGGCTTTCCCGAAGGAGTCGGCGGTGCGCAGCTTGGCGAACTCTTCCAAAAACAGGCAGAACGCTTTGGCGCAAAGGTCGAATTTGATATGGCGCACGAAGTGGATTTCTCCCAGCGCCCGTACAAGGTCGTAGCCGATAGCGGCGAATATTTAGCGGATACGATCATCATCAGCACAGGTGCAAGCCCTGTCCACCTCAACGTCCCCGGCGAAGAAAAACTGACCGGGCGCGGCGTTTCCTACTGCGCCACCTGTGACGGCTGGTTCTTCAAAGACAAAAAAGTTGCCATCGTCGGCGGCGGCGATAGCGCGTTTGAAGAAGCGCTCTTCATCACCCGCTATGCGTCTTCGGTCACGCTCATTCACCGCCGCGATGAATTCCGCGCGGGCGCGATTTTGCAAAAGCGTGCCAAAGACCACCCCAAGATGAACTTCATCTTGAACACCGTCGTCACCGAAATCGTCGGCGATGACAAACTTACCACCCTTAAACTCAGGAACGTGCAAACCAATGAAGAAAGCACCTTCGATACCGACGGCTTGTTCATCTTTATCGGCCACACGCCCAACACCCAAATGTTCGAAGGCAAGCTCGAAATGAGCGACCTCGGATATATTATCGCCAACGACAAAATGGAAACGAGCGTCCCCGGTGTATTTGCGGCGGGCGAGGTGGCAGACCCGCACTTCCGTCAGGTCATCACCTCGGCGGGCATGGGCGCGGCAGCAGCCATCCAAGCCACGCGCTATCTCGAGGGCGAAGAAAGTGTCCCCGAAGGTGGAGCAGTTTCCAGCTAAGCATGAGGCGGATAAATTTCCCGCTTCATACTACGGGGATGGCTGATCCTGTCCATTCAGTTGCATCCAATCTCGTGAATTTTCCTGAAAAGCGGACTCTAACATTGAGTCCGCTTTTTTTGCCCAAATTCCCAAAAAAGTGACATTTTGTACTTTTGGCATGGGGTACTTTCGGATAGAATAAATGAAAATATACGGCTTTTTGCCGATTTTCCATTGGAGGAACCAGAATGAAGAAAATCTCTATCATCGGCGCGGGCAACACCGGTGCCACCGCCGCGCACTGGATCGCCGAGCGCGAACTCGCTGACGTTGTTCTGCTGGATGTCGTGGAGGGCATGCCGCAGGGAAAGAGCCTTGACCTGCTCGAAGCCATGCCGATCATTGGCAAGGATGCGCATGTTATGGGGACGAATAACTACGAAGATACGAAGGATTCGGACATCATCATCATTACCGCAGGTATTGCGCGCAAGCCCGGCATGAGCCGCGAAGACCTGCTCAAGACCAATGCAGAAATTGTCGGCAAAGCCGCCACCGAAACACTGAAGTATTCCCCGAATGCGATCTACATCGTGCTGACCAATCCGCTTGATACGATGGCGTACCTCACCATGAAGGTGACTGGTCTCCCGCGCGAGCGTGTCATCGGTCAGGCTGGCATTTTGGACTCTGCCCGTATGCGCGCCTTTGTGGCGATGGAAACTGGTGTGAGCGTGGAAAATGTGCAGTGCTATGTGTTGGGCGGTCATGGTGACGAAATGGTTCCGTTGACCCGTCACTCCAACATTGCAGGCGTGCCGTTGAAGGAATACCTGCCCGCTGACAAACTCGAAGCCATTGTTAATCGCACCCGTAAGGGCGGCGGCGAGATCGTCAATTTGCTGAAGACAGGTTCCGCCTACTACGCGCCTTCGATGGCGTGCGTGCAAATGGCGGAAGCCATTTTGAAGGACAAGAAGTTGATCGTGCCGTGCGCCACATACATGAACGGCGAATATGGTTTGACCGATATGTACTTCGGCGTACCCGTCATGCTCGGCGCAGGCGGCATGGAAAGAATCATCGAATACAAATTCGATGCAGACGAAAAAGCCATGTTCGAGAAGTCGGCGGCTTCGGTCAAAGAATCACACGATGCGCTCAAGAGCGTGGTGAGTTTATAAAGTCAAAGGTCACAGGTCGAAGGTCAACAGGCTTTCGACCTGTGTTATGAATATCAAAAGGAGTCTGGTCATGATTCTTCACGAAAAACTTTCTGCTCAATTGCCCGCCTGGCGCGAGCGCATCAAATCACTTGACAAGGAACACGGCGAAGTAGTTGTGGACAAGGTTACGGTTGGTCAGGTCATCGGCGGGATGCGCGACATCAAATCCCTGCTGACGGATGTTTCATTCGTTGACCCCGCCGAAGGCATCCGCTTTCGCGGTATGTCCATCCCCGAGGTGATGAAGGCGCTGCCGAAAGCCAAGGGCGGAAAAATGCCGTTGGTGGGCGGTTTGTTCTATCTCCTGTTGATCGGCGAAGTTCCGACCAAGGAACAGGCGTTGGAAGTGGAAGCCGAATGGGCAAAACGCGCCACGGTTCCTGACTACGTTTACAAGATGCTCAAGTCGATGCCGAAAGAGACTCACCCGATGACTCTCTTGTCACAGGCAGTGCTTGCCCTGCAAAATAACTCGGTCTTTGCCAGCAAATATCATGAAATGAAGAAAGACCAATATTGGGAAGCCGCACTCGAAGACGGCTTGGACCTGACCGCAAAACTCCCCGTCATTGCGGCGTACATCTACCGCATGAAATATTTTGGTGAGAATGCCAAGCCGAAATACAATCCCAAGCAGGATTATGGCATGAACTTTGCCCGCATGATGAAGGTCTCTGACCGCAAGGGTTACGCCGAACTTGCCCGCCTGTACTTCATCCTGCACAGTGACCATGAGTCTGGGAATGTCTCTGCACACACCATGCACCTTGTGGGATCTGCGCTCTCCGACCCGTATCTGTCCTTCTCTGCGGCGCTCAACGGCTTGGCTGGACCTTTGCATGGTCTGGCAAATCAAGAGTGCCTCGGCTGGTTAATTGACGTCAAAGAAAAATTCGGCGGCGTGCCGACCCGTGAGCAGTTGTATCAATTCTCGTGGGACACGCTCAATAATGGACACGTCATCCCTGGTTATGGCCACGCTGTGTTGCGTGTGCCTGATCCGCGCTTCACCGCGCAGATGGACTTTGCCAAGAAGCGCTTCCCCGATGATGAACTCGTCCGCCTCGCAGACATGGTCTTCGATGTCGTTCCCGCCGTGTTGAAAGAACAAGGCAAAGCCAAAAATCCTGCCCCGAACGTGGACGCCATCAGCGGTACACTCCAATGCTATTATGGCGTGCGCGAATTTGACTTCTACACCGTACTCTTTGGTGTCGGTCGCGCCCTTGGCGTAGTTCCCAATTATGTTTGGATGCGTGCGCTCGGCATGCCCATCGAACGTCCCAAATCGCTGACGACCAAGATGCTTGAAGATGTGGTCGCAAAGGCGTCTCAACCTGCGTAACCGATAACAAAAAAACTCCCGAGGTCAAAACGGCCTCGGGAGTTTTTTTGTTTTTATTTGTTGCCAATTACATCGATTAGAAAAGCGAAATCCAACGCATTTTCTTTGAGCCAATCGTATCGTCCACTAGCACCTGCGTGACCTGCGCTGAAGTTGGTGATAAGCAGGGCAAGATTGTCCCCTTTCTTTTTATCGCGAAGTCTTGCCAAAAATTTGGCTGGCTCCCAATACGCCACCCGCGGGTCGTTGTAACCTGTCGTCAGCAATATATGAGGATATTCGACTTCCTGGATGTTGTCATACGGTGAATACGACAGCATATAGTCGAACACCTCTTTGCTTTCATCGGGGTTGCCCCATTGATCATATTCCAATGTTGTGAGGGGGATGGTTGGGTCGCTCATGCTGGTGACCACATCTAGGAACGGGACTTTGCAGATGATAGCTTTGAACAGGTCAGGCCGCATGATCATGCTCGCGCCGACGAGTAACCCGCCTGCGGAACTGCCGATGATGGCTAGTTTTTCAGGCGAAGTGAAGCCTTTTTTAATGAGGTGCTCCGCGCTGGCAATCAGGTCATGGAAGGAGTTCTTCTTGTTCATCAACCTGCCATTGTCGTACCAATTACGTCCCATTTCCGTGCCGCCGCGGACGTGTGCGATGGCAAAGACAAATCCGCGATTTAGGATGCTGAGGATATTCGAGTTGAAGTGTGCTTCGCTCGAACCTCCGTACGCGCCGTAACCGTAGATCAGCGTGGGATTTTTTCCGTCTCGCGGCAGGTCCTTTTTATAGGCGATCGAGATGGGGATTTGTTTACCGTCTTTTGCGGCTGCAAAAATAAGTTCAGCGACATACTCTGATTTGTCATACCCGCCCGGGATCGTATCCTGTTTCAAGATTTCCCATTCGCCTGTGTCCATGTTGATGTTTGCGATGGTGTAGGGTGTGATGAGGGAGGAATAGCGAACCCGCACGAATTTTTTCCTGAACTCGGAATTAAGCTCAACCGTCACTTCATAGGCAGAGTCGGGAAATTTAATGTACATGGACTTGCTGACATCTTCGATTTTGAAAATGTGCAATTGTTTCAAGCCGTTCTTGCGTTCATGCAGGAGCAGGTGATTTTCGAACAGGTCAAAGTGTTCCAGTAGGACGTCCTCACGAGGGGGGATGACATCCTCCCAGTACTCCATGCCGGGGGATGAGATCGGCGCTCTGACAAGTTTATAGTTATAGGCATCCTTGTTCGTGATAATATAAAAATAATCGCCATGATGCCCGGCGTAATAATCCAGCCCGGGCTGGCGGGGTTGGATCAGTATGGGTTTGGAATCAGGCTCCGCTGTTGGAATGAAGCGCATCTCCTGCGAGAGCGTGTTGTAATGGTACAGCATGAGATAGTCCTTGCTGCGTGATTTATGCAGCGAGATCGAGAAGGTCTCATCCATTTCCTGAAAGAGCAGGGCATCCTGTTTGGGGTCGGTGCCAAGTGTA
>Ga0194120_10004542_pt1 | contig 21282 bp, 17 predicted proteins | sample TA2MahCa65mmetaG_FD_148642 | JGI IMG/M metagenome (GOLD analysis project Ga0194120, IMG submission 148642) | Freshwater microbial communities from Lake Tanganyika, Tanzania - TA2015019 Mahale Deep Cast 65m | ecosystem: Environmental > Aquatic > Freshwater > Lake | place: Tanzania: Lake... | reverse complement strand
CTGGCGCCGCGCTGCAGCCGCGGCTCGAGCTCGTCCGCGCGGCCGCGCTCGGTCCCCAGCTCGAGCGCGATGCGCGCGACGCGCGCGCGCGCCTCGGCTCCGCCGAGGGCGGTGCCCGCCTGCGGAAAGGCCTGCTCGAAGGCCGCCGCGACATCCTCCCAGGCGCCGCGCAGATCGCCGTTGTCGCGCCGCGCCAGCGCGCGCAGGGCGCGGCTCTCGACGTCGCGCGGCTCGTCGGACAGGTGCTGGTCGTACAGCGCGATCGCCGCACGCGCATCACCGCGCCGCCGACGCAGCTCGGCCGCCTCGCGCTCGTCCCGCAGCGCCGCACGGTCCTCGGGGGCGAGTTCGGCGTCCGGATCGACGGAGACGTCCTGGCGCGCGAAGGCAGGGGGCGCGAGGCTGCACAGCAGCGGCAGGGCGAGCGCGATCGACAGCAGGTTGCGCATGGCGAGCATCAGTATCGGTCCACGGCCCGCGCTTCCAAGCACCGTATCCTGCAGTCTTGTGGCGCCCCGAGCGCGGCCGCCGCAGGCTGTCCGAGCAGCCGCAGCCAAGCCTCGCGGATCCGGGCCATCGGCTGCAGCTCGTGTTCGGCGCGCACGCCGGCGGCCCCCTTGCACTGGCTGCCGGGCTGCTGTATTTCCATGGCATGCAGGTGCGCGCCTGGGCTTGGCGGTGGGCGAGTTCGCGGTCGTCGAATGGCCGCGTCGCCGCAGGTCCACGCGCGCGGCCGCAGGCCGCCCGCACGGCGCGACTGCTCGTGGGCGTGTGCACGAGCCTGTGGCTGTGGGGTTGCGCGGGCCCGAGCCGCGCACCGCAAGGGTCCTACGGCGCGCCCGAGTCGAATGCCGGCGCGGCGGCTGCATCCGATTTCGGCGCGAGCGCCTCCGACGGACCGGAACAGTGGCGCTACGAGCCGCTCTCCTGGGCCAAGCTCGAGCGCATCGAACGCTGGCTCGACGGGCCGGGCGCCGGCGCCGCTGAGGAGCGCGCGGAGGCCGAGATCGAACTCGCCACCGGCCTGGTGGAATTCGCGCGCGAGGAGCGCGTCAAGCTCGGCGAGCCGACCTTCGAACAGCGCCTCGATCGCTCCGAGGACCTGCTCCAATCGGCGCTGGGCTCCGGTGCATTGTCGACGCAACAGCGTGAACGCGCGACCGCCGCGCTGACCAAGGTGCTGCTCGCGCGCCTCGGGGATCCGCTCCCGCCGCCGACGCTGGCGCAGCCGGACCCCGCCGCGCCCGAGGCGAGCGGCTTCCCCGAGCTGATCACGCGCGCCAAGTGGGGCGCGCGACCGGCCAATCGAGCGCGGCTCGAACGCCACAACGGCCCTTGGGAGCGCTTGACGATCCACCACTCCGCCGACATCAACGGCGAATTGGCCGAGCAGAGCGCCAAGGACAGCGCCCTCGCGCTGCGCAAGATCCAGCGCTTCCACCTCGAGGACAAGCGCTGGGGCGACATCGGCTACCACTTCCTGATCGATCCGCTCGGGCGCATCTACGAGGGCCGCTCGCTGCAATGGCAGGGTGCGCACGCAGGCAACGGCGATCTGAACCACCGCAACATCGGCGTGTGCCTGCTCGGTCAGTACCTGCACGAGGCACCGCCGCCCGAGCAGTTGCACGCGCTGGACCGGCTCGTCGATTCGCTGCGGGTGCGCTACAAGATTCCGGTCGCGCGCATCAAGGGACACCTGGAACTGCACGGCACCGACTGTCCGGGCCCGTACCTGCTGAGCTGGGTCAAGCGCTACCGCGCCTCGGGGGGCGCGGCCGACCCGGGCGCACCGCTGTCGGCCTCCTTCAAGCCGGAGCCGGCCGCACCGAAACCCGCCAAGAACGCCGCGCCGCAGATGGCCAAGTCCGGCGCCGCCAAGTCCGGGGCCTCCAAGGCAGGCCCATCGAAGTCCGGCTCCGCCAAGACCGCCGCGTCCAAGCCCGGTTCGAGCGGCGTGCAGTGATTCCCATGCCGCGCTCGCGATCGAGCCTGGCATGGCTGGCGGCCTTGTCGCTCAGCGCCGCGCTGCCCGCCCAGGGCGCGAAGCCCGACCCGCTGCCGGCGCGCGTGCTCTTCGTCACGCACACCGCCGGCTTCGAGCACGAGGTCGTGCGCCGCGGGCCCGCGGGCGAGCTCGCGCATGCCGAACAGTTGTTGCCGGTCGTGCTCGGCCCGGCCTGGAGCGTCGAGTCGACCAAGGACTGCGCGCGCCTGAATGCTGCCGAACTCGCGCGCACGCGCGTGGTCGTGTTCCACACGACCGGCGAGTTGCCGCTGCGCGAAGAGGATCGCCGCGCGTTCTTCGATTGGATCGACGGCGGCGGCGGCTTCGTCGGCCTGCACTGCGCAACCGACACGCTCTACAAGTGCGAAGAGTACATGCAGCTCGTCGGCGCCGCCTTCGACGGCCATCCCTGGCACCAGTGGGTGCGCGTGCGCGCGCTCGAGCCGGCGGGCACAGCCGGTCCCGTCGCGTTCCTCGCGGGCGCGACCATCTCGCTGCACGACGAGATCTACCAGTTCCGCGCGCAGCCGACCGGCGTGCGCGAGAGCCTGGAGCTCGACATGAGCTCGGTCGACGCGACCCGCGGCAAGCACGCGCGCAACCTGATCGCGTGGTGGAAGCCGGTCGGCCGGGGCCGCATGGTCTACAACGCGCTCGGCCACGGCCGGGAGGCCTGGGACGATCCGGTCTTCCACGATCTCGTGCGCGAGGCCGTGCGCTTCGCCGGCGGGACGCAGGCCCCTCCGGCCGTCGATGCGCATTTGTTCGCATCCGCGCAAGGAGCGTTCTTCGCCCTCGCCGCCTTGTCGCGCGGCGACCAGGGTCGGCTGTGGGGCGCCGCGCTGGGCGGCACGGCGGAGGCGGAGCGCGCCGCGCTCCTCGACGGGCCGCTGCTGGTCGTCGACCCGCGCTCGCGCGTCGTGCTGGCGAATCGCTCCGACGCGCAGGCCGGGCTCGAACCGCTGGTGCCGGGTGTCTGGATAAGCCGACTGCCGGCGCAGATGCCGCTGGCGAACACCGCTCTCACCTGGGGCGGCACGCTCTGGTCGATGCTGATGGCGCCGCTGCCGGAGGACGCTCGCGCCCGCGACACGCTGATCGTGCACGAGTCCTTCCACCGACTGCAGGGGCAACAGGGGCTGAGCTACGGCGATGCGCTGTGCGCGCACCTCGACGCCGCGGACGCGCGCATCTGGTTGCGCCTGGAGATGCGCGCACTGGCGGTCGCGCTGGATGCGCTCGCCGCGGAGCCTGCGCGCGACGCGGACGCAACGTGGCGTCAGGCACTGCTCGACGCGCTGTTGTTCCGCGCGGTCCGACGCGACGCGCATGCGCAAGCAGCCCAGCTCGAGAATGCGCTCGAATTGCACGAGGGCTTGGCCGAGTACACCGGCCTGCGCATCGCACACGCACAACCCGCGGCGGCGGCCGCCGCCGCGCTGCGCGCGCGCGAGACCGGCGACGGCTTCGTGCGCGGCTTCGCCTACGCGACGGGACCGGCCTACGGACTGCTGCTCGACCGCGGCGGCGCGGACTGGCGCGCCGCGGCCTTGCTCGGTGAGAGCCTCACCCGTCTGGCCTACCAGCGCAACGCGCTGCAGCTTCCCGAGCAGCCGGACGCGCGCACGACACTGGCCGCACAGCGCAAGCTCATCTACGGCGGCGCCGAGGTCGAGCAGGCCGAGCAGCAGCGCGAGGCGTTGCGCGTCGCGCGCGAGAACGCCGACCGCGCACGCTACCTCGATCGCGCGCGCATCGAACTCCCCGCCGGCCCGCGCTCGAGCTACAGCTTCGACCCCAATGCGGTGCGACCGCTCGCGCAGGCCGGCACGATCTTCGAGCCGGTCAGCGTCAGCGACGACTGGGGCGCACTGACCGCCCCGGGCGGCGCGCTGCGCGCCGGTGCTCCGGCTCCCGGACCCGGCGAGACATGGATCGTCCCAGTCCCGGAGCCCGCCCCCGACACCGCCGAGCTCAGCGGGCGCATCGAAGGCCCCGGCTACACGCTCGAACTCGCCCCCGGCTGGCAACTGATCCCCCGCACCCCCGCCACCACCTCCCCGTTCCCCACCTGGCACCCCCAACGCACCCCCTGACCTCCCCCCGCCTGGCGAATGTCCGCCCAATCAAGTGGGTCGGTTTTTGCCGCCAGCTGGCGTCCTTGATTGGGCGGACATTCGGCAACAATCGTTGAGGGAGGGTGCAACCGGAGGCGGTCGTGGCCGTCTAGGGGGTGATGTCGAGCAGTTGGGAGGGTCCGGACTGGGGCGGACGGCGGCGCGGGGCGGGAAGGCGCAGGGTCGCGCTGCGCCGGCTGGTTCCGCACCGCAGGCGTCCCGAGCGTGCGCACTGGCAGCCGCTGCACCTGACAACGCGCATCGTGGCGGGGCTGCCCGAGCTGCGTGAGCCGCGCGCTCAGCGCGTGCTGTTGACGAAGCTGCGCGAGGGCTCGGCGCGCTTTGGTTTCCGGCTCATCGAGTACTCGGTGCAGTCGACGCATTTCCACCTGCTGGTCGAGGTGCCGAACCGCGTTGCGTTGACGCGCGGCGCGAAGGGGCTGTTCGTGCGACTGGCCAAGGCGCTGAACAAGCTGTGGGGACGCAAGGGGCGGGTCTTCGCCGACCGTTTCCACGCGGCGGCCAAGTCGACGCGACGAGCGGTGCGCAACGCGCTCGTCTACGTGCTTCACAACGCGCGCAAGCACGGCCGACTCGGACGCGAGCTCGACCCGTTCTCGTCGTCGCCGTGGTTCGACGGTTATCGCTCAGGGCGAGCGCGCGGGCCGCTAGCGGGCCTCGCTCAAGCCCCGCCGCTGCAGCGAGAACCTCGTGCGCCGTTCAGCGCGCCGGCGCGTGGCGCGTCGCGATCCCTGGATTGCCTGGGTGTCGAAGCACTGCGCGCGCTGCCGCGCGTGACGAGACCGGCGCGCAGCTGGCTGCTGTCGCGCGGATGGCGCTCGCTGGGGCTGATCGATCCGGATGAAGGACCATCCATGCACGAGCTGGAAGCGTGGATGCGACCGGGGTGGCGGCGGGTCCGCGCGGTTCCGCAGGTCCGTATCGCACCGCAGGTCCGTATGGCACCGCAGATCCGTGGGAAGGCTCAGGTCCGCGGCGAACCGGCCGCCTCGTAGTCGCTGCGCGCCATCAGCTCGATCAGCTCGCGGAAGCTCGTGCGCGGCCGCCAGCCGAGCTTTTCGCGGGCCTTGCTCGCATCGCCGACGAGCTGGTCGACCTCGGCCGGCCGCAACAGGGCCGGGTCGAGCGTGACGTGCTCGCGCCAATCCAGGCCGAGCGTGGAGAAGGCGATCTCGCAGACCTCGCGCACCGTGTGCATCTCGCCGGTCGCGATCACGAAATCCTCGGGGCTCTCCTGCTGCAGCATGCGCCACATCGCATCGACATAGTCGCAGGCGTAGCCCCAGTCGCGGCGCGCGTCGAGGTTGCCCATCGCGAGCCCCTTCTGCCGTCCCCGCGCGATCGCCGCGGCGGCCAGCGAGACCTTGCGCGTGACGAACTCGCGCCCGCGGCGCGGGCTCTCGTGGTTGAACAGGATGCCCGAGCAGCAGTACAGCCCGTAGCTCTCGCGGTAGTTGACCGTGATGTGATGCGCGTAGGCCTTGGCCACGCCGTACGGCGAGCGCGGATACAACGGCGTGGTCTCGCGCTGCGGCACCTCGCGCACCTTGCCGAACATCTCCGAGGTGGAGGCCTGGTAGAAGCGCGCCTCGGGGCACACCTGACGCATGCACTCGAGCAGGCGCGTGACGCCCACACCGCTGAATTCCGCGGTCAACACAGGCTCCGTCCACGAGGTCGGCACGAAGGACTGCGCGGCCAAGTTGTAGATCTCGTGCGGGCGCGACAGGGTCAGCGCGCGCGACAGGCTGGCCTGGTCGAGCAGGTCGCCGGTGACCAGTTCGACGCGCTCGCGCAGGTGCTCGATGCGCTCGAAGCGCTGCGAGCTGGCGCGGCGCACGAGCCCGTACACCTGATAGCCGCGCTCGAGCAGGAACTCGGCCAGGTACGAGCCGTCCTGGCCGGTGATGCCGGTCACCAGCGCGCGGCGCGGCTCGCTCAAGTCCCTCCTCCGCTCCACAGCCAGAGGCCCACGACGAACGCCAGCGCCAGTCGATACCAGCCGAACAGAGCGAGGTCGCGCGTGCGCACCCAGGCCATCAGCCAGCGCACGGCGATCAGCGCCGACCCGAAGGCGACCAGCCAGCCCAACACGAGCTCCGCCAGACCATAGGTTTCGAGCATCACCGCACCGGACTTCAGCGCCGCGTACGAGGACGCCGCGCCGAGCGTCAAGACGCCGAGCAGGAACGAAAATTCCACCGCGGCCGCCAGCGACAGCCCGGCCAGCAGGCCTCCCGCCAGCGTCGCCAGGCTGCGGCTGGTGCCCGGCCACAGCGCCAGGCACTGGAACAGGCCGATCGCCAACGCGCCCTTCCAGCGCAGTTCGTCGAGCCCCAGACCGCCTGAGCGCCGCGCGCGCAGCCAGCGCGAGAGCACCAGGATTCCGACCCCGCCGACAGCCCAGGCCGCGACGATCGGCACCAGACCGAACAGGCGCGCCTCGATCCAATCGTCGAAGGCCAGGCCGAGCGCGGCCGCCGGCACGAAGGCGACCAACAGGGCCACGCACAGGCGCTGTCCGACGCCATCGCGCCCGACCAGGCCGGCCGCCAACTGCCGCGTGCGCTCACGCAGCGCGAACAGCACGGCCAGGATCGCGCCGCCCTGGATCGCGATGGAGAACGAGTTGGCGGCCTCGCCCGCCTCGATGCCGAGCAGCCGCTGGGTCAGGATCAGGTGGCCGGTCGAGCTGACCGGCAGGTACTCGGTCAGGCCCTCGACCAATCCGAGCAACGCGGCCTCGAGCGGGTCCATGGTCGCGCGTCTGGCTGTGCCGACCCGCGCGGGTCAGAGGGCCCGAGCCGCGTCCTCGGGCGCCGTGTACGCGAGCCCGAAAGCGTCGGCCACGCCGCGGCAGGTCAGTTTCCCGTCCAGCGCATTGGCGGCCAGTCGCAGCGGCTCGCTGGTCTCGACCGACTTGCGCGCGCCGAGCTTGGCCAGCTGCAGCGTCCACGACAGCGTCGCGTTGGTCAGCGCCACCGTGCTCGTGCGCGGCACCGCGCCCGGCATGTTGGCGACGCAGTAGTGCAAGACGCCGTCGATCGTGAAGACCGGGTCGGCGTGCGTGGTCGGCTTGCAGGTCTCGACGCAGCCGCCCTGGTCGACGGCGACGTCGACGATCACGCTGCCCGGGCGCATCAGCTTCAGATCCTCGCGGCGCACGAGCTTGGGCGCCGCCGCGCCGGGGATCAGCACCGCGCCGACGACGAGATCGGCGTGCACGAGGTGCTCGCGGATCGCGAAGGGCGTCGAGTAGACCGTGCGGCAGTTCGCCGGCATGACCTCGTCGAGGTAGCGCAGGCGCTCGAGGTCGAGGTCCATGATCGTGACGTCGGCGCCGAGGCCGCAGGCCATGCGCGCCGCATTCGTGCCGACCACGCCGCCGCCGAGCACGAGCACGCGCGCGCGCTTCACACCCGGCACACCGCCGAGCAGGATGCCGGCGCCGCCGTGCACGCGCTCCAGGTACTTCGCGCCGGCCTGGATCGCCATGCGCCCGGCCACCTCGCTCATCGGCGTGAGCAGCGGCAGGCTGCGTCCGACCTGCAACGTCTCGTAGGCGAAGCAGTGCGAGCCGGTCTTCAGCACCGCATCGGTCAGCGCGCGATCGGCGGCCAGGTGGTAGTAGGTGAAAAGGATCTGGCCGCGTCGCATCTGCGGCCACTCGCTGGCGAGCGGCTCCTTGACCTTGAGCACGAGTTCGCTCTCGGCCCACACGGCGGCCGCCGTGGGCAGCCCGCGCGCGCCGGCCTTCTCGTAGTCGGCGTCTTCGAAACCGCTGTTCTTGCCGCAGCCCTGCTGGAACACGACCGGGTGCCCGGCCGCGACGAGGCGGTCGGCGCCCGCCGGGGTCAGCGCGACGCGATTTTCCTGGGCCTTGATCTCGGTGACGACGCCGATTTTCACGTGGGAACTCTGCGGGGGCCGCGGGGGGTGAAGGGCGGGTGCGTCACCGGCCACTCGGGCCGTCGCACGCCGGGAAACGGGGGGCAGAGTCTACGCACGGCGCGGCGCGCGCGCACGGCCCGGCCCGCGGCGCGGCCGGTAGTTCTCTCGGGAAGCCGGCTTGTCGGAGCGGGGGCCCTTCCACTATCCTCCCCGCCCCTCGGGACGGGCCATTAGCTCAGTTGGTTAGAGCGCTGCTTTGACATAGCAGAGGTCAGAGGTTCGAGTCCTCTATGGCCCACCATCCCGCGCCTGGGCCCTCGACAGGGCTCGCAGACAGGGCTCGCAGACAGGGCTCGCAGACCGGGCTCGCCCCAACTGCTCGTCCCCCCCTGCTCGCCCCCCAGGCTCACAAGTCGGACGCGCTCGGCGTAAGCTCCGCCATGCACTGCATCAGGCTCGTGCGTCCGTCCCTGGCCCTGGCCCTCGGCGCGCTGCTGCTCGCGGCACCGCTCTCGCAGCCAGCCGCGCAGACGCCCGTCGAACAGGACGACGCCGAGTTCGCGCTGCGCATCACGCCCGAGGTCAAGGTCGTGCGAAAGGCCGGGCCGGCGGTCGTCTACATCGAGACCGATGTCGTGGTCGAGCGCGTCATCGACATCTTCGGCCGGCGCGCGCGCGGCCGCGGCACCAGCCGCGGTTCCGGCGTCGTGCTCTTCGCCGACGGTTATGTCGTGACCAACGCGCACGTCGTGGCCGGCGCGCGCACCGCGCGCGTGCGTTTCGATCCGACTCACGACGAGCGCACCTACGAAGCGGAGGTTCTCTCGGCGGTCGGAGAGGAGGACCTGGCGCTGCTCAAGATCAAGGCCGACGGCCCCTTCCCGACGGTCGAGATGGGCACCTCGTCGGATCTGATGCCCGGCGAGCGCGTCGTCGCGATCGGCAATCCGGTCGGACAATCGCACACGGTCAGCACCGGCATCGTCTCGGGCCTGCACCGCGAGGTGAACCTGCAGACCGAGACCGGCACGACGCTGCGCTTCACGAACCTGATCCAGACCGATGCATCGATCAACCCGGGCAATTCGGGCGGTCCGTTGCTGAACGTGCACGGCAAGCTGATCGGCATCAACACGGCCATGCAGCAGGGCGCCGAGAACATCGGCTTCGCGATCCCGGTCGACCGCATCAAGCAGGTGCTGGAAGAGGAACTGCTCTCGCCGGCTCACGCGCGCGCCTGGCTGGGCGGCGATTTCGACGTCGACACGCTGGCCTTCTCCGACCTCGTCGCGGGCGGACCGGCGGCGCGCGCGGGCATCCAGAACGGCGACCTGCTGGTCTCGATCGACGACCGCGCGATCGACGGTCCGGAGGCACTCCGCCTGCAGCGAGTCAGCCTCGAAGTCGGCCGGCCGACGCGACTGCGGCTGCGGCGGCCCGGTACGTCCGAGGGCACGGGCCTGGAGGTGGTCGTCGAGCCGTGGAGCTGGATCGACGCGCGGCTGTACACGCGCATGGGCCTGCGCACCGAGCCGATCGTGATCGGCCGCTCGCTCGCGGCCTTGCAACGCCGGCTGCGCGTGATCGATCTGCGACCGGACGGAGCGGCACGGCGCCTGGGCCTGCAGGTCGGCGACATCCTCGATGGCTTGCGCGTGGATTGCCAACCGGAGTACGCGCCCGGCGACAACATCCGCGCGGCCACCGACGCGCTGACCTTGGCCTTGCTGATCCACGGCAAGCCGCCCGGCTGCCGCATCGAACTCGACGTGCTGCGCGACGAAAACGGCGACGGCAGGCTCGAACGCGGCGGGGACGCGCCGGAGATGTTCCGCGGCACGCTCGAATTGGAATGACCCCGGCGGGCCGCGGAAGCGGCCGACCTGGAAGGGCTTTCCGACCGCCTCGTCAACGGCGCGCGCGCACCGCTATACTTTTGCGCCCCGATCCCCGTCGCGCGGGTGCCGGCACCCGCCGGAGCGCGACCGCCCCCCCTCCAGGTCCCGATGCATTCCCTCCTCGCGTATTCCGAGCGCTTCGGGAGCATGGTCTCCCGCGTCTTCCTGACGCTGCTCTACTACCTCGTGCTCGGCCCGTTCGCGCTGCTTTACAAGCTCTTCGCCGACCCGCTCCACCTCCGGCGCCGGCCGCAGGGCAACTGGACCGGCTGGGAAGCGCGCAACGAGTCCGTGGCCCAGGCGCGCCGCCAGGACTGACCCCCCGTAGAACTCGCGACGACCGACCATGAACATCCTCGGCCTTTCGTTCTACTACCACGATTCCTCCGCCGCGCTGGTCCAGGACGGCGTGCTCGTCGCCGCCGCGGAGGAAGAGCGCTTCAGCCGCCGCAAGCACGACTCGGGCTTTCCCGGGCTGGCGATCGACTTCTGCCTGAAGCAGGGCGGCATCACGATCGACGACTGCGACTACGTCGTCTTCTACGAGAAGCCGTTCGTGAAGTTCGAACGGATGCTGTTGTCGTCGATGGCGACCTTCCCGCGCTCGGCCGCGGTCTTCCGTGAATCGATGCAGCGCTGGGTCACCGACAAGCTGTGGATCAAGTCGCTGATGACGAAGAAGCTCGACCTGCCGAGCTCGCGCGTGCTGTTCGCCGACCACCACATGTCGCACGCGGCGTCGAGCTACTACACGTCGCACTTCAAGGAGGCCGCGATCCTCACCGTCGACGGCGCCGGCGAGTGGTCGACCGCGACGCTGGGAGTGGGCCGCGGCAACAAGATCGAGATCCTGAAGGAGCTGCGTTTCCCGCACTCGCTGGGCCTCTTGTACTCGGCCTTCACCGCCTACTGCGGCTTCGAGATCAACGAGGGCGAATACAAGCTGATGGGGATGCACCCCTACGGCAAGCCGAAGTACGTCGACGAGATCTACAAGATCCTGCACGTCGCCGAGGACGGGAGTCTTTGGCACGACATGAAGTACTTCGCGTACCACTTCTCGCGCGACCAGACGCTGGCCGACGCGTTCGGCCAGCACTTCGGCAAGCCGGCGCGCGATCCCAAGCTCGGCGACAAGTCGCTCGATCCGTACTACTGCGACATGGCGGCCTCGATCCAGGTCGTGACCGAGCAGATCCTGCTCAAGATGGTCCGGCACCTGCACCAGATCTCCGGCGGCATGAAGAACCTGTGCCTGGCCGGCGGGGTCGCGCTCAACTGCGTCGCCAACTACAAGCTGCTGCGCGAGGGGCCCTTCGAGGAGATCTACGTGCTGCCGGCGCCCGGCGACGACGGCGGCTCCGTCGGCGCGGCCTACTGGGCCTACAACCACCTGCTCGACCAGCCGCGCGGTCCGGTGCTCGTGTCGCCCTACCTGGGCAGCGAGTACTCCGACGCAGAGATCAAGGGCTTCCTCGACAAGCACCAGATCGCCTACCAGCACATCGCCGACGACGAGAAGTTCTACGACTTCGTCGCCGAGAAGCTCGTCGAGGGCAATGTCTGCGGCTGGTTCCGCGGTCGCTTCGAGTTCGGGCCGCGCGCGCTCGGTTCGCGCTCGATCATCGCCGACCCGCGCAAGCCCGAGATGAAGGACGTGATGAACTCGAAGATCAAGTTCCGCGAGGCGTTCCGCCCGTTCGCGCCGTCGGTGACGGTCGAGGCGGCCGAGGAGTTCTTCGAGATTCCCGAGGCGGCCAAGCACTACCCGGCGCGCTTCATGCTCTACGTCGCGCAGGTGCGCCCCGAGAAGCGCGCGGTGCTGCCCGGCATCACGCACGAGGACGGCTCCGGCCGCCTGCAGACGGTTTTCAAGGACGTCAGCCCCGGCTACCACGGCATCATCCGGCGCTTCGGCGAGCGCACCGGCGTGCCGGTGATCATGAACACCTCCTTCAACCTGAAGGGCGAGCCGATCGTCGAGGACCCCAGCCACGCCTTCAACACGTTCAGCCTGTCCGGCATGGACTACCTGTTCCTGAACAACTTCGTCGTCAAGGCCGACGCGAAGAAGAAGATCGCCGACACGAAGTTCGTGCTGCGACACGAGGGCGATTCCGTCACCGAGATGGTCAGCTAGGCACTCCGGATCCCCCATGCGCGCGCTCAACGTCCTGCTCTCGATCGTCGTCTCGGTCCTGATCTTCCTGCTCGTGTTCGAAGGCGGGCTGCGCCTGATCGGCAAGGGCCCGCCGCAGACGCTCAATCGCTTCGACCCGGCGCTGGGCTGGTCGAAGGAGCCGAACAAGTCGCTGAGTCGCCACGGCAACGGCTGGGAGGCGACCTTCGAGCTCAACGCGCTCGGCCTGCGCGACGATCCGATGAGTTCGAGCGGCAAGACGCGGCCGTTCCGCGTGGTCGCGCTCGGCGACTCGTTCACGCTCGGCTTCACCGTGCAGCGCGAGGATCTGTTCGTCGATCTGCTCGAGAAGAAGTGGCAGGCCGAGGGCCGCGACCTCGACATCGTGAACACCGGAACCGAGGGCTATTCGACCGACCAGGAAGCAGCCTGGCTCGATCGCCACGGCGCCGACTATCAGCCGAACCTGGTGCTGGTCTTCCCGTACGAGAACGACATCTTCTGGTGCGGCGAGGCGCACTACCTGCGCTTCCCCAAGCCGCAATACGAGCCCGACGGACGCCCCACCGGCGCGCTGCTGGCCGACCCGGGTCCGAAGACGCTCGCCGACCGCTTTGCCGTGGCCTCGCTCGGCTCCAAGCTGCTGGGCCTGCGACCCGATCTGGACCGCTACTGCGAAGTGCCCGGCAACCCGAAGCTGCGCAGTGAATTCGCCCCGCTGTTGCGGACGCCGCCGCCCTTCGTTGCGCAGGCCATGGCGCGCGCGAAGGGCAGTCTGAGCGCGCTCTCCAAACGCTGCGCGGCGCTCGGCGCGAAGCTGGTCGTCGTGCCGATCCCGTCGCACTCGGCGGTCGATCCGGCCTTCGCTGACGAGTTCGGAACCAAGGTGCTGCGGGTCTCCCGCGGCGAGTGGTCGCCGGATCTGCCGGTCGATTTCTATCTGAGTGCGAGCAAGGAACTCGGCATCGCGACGATCGACACGCGCCCGGACCTGAAGGCCGCGCACAGCGCCGACCGCCCGGCCTACCTGCACATGTTCAAGGACCGCGAGTGGCACTTCACCGCGCACGGCAATCACGCCTTCGCCGCGGCGGTCGCGGCGGGACTCGATGCCGGCGCACTGCCCAAGGCGACCGGCGCGCCGGTCGAGATCCCCGAAGAGCACGTCGCGAAGGCGTTGCCCAAGTGGCCGTTCGTGCTGGGCGGCCTGTGGCTGGTGCTGAGCCTCGTCTACGGCGCCACCTACCCGAAGTCGCCGAAGATCCAGGGCTTCCTCGTCGTGGGCGTGATGCTGTCGCTGGTGGTCGGCATCTTCCTGGGCGTCGCCAAGCTGACCGAGCTGGTGCCGGCGCGCTTCCAGTCGCTGATCATCATCGGCTTCCTGCTGACCGTGCTCGGCTTCGTCGTCTACAAGCTCGGCGCGCGCCTGCTGACGGTCGGAGAGCTCTTGAAGGCCTTCATCGGACGCGGCCACTGGTACTTGATGCCGCTGGTGGTCGTGCTGCTGACGATCGGCTCGCTGCTGGTCGTGGCGGCCAGTTCGCCCTTCGTGGCCCCCTTCATCTACACCCTGTTCTAGGGCAGGGCGACTACAATCGAGGGGGCTTCCCCCGCATCTCACGAACCTCACCCATGGGCAAGTTCCTCAAAGAGAACTGGATCTGGATCGTCGCGCCGATCGTGCTGGTCGCGATCAGCGTCGTCGTGCTGGTCTTCTTCGTCGGCGGCGAAGAGGGCAGCGCGCCGTTCACCTACGCGCTGTTCTAGCGCGTCGTGAACACGACGCCAGCCCGAGAGCGGCCGGTCATGAAGCGCTTCCTGCGCGAGAACTGGATCTGGATCGTCGCGCCGCTCGTGATCGTGGCGCTCGGCCTGGCCGCCTTGCTGCTGTCGAGAGGCGCCGAGTCCGGACCGGGCGACTTCGTCTACCCGCTGGGGTAGCTTGCGCCGTGCCGCGCCCAGCGAGCGCGCGGCCCCGCTGCTACTCCGACCAGTCGATGCCGAGCTTGCGCAAGAGGTCGAATCCCCCGCAGGCCTCGGCCACGAGCAGGTGCAGTTGCGAGTCCTCGTCGAACGGGATGCGCTTCAATTCCATCGGCTTCGTGCGCGCGTCGTTCGTGCCGGAGTGGCTCGTAACCGCGCATGCGAAACGGCTCTGCTCCGCGACCGCGCACGAGTCGGAGTTGTAGTCCCAGCGCCGCCCCCACGGGTAGGCCAGCGTGACGGCCGGCGCCGCGAGCCGCTCGGCCATGCGGCGTTGGCAGCCCTGGATCTCGGCGCGCTGCTCGTCCGCCGACAGCCGCGACAGGATCGCGTGGCTCTGCGTGTGCACGCCGAGCTCGATGCCGGCCGCCTGGAGCTCGCGCGCCTGCTCCCAGCTCATGTACATCCGTTCGGCCATCGCGCGCTCGTCCCCGCCCTGCTCGCGGAAGATCTGGTCCACCGTGCGCGCGCGGTCGACGGCCTCGGCCTCGTACTTGAGCACGCGCTTGAGCTGGTAGAGCGCGCGCCCTTCGCGGCCCGCGCGCTGCAGCTTCTCATGGGTCGCGCGGTCCTGTGTCAGCTCGCCGTAGCGTCGGATGTAGGTGTCCGTGTCGATCTGCGTGAGCGTCCACAGCAGCTTGTGCGTCCAATTCAGCCGGCGCTCCTCGAGCGGGAATTCCTCGAGGTAGACGGTCGCCTTGACACCCAGGCGCTGCAAGATCGGCAGGAGTGCCGTGCGGTTGTCGGTGTAGCCGTCGTCCATCGTCAGCGCGAGCAGGCTGCGCGAGAGCCCCGCGGGCTGCTGGATGCGCTGCCAGCCGTCGGCGACGGTCACCAGCTCGTAATCGCGCTGGAAGGTCTTCAGCCAGTGCTCGAGCTTGGCCCCGTCGATCTTCATGTCGCGCGGGAAGTGTCCGTTGCACTCCGGTGCGTCGACGCTGTGACCGACCAGGATGGTCAGGCGGCGCGGCATCAGGCGGTCCACTACCCGGTGCAGGCCGGTGTGGAAGAGGATGCGGGCGTAGGTCTGGCGCAGCGCGAGCTTGAGCTTGTGCTTGGCGGACATCGCTGGCGAATAGGCTACCTCGACCGGCAGCCGGCCGTATGGACCGAAAACGTGCCGCGCGGCGGATCAGGCCGTGGGGCTCCGGCCCTCCGAATCAGGCCTGGACCTTGTCGGCCATCGTCGGCGCGTCGAACTTCTGGTGCACGTGCACGTTGCGCGACTCCGGCACGACGCCGATGGCGCGTCCGAGGCGCTTCTTGAGCAGCGTCGGGTTCTCGAGGTAGTGCAGCGTGCGCTCCATCGTGCGGCGCCAGCGCGCCCCGCCCGAGTAGTACCAGCGCTCGTAGGTGCGCACCATGCGCTTGCGCAGTTCCTCGAGCTCGAGCTGGCTGAAGTTCTCGTGCACGTAGGCCGAGCGGTTCGACGAGATGTAGTTCTCGCGCAGGTCGGAGATGTCGATGTTGGCCTGGTACTTGTCCCAGGACTCCGTGCCGATCAGCGGGTTGAACACCGAGATGCGGATCAGGTCGGGCGAGGCCAGGCGCAGCACTCGCTCGGTCTCGGCGATGTCCTCCTTGGTTTCGCCGGGAGAACCGACCATCAGGTAGACCTTGGTCCAGATGCCGGCGCGGCGCGTCATCTGGGCGCTCTCGATGATGTCGGCCTGGGTCAGGTCCTTCTTCAGCACGTCCAGCATGCGCTGGCTGCCGGTTTCCCAGCCGAAATAGATGCGGCGGCAGCCCGCGCGGTACATGTGCTTGAGCAGCGGGTAATCGACGCAGTCGGCGCGCGTGTTGGCGATCCACTCGACCTTCAGACCGCGGCGCAGGATCTCGTCGCACATCTCGTGGATGCGCGGCCGGCGCAGCGTCAGGATCTCGTCGACGAACAGCACGATGCCCGGGTTGTACTGCTTGACGATGTGCTCGAGCTCGTCGACGATCGACTCGGTCGAACGCACGCGGAAGCCGCGGCCGGTGTAGTCCTTCTGGCAGAAGATGCACTTGAAGGGGCAACCGCGCGTCGTGAAGATGTAGATCAGCCGCTCCGGATTGAGCTTGAAGTAGCGCTCCATCGGCAACAGGTGCCGGGCCGGCATCGGGATCTCGTCCAGGTTCTTGATCAGTGCCGGAACCGGATTGTCGATCCAGATCTGGCCGTCGCGGATCGCGGCGAGGCCCGGGACCTTCTGCAGGTCCTCGTCACGGCCGCCGTCGACGGCCTTGATGAAATCCGTGGCGGTGAACTCGCACTCGCCCTTGAGCACGTAATCGAAGTGTCCCGACTCGAGGAAGACGCCGTGGTCGACCGTCGCGTGCGGGCCGCCCATCACGGTGATCTTGCCCTGCTCCTTCGCGTACTTGGCCCAGGCGATCGCGCGCCGGATATTCGGCGTCAGCGAGCCGAATCCGATGATGTCGTTGCGGTCGATCGCCTCGCGCATCCAGGAGTCGTTGACGATGCGCTCGTCGACGAGCTCGATCGGCATCTTCTCCTTCTCGAAGGCGGCGCCCAGGTAGGGCAGGCCCAGCACTTGCGAAACGGGGTCTTCCTGGACGTGCGGCTTGACGTAGGCGAGGAGTGTCTTGCGCATGGTGTGGAGCGGGCTGGTTCAGGCAGTCGGGCGCGCGCGATCCGGATGCCCGCAACGCGCTGCATCGGCTTTGGGACCCGCGCGGGTCCAATTCGGCAGGCAAATCTATCGTGGGCGTCAGATTCAGGCAAGCCGGGCGCGGCTGGGAAAGGCCCAAACAGGGCCGAATCCCGTGTCCCAGCCTACCCGATCCGGCGCCCCGCGGCGGCCATGGCCAGCCCGTATTCCTCGAGAAACTCCCCGGTCAGGCGGTCGATCGTGAAGTGGCGCAGCAGCCTTTCACGACCTGCCTGCCCGTAGCGCCGGCCGCGCTCGGGGTCCTCGAGCAGGCCTGCGATGCGCGCGGAAAAGGCTTCCAGGTCGAAGGGATTGGCGATGTGCCCGCTCTCCCCCTCGGCGACCACCTCGGGGCTGCCGCCGAAGCAGGTCGCGACGACCGGCTTGGCGTGCTCCATCGCCTCCAGATTGACGAGGCCGAAGGTGTCGAAGCAGATCGACGGCGTCACGAAGACGTCGACGGCGGCGTAGGCGCACAGGAGCTCCTCGCCGTCGAGCCAGCCGGTCGGGACGACACGCTCGTGAACGCCGAGCTCGCGCGCCAGCGCCGCGAACTCGCGGTCGTACACGTCGCGCTTGCCCATCACGATCAGACGCAGCCGCGGAAAGCGCGGCGCCAGGCGTGCCAACATGCGCAAGAGCTGCGCAACGCCCTTCTGCTCGTGCAGCCGGCCCCCGATCGCCAGCACCTGCATGCCGGCCAGACCGTGGTGCGCGCGGAACGCGTCGACCGCCGCGGGTGCGGGGAGTGCCGGCCGCAGCTCGATCGCGTTGTGGATCGTGCGGTCGACGCGGATGCCGTTCGCGGAGATCGCGCGTCCCAACTCGTCGGACACGACCGTGAAGCGATGCACGTCGCGCGCGAGCAGCGCGCGGATCGCGCGATTGCGCAGCGGGTTGTAGCGCAGCCGCTGGCACGGAATGCACTTCGACCAGTGCGCCGGGTAGTCGCGCAAGGTGCCGCCGTGGGCCTCGCCGCCGTGGAAGCAGGTCAGCTTCTGATAGCAGAAGGTCATCACGTCGTGAGCGGTGAAGACGACGCCCGCTCCCGCCTCGCGCGCCAGCGTCAGCGCCGCGTAGGACAGGTGCGTGTGCAGCAGGTGGCTGTGCACGATGTCGGGCTTCCACTCGGCGTAGATGCTCCGCAGCGGCTCGCGCACGCGCGGATTGTCGAGACTGGTCCAGGCCCGGAAGCGCAGGTTGTAGTCGGAGTGCAGCCGCCGCACCTCGCAGCCTTCGATCCGGCTGACGCCGGCATCGGCCGCGCTCTGGGTCGCGCTGACCACCAGCGTTTCATGACCGAGCTCGCGCAGCCGGCGCGCCTCCTGGTACATCATCCGGATCGACGACCCGATGCGCGGGTCGCACAGGTCGTTCAGGAACAGCACGCGCATCGGCTCAGGTCCTCGGGGCGGGGGTGCGGCCCGGAACGGTGGCCGTGCGGAAGAAGTGCCACAGGTAGACGGCGTTCCACGAGCCCCAGGCGCTGGCGATCAGGATCGCCCAGGCCGGCCCGGTCAGCCCGAGCGTCGAGACCAGCCAGATCATCGCCAGCAGGTACACGCACATGCCGGAGACTCCGATCACGATCGCGATCTTGAGCCTGCTCGTCGCGATGTAGAACGCATCGTAGCCGACGTGGAACGACATCAGGCCGTAAGCCCCCGCCAGGATCAGCGAGAGCGACTGGATCGGCGCCAGGTAGTCGCGCGGGTAGAAGGACTCGACGATCCAGGGCAGGCACAGCGTGAACAGTCCGACCAGCAGGCAGGTCGCGCCGCCGGCGAGCAGCGTCGTGCGCAGCCAGATCTTGCGCAGCCCCTTCCAGTCTCCACGCCCGACATACTCGGACATGGCCGGCAAGGCGGTGCGCGTGACGCCCTGCAGCAGCATCATCGGCAGCTTCATGAAGCGCTGCGCGATGCGGAAGTAGGTCACGATGGCCTGGCCGTCCGGCCCGCCGAAGCGGCGGATGATCAGCGGCGGCAGCGCGTCGATCACTAGCGCGTCGATGTTGCGCATCAGGCCTATGCGCAGCCCCAGCGGCAGCCCTTCGCGCAGCGGGATGCTGCGGATGCGCCCGGCGATGTAGCGCAGTCCGGGCAGGCAGGTCGCGTTCTCCGCGCGCGCGCGGCGGTAGATGTCGACCGCCACGACCGAACCCACCAGCGATGCGGTCAGCGTGCCGATGACGGGCCCCAGGGGATTGCCGGTGATGGCCGCGCCGGCCACGACCAGCACGACCCGGCAAGCCTCCATCGCGTTCTCGCACTGCGCGAGCGGCAGCATGCGCCGCGTTCCCTGCAGCGCGGCGCCGCACACGACCTTGGGCATCTCGAGCAGCGGGGTCAGGCACAGCAACCAGGCCCACCAGCCGAGCGAGCGCGCGTCGTACTGCCAGTCCGCCAACCAGGGCAGCACGAGCCAGCCCAGGCCGGTCAGCACCAGCGCCGCGGCCAGGTAGGCCTTGGCCAGGAAGGCCAGCCAACTGGCGACCTTCTCCTCCAGCGAACGCGCGCTCGCCGCGGCGATCTGGCTGACCGTGGCTTGCACGACGCCGAGGTTGAGCGTGAAGAAGAACAGCGCGAACAGCGCCTGGGCGGTGTAGAAGTCGCCCTGCTCGCGCGCGCCGAGCACGTGCGCGAGCGCGACCGACGAGACCAGATTGCCGACCGCGTTCAGCACGCCCCCGACCTGCAGCACGGCCGTGTCGCGCGCGAAGCGGCTCTTCAGCAGTTGCAGGATCTTCACGTCGCGGCGACTCCGGCGCCGTGGCTCTGGCTGGCTCGCCTCATGCCAGCGCCTGCCGGTAGATCTCCACGACGCGTCGCGCGTTCAGTTCCCAGGTCTGCGCGGCCGCGTGCTCGCGGCCGGCGGCCCCGAGGCGTTCGCGCAGGCCGGGCTCTTCCAGCACGCGCGTCAATGCCTGCACGACATCGTCCTCGCGCTGCGGCACGAGGAAGCCGGTGCGGCCGTCGAGGATCGCGTCCTCGGCGCCGGAATCGAGCGTGCCGATGCACGGGATGCCGCTGGCCGAGGCCTCCAGGTACACGATCCCGAAGCCCTCGAAACCGCCGTCGGAAGCCGTCACCGGCGTGTGCACGAAGGCCAGCGCGCGCTGGAACAGGTCGATCTTCTGGTGCTCGTCGACATTGCCCAGGAAATGCACGCGCTCGCTGCAGCCGGCCCGTTCGATGCGCTCGCGCAGCGCGCGCTCGTACTCGTCTCGGCTGGGCTTGCCGACCACGTAGTGGTGCAGGTCGGGATGGCGCGCGGCCACGCGCAGGAAGGCGCCGATCGACAGGTGGTGCCCCTTGCGTTCCTTCAGCTCCCCCATCGCCAGCGTGTAGCGCCGGCCGTGCCACTCGCAGGCGCCGGTCTGCTGCGCCGTGCGCGGCTCTGCGTAGGTCGCCGCATCGACGCAGTTGGGAATCACGTGCAGGCGCGCGGGGTCGATCGAGCCCTGCGAGGTCTCGAGCAGCTTGCGCGCCGTGTACTGGCTGACGGAGATCAGCGCGGCGAAACGGCGGTAGGCGGCGCGCGCCGCCGGGGCGTGGCGCGGCGACTGCAGCGGAATGACCGAATAGGTGCCGTGGGCCGTGGCGACGCACGGCACGCCGGCGAGTTGCGCTCCGCGCAGCGCGACCAGGCTGTGCGGGAAGTCCTTGATCGCGTGCACGATGTCGGCGCGCCGCGCGGCGCGCCAGGTGTTCCAGGTCCCCCACGCGTAGCTCGGCCAGAAGCGCGACGGCTGCATGTAGTAGAAGTAGTCGGGCGGCAGCGCGACCGAGACGCGCCAGTGCGGCGGCACTTCCTTGGAGGTCGGGCGGTGCTTGCGCGCGAGCAGCACCTCGACCTGCAGTCCGGGCACGAGCTTCTCGGTCGCGGCGATCAGGCGCATCGCGTAGCGCCCGACGCCGTCGAGGTCCGACAGCGAGTCGGTCAGGTAGAGAACGCGCATGCCGGGGACTCCTATGTAGCCGATGCGCGCTCCCGCATCCACCGCACGAGCCGCGCCGCGCGCGCGTCCCAGGTGTGCTCGGCAGCGCGCGCCAGCAGGCGCGCGCGCATCCGCTCGCGGGCGGGCGCATCGGCCAGCAGCTCGCGCAGCGCGGCGGCCAGCGCGCGCGCGTCCTCCGCCGGCACGAAACGGGCCTCCTGCTCCGCGAGGCAATCGCGCAGCGCGGGCAGGTCGCTGACGACCATCGGCAGTCCCAGCGCCATGCACTCGAACAGCTTGAGCGGCGACGTGTAGCGCGCGCTGATCGCCGGCCGGGCGCGGTTGGGCACGACCGCCAGGTCCCCCGCGGCGAGGTAGAGCGGCACGCGCTCGGGCGCCTGGAAGCCCTCGATGCGCAGGTTCGGCATGCCGCCTGCGCGCGCGCGCAACCGCTCGACGTCGGCGCCCATGCCGCCGGCGATCACGAACAGCACGTCGCCGAGCTCGCGCGCCGCGTCGACCAGCACGTCGACGCCCTTCCACTCGAGCAGGCCGCCGGTGTACACGACCAGCGCGGCTTGCTGCGGCAGGCTCAGCGCCGCGCGCGCCGCCGCGCGCGACGGCGGG
>Ga0194120_10004537_pt1 | contig 21292 bp, 17 predicted proteins | sample TA2MahCa65mmetaG_FD_148642 | JGI IMG/M metagenome (GOLD analysis project Ga0194120, IMG submission 148642) | Freshwater microbial communities from Lake Tanganyika, Tanzania - TA2015019 Mahale Deep Cast 65m | ecosystem: Environmental > Aquatic > Freshwater > Lake | place: Tanzania: Lake... | reverse complement strand
GCTCGACGATCCCAGCTTCACCGCCCCCATCTACGCCAACCTCTTCGAGGGCGACGGCGGCGAATACGCGCTGATCTGGTCGCGCTGATCGGCGCCCGCGGCGCCCCGCCACACGGCAGGGCGTCGCTACTCGATCATGTAACCCAGCGCGCGATAGCCTGCTCGCCGCTTCGCAGCCATTCGGGCGAGAACTGGAACCGCCTGATCGACGTAGTCCACGACCAGAACGTCTCTTTTCCCACCATGTTCGCGATGCAGCCGGCCAACATACTGGGCCAATGTTCCCTTCCAGGCGATCGGCATCGTCAGGAACAGCGTGTCGAGTCGGGAATCATCGAAGCCCTCGCCAACATAACGGCCTGTCGCCAGGATCAAACGCTCATCGTCATCTGATACATTCAGCGCGATGCTCGCTACTTTGCGATCCTTCGCCGACATGCCGCCGCGCAGGACTACGAGATTTCTCACGAATGGCGAAAACCGCTTCTGGAGACAATCGAGGTGATCCTTTCGTTCCGTCAGGACGATGGGCGAACGCTTCGCTTCGAGCGATTTCAACACGTCGTCGAAAATCAGATCATTCCGGGCAATGTCCTGCGCCAACGCCGCGTAGATCGCCGGCATCGAAGGCCGTTCGACCGAGGCGAGGGACGCCGGGAGTTCAAACCGGGTCACGCGATCGCGCGCGCGGTGGCGGATTCCCCGTTCGGCAGCCTGAGCTCTCGCATCGACCCGATGGCGAACGGGGCCGCATTGCATGAAGATGATCGGATGGTGGCCGTCCTTGCGGGCGACAGTCGCCGATAGGCCGATCACATATCGCGCCTTTGAGCGCCGGGCGACGAGCTCGAAGCTTGCAGCGGAGAGGTGATGGCATTCATCGACGATCAGCTGCCCGTACTCAGCGACGATGTCGGCGACTTCGCCCTTGCGCACAAGGCTTTGAATGAGCGCGACGTCGATGACGCCTGTCGGTTTTCTTTTCCCGCCGCCGAGGATGCCGATCTGCTTCGGGTCTATGTTCAAAAAGGACCGTAGCCGTTCCACCCATTGGTTGAGCAGTTCCTGCCTGTGGACAAGGATAAGCGTGTTGCGGGCGCGATTTGCTATGAGCGCCGCCGCCACGACGGTCTTGCCGAAGGCGGTCGTGGCTGCGAGCACGCCGTTGTCGTGGGCGACGAGAGCATCGAAAGCCTTTAACTGCGGCTGTCGCAATTCGCCCTGGAAGGAAATGCCTGCAGGCAGCGGCGTGCCGATTTCACGCTGATCCTCCAGTTCGGCGCCGCCGCCATGGCTTTTGATGAGATCGATCGCGTCGTCGAGGCAGCCGCGGGGCAAAGCGATATGTTGCGCATAAAGCTCTGCGCATGAGACGATCCGAGGTTTCCCGAATGTCGGCAACCGCATGGCCTGCGCGCGATAGAATTCCGGGTTCTGGAAAGCCGCCAGGCGAATAAACTGCGCTATCAAGAATGGCGGAAGTTCCGTCCGGTCAATGTAAGCCTGATCGGCGAGCACGATTTTGATGCTTTTAGGTATCGCAACGTCGACACGCCGTGGCTCGCTGCGCCGTGACGGCGACATTTTCCATGGTTCATCCGCATGCTCGTCGTCGACCGGCATGCGGACGCCCAGGATCCGTCCCGCAAGTTGCGCCTCGTCCGCGATCCTGAAGACCGCGTCCGCCGACAATCTTGGCAGTGAAGACAAATAGGCCCACTGGTCGTCGTAAGGTCGCAACTCTTCGTCAACGAAGACACTGTTGCCGATCTCGCGCGCCTTTCGCTGCAACGGCAGCGCGATGAGATTGCCGAAGCCGCCAAGCGGCATCGTATCCTGATTTGGAAAGAAGCGATCATAGGAGGCAAAGCCGATCTCGGGGCGACTCTCCATCGTCTCCGTGATCAGGGCGGAACCCATTTGCCTGGCGGTCCTTGCCGGCACAGGCTCGGAGAAGAAGATCCAGATATGGCCACCGTTCCCCGATCTCGACCGCTCCAAGGCGGCGGCAATCCCTTTCGCACGACAGGTGACGAGCAACGCCCTGGCGTCCTCCTCCCAACTTTTCTTGTCGAAATCCGCCGCAAGGAACCAACACGTTTCGTCTTGCAGCAATGGATAAACCCCGGCGACAAAATCGCCGGAACGCGCGCCGCAGCCGCGCAGATGTTTCTCGATGACATCCTCGGAGGGCGGGATGAACGCCTGATGCGGGCACTCTCCACATTTCACCTTCGGCTTGCCGCAAATGCCTTTCGTCCATTCATTGGAGCAAGCCGGCGAATATCCCGAGCGCCCGGCCTTTCTGTTTTCCCATCGAACCGGAAAAACATCGGGGCGGCCGGCGAACAGACGGCGGAACAATCCTATTTTTGCGGCCGACGACGAGCTGTTGGTGACAGGCGCATCCGGAAAGGCATCCCGCTCGGCCGCTCGGCGAGCGGATATCTGTTTCTGCTCAAGCTCAAGCGTTTCCAGTTCGCGCGCAACCGCCGTCCGCTCTGCGTCCAGATCGGCTAGCCGCTGCCGAAGGCGCGCAACTTCCTCCGAGGCGTCATCCTCATCCGCCAAAATCGTAGCTCACGCTCCAAAGTCCCTACCAGCAATCAACATAGACCAAAGGCGGCTCGGGCTTAAGACGCGTCGCCGCTGTTCAACGATTGGGATTATGCGGAGCAGAACCGGCGGGAACCGACCGGAAAACTGCCCCTCACAGGTCAGCGCTCCGCATAATTCCGCGCTCCGCATAATCGGCGCGGCCGACAAAGACGCGGTGGCTGGGGGCGTTGTCGTTGGCGCGGTTCGTCTCGGGGAGGATGCGGACGCCGCGCGCCTGGACGCTGAGGGTGACGATTTCGCCCTGATACTCGTTGCCGGACTTTTTGAAGGAGCCGATGTTCGCCATGAGAATCTCCTGTTGATCTCGCTTTCGAACCCGCGACCATCGCGGCCTCGATGGCGCTTCGAGAGACGGAGGCGATCCGCCGACGCACCCGCAGGGCCGCAGCAAAGCGCAGGACAGCGGAGAAGCGGCTTTCTTGCCTCGCGAGGAATGACGCTGCAGGCGTCAGGGGAAGAAAGTTGCTGACCCGCTGTTGCGTCTCAGGCGATCGAGGCGCAGCCGTCCTTCGTCCAGATGCAGCCAGGAGAGAGGCCCGCGTTGGCGCCGGGCTGGATTGCGATCAATGCGGAGAGTTGGCGCGCAACATGGGTTGCAGCACAAGTCCTGCGAGCTACGAGGCGAAGGAAAAGAAGGCGTCGGCGGCGTTTGGGTGACGTGACCTCAGACCGGAGCGACCGTCGCGACGAGAGGAACCGCAGCGCGCTTCTTCACCGCAGCGGCGTCGGCGCCGCAGCCTCCGCGTCAAACGATGCCGCACGCTCTCGTCTTCGGAAGATGTGACGTTCAGCCGTTCGAACTCGGATGCGCGACGACGGGGAAAGATCAGTCCCGAATGGCCGAGGCGCCAGAAGGACAGTGACTTATCCGTGGCGCGTCATCTCGCGGGATCGGGAGGAGGCGCTTCCAATCGCGCCCGCGCCGCTGCGGCGACTGCGAGCGCCCCAAGAATCGCCATCGCGTCACGCCAAGGTCCGCTTGCACCGCCAAGGCCGGCGAAAGCGCCCGAAAGCTGATAGCCGGCGACACCAGCCGGGATGGCGTAGATCAGCGTGATTGCGAGCCGGAGGGGCCAAGAGCGCGTCGCGGCGAGGCCGATGCGCATAATGGTCAGGACGCCGACGCCCGCGATCAGCGCGAGAGCGACGGCGCCGATGATGCCGGCGCCAGCGTTGAACGCGGCGAATGCGATGGAGAGCGCCGCGAAGAAAGCGAGCGCGTCGACGGCGAGTGCATAAAGGAGCCAGCAAAAGAGCCCCAGGCCTGCGAAATTGAAAAGGATGGCGAACAACATCTTTGCTGCTCCATGGCGTGAGTCGAGGCTGCGCCCCCACCTCCGCCATGGCGCAATGCACATCGTCGTCAGAGGAATATGGAGAATCCTTGGCGACGGCGCGTCATTGACCAGTGGCGGCGCTTATGCGCCGCTGCTCTCGTATCTCCAGACCGGGATGCCGAGGACCCGCGCCTTGTCGGCGAGATTGGCGGAGATGCCGGAGCCGGGGAAGACGATGACGCCGATGGGGAGCGTTTCGAGCATCCGGTCGTTGCGCTTGAAGGGGGCCGCCTTGGCGTGACGCGCCCAGTCGGGCTCACATGGGGAGCTTAGGGTCAAGGGGTCATTCATCGGCGCATAAGCAAAACTCCAGTGGCTGTTTCGGCATCCAAGGTCTGAGCCTGTTTCTGCGAACCGGTCGTTCCAGCAAACCGGATCAAGCTCACATTCGGTCGGCGCGCGAGGCGCCTGCACCAAGATCCCGCTTTCGGCGGGTTCGGCTCAGGAGGACGAGACCATTCTTGAAGGCGGCTGTTCAAGCCATACCCGACTTCGATTCGTCCACCCGGATCCGCCAGGACTGATCAGGTCCTGGAAGATTTGAGAATGCGGTGAGCCTCTTTCGTCAGCCGATTTTCATCACGGCCCCCTCAATGACGATGCCGGCTGTCACGTATTTCCACAGCGCGACGAGCAGCTTTCGCGCTAGAGCCACGATGGTCGTCTTCTTACGACGCCCGCCATTGCGCCTGACCCGCTCTTCAAACCATAGAGCCAGCGCCGATTGCGGCTGATGGCGCAGCCAGAGCCAGGCGAGCTGGACGAGCATTGTTCGCAATCTGGGATTGCCTGCTTTAGACACGCCTTGCTCGCGGGCTACCGAGCCGCTCTGCCAGGGCGTCGGCGCGAGGCCGGCGTAAGAGGCGACCTGGCGTCGATTATCGAAGTGTCGGAACAGTCCTTCCGAGGAAAGAACGGCCGCGAACTCAGGACCAATCCCTCTGATCTCGAGCAACATCGCCGCCGGCGCTCGTGCTGCGATTTGTTGCGCGGCAAGCAACGCGTCGCGCTCGGTCTCCACTGCCTTGATTTGCTCGAGGAGCAATTCGAGACGATCGAGCTCACGGCCGATTTGAGCCTTGAGATGCTTTGGCAGGGCGCGGCCATCTCCTGTCCTCAGCTCGTCTAGCCGGCGCCGACGATCGCGACGCAGCGGCTCGTAATCGGAAACGCCCTGAGCGAACAGCAGTCCTTTGATCCGGTTGACGTGCAGGACTCGCTCGTTGGTCAGCACCTTGCGCTCGCGGCATAGCCGCCGGCGATCCTCTTCCTCGGGGGTCGGCTCCCGGACCATCGCGCACACCCGAGGTTCGCCGCGTTTGTAAGCCATCAGCGTGCGAAGCAGCACCTCGCCGTCGATCCTGTCGGTCTTCGCTCGCCGGCGTCGACGCGATGTCGCAATCGAGGCCGGATCGACGACGTGGCTTTCGATTCCTTCCTCTTGTAACGCACGGTGAATCCAGAAGCCGTCCAACCCCGCTTCCTGAATGACAATTATCGGGAACGATTTCCCAGTCCGCGCAAACGCCTTCTGCCTGAGTTCCGAAAAGCGCGTCAGAAGCCCACATGTATCCCCGGCAGGCATACCGCGTTTCGACATTTTCTCGCCGCCACCCGGCGACAGCGATGTGATCAGCCAGATTGAACTACTGAGTTCCAATGAAATGAATATCGCGCCAAGATCACTACGGATATCGGTCGGCGCTTGGGATCGATCTGTAACTTGCATGGGCTATCTCCAGAGTGGGTGCTCGCAACCTCACTCTGCCAGAGCGCCGGTCGCTATCCACCTCCCCATGGAATCTTGAAGGCGATCTGCGTCACCTTGCGATTATCGGCCCAGCATGAAGCGATGCGCTCCGCGCCCTTGGGCGAGCCGCCATGCAGCAGCACCATGTCGGGATGTTTGGCCAGCGTTCTGTCGAGACGATCCCAGATCGCGCGATGGTCGTTGAACTCGAGCCCGCCGGTGAAGGCGATCCGTGGGCCGGCGGGAAGGAGAAGCTCGGTGTCGGCGCGGCGCTTGGCGGCGAGAAAGTCGCGGCTGTCGATCAGCGACGCTGTGAGAGATCGATGATTGACCTTGGAGCCGCCGCGGGGACGCCAGGACGAGCCGCTGTGCAGTTCGAAGGCGTCGGCGGCCTGATCGCGAAAGAACTCCATGCTGTCCCGGCGCTCGATGAGAGTCTGCCCCTCGCAGATCAGCCGCTCGAGCTCGACCGAGCGGATTTCGGAGCCATCCTGTTCTTTCTGGCTGCGCTTTTGCGCCTGTTCATTGTCGTCGAGTTCGCGCTCGATACGGCCGACGACGCGGTGGAAGAGATTGACCGTCGACCAGAGCAGGTCTTCGAGGTCGGGCGCGAGGCGGCTGTCGCTGAGGGTCGCGACAAGGGCGTCGAAGATGTCGGCGACGGCGGCGGTGATCGCGCCGGGCTCGGGCAGCGGCCGTGGATCGGGCTCATCGTGAAAGGGACGGTAGCCATAGAGTTGGATTTCGGCGAGAACTCGGTCGGTTGTCGAGGCGGCTTGCGCGGTCTCGAAGTCTCGGTCGTCGCGATCGGTCGTCATTGACGCTCTCCTTCGCCCGGTGGGCCGCGACCCTCGCGGCCTTCGTGGCGACAAAAGGCGGCGGACGAGATCGGCTGGCACCGGGAGCGGAGCGAACGGCCGGAGCGCAGCGGAGGATGGCGAAGCGCCGGCTATTTTGTTTCGCGCTGTAAAGCGCCCGCAGGGCGCGACGGAAAATAGCCGGCCGCAGCCATTGCGGGCCGGCGCGTGCGACGCAAAGGTCGCCCTCTCAGAAGGCCGGGACTGCGGCCCGATCTGGCGGTCGGGAGCCGATTGTCGAGGAAGGCGGCGGCGAGAGGTCGGCGGCGAACATGCTCGACCTGCGAACTCACGCCGCGAGCGTCAAGAAGCGCTCGATGTCCTGCGGCGCGAGCTGCATCCGGATCGCCGCGCGCAGCGCATCTTCGCCAAGGCGGCGCAGATCGTCGTTGAAGTCGCCAAGCTGGGGAACAAGCGCGATCGCCTCGATGCCCTCGGCGGTTGCGCGGTCGACGAGGACTGTCGAAGCCTTCTTGCCGGCGGCGTCATTGTCGCGAAGGACGTAAAGACGGCGCAAGGTCGATGGCAAAAGCAGCGCGGCAAGATGCGCGGATGAGAGCGCAGCGACCATCGGCATGGCTGGAACCAGACATCGAACCGACAGCACGGTTTCGATGCCTTCGCCGGCCGCCATGACGTCGAGAGGCGCGGCAAAGCGCACGCCATTGCTGGAAAGCTCGCCCATCGCCCGGCGAGGAGTGGCGATCGGCGCCTTGTCGCGCCCCGATCGATCGAGCCAGGTGCGATGCGCGCCTGTGATATTGCCGTCGAGATCGGTGACGGCTGCGATCAATGCGGGCCAGGTTTCGACGGCAGCGGATTTTTCTGGCCTGTAGTAGCAGCGGCGGTGAAAGCGCAGGCTGTCGAGATCGTGCAGCGTCGTGACACCCCGATGTCTCAGATAACGCTCGGCCAGCGTGCCTAAGATTGGTCTCGACATATGGAAGAGGCGTCGCGCGGCTTCCGAAGACGCTTTCGGCGCCTGGATATATGATTTCCCTCGTTCTGTCGGCGGGTCATCCCTCGGCAGACTGAGAAAGCGGCGTGCTTCATCAATGGCCTCGACGAAGTCGGCGCAGTGGGCGCTTTCGCGGATGACGTCGAGAAGATCGCCATGTTCGCCCGTGGCGGCGTCCACATTATGTGGAATTCCACATAAGGTTGACGATCCGCCCGATCCGGCGCTTGCGGCCGTCGCGGCCGCGCGACCGTAGCCTGCGTTCTCAGGCGCCGCCGGCGCGACGAAATCAGGCCCCGCGGGGGCGCAGGCGGCAAGCCCGCCCGCGCCTGCTACAACCAGCGCTGCGCGCGACACGGCGCTTCTGGCGCGATGAACTTGTGCAGGCTTGCGCAGAATGTCGTCCTTCGCTGCGCGCCGGAGCGCGGATGGTCATTAGCCGCGCTTCAGTAGTTCCACAGACAAGGATGGAATTGAATACCAAAAGTCTAATAAACGGACTCCATACGTAAAAAATGCGCGCTCGGCCGTCAGGTGGGCGCGAAGGCCCGCACGAGCCGCGCCAGCGGGTCGAGGGACTCCTTCACAATGGCGTAATCGACGCCGAAATCGAGCAGGCAGGCGATTTCGTTGACGCCGGCCTCGGCCGCCGCCTCCACCATGCGGGCGCCGTCCTCCAGCCCGCCGAACAGAGCGCCAGTCTGGAAATAGCGCTGATAGGCGTAATCGAGGATGCGGGCTTTCTCCGCCGCATCGGGCGGCGCCTCGCCCTTCTCCTGCGCGGCGGCCGCTAGATGGGCGTCGAGCGCGGAGAGGATATAGGCGCGAAACGGCGCCTCCACCACGCCGGCCACGCGGCGGGGATCGTCGAGCAGCAGCGTGTGCAGGGTCAGCGTCACCACGCCGGCCGCCGGATCAAGGCCGGCCTCGGCGCGGCCGGCGCGATAGCGCGCGATCTTCTTCGCCATGGCTTCGAGATTATTGCCGTAGAGCATGGTGAAGACGTTGTAGCCCTGCCGCCCGGCATGGGCGAAACCCTCCTCGCTCTGCGTCACCAGCAGCCAGACATTCAGCTCCGTCTGCACCGGGCGGGGAAAGACGCGCACCGCAATATCTTCCCCGCCCGGACCCGGAAAGGCGACGGCCTCGCCGCGCCACAGACGCTGCACCAATGGGATCTGCGCGCTGCAGATGCGGCGGCGGTCCTCATAGGCGTCGGGGGCGAGAATGAAGTCGGCGCGCGACCAGCCCGAGCCGAAGCCCAGATCGACCCGGCCGCCCGAGAACACGTCGTTCATCGCCCACCATTCAACCACCTCGGCCGGATGATGCAGCGGCAGCGAGACGCCGGCGGTGCGAAAGCGGATGCGGGTCGTTTGCGGGATGAGGTGCGCGGCGACGAGGGCGGGATTGGCGTGGATCGAGCCGAATTCGTGAAAATGGCGCTCGGGGAAATAGAGCGCCTCGAAGCCGGACCGGTCGGCGTAGAGCGCGAGGTCCCGCATGAAGGCGTATTTGCGCGCGTCGGACACGTCCTCGCGCACGTCAGAGAAGAACAGGACGCTGAACCGCATGCGCCGCGGGCGGGGCGCCGCCGACGCGCCGGGCGCGATTCCGAGGAGCCGCTCGATCGTTCCTTCCATGGCTTCCCTCGCACCCCGCCCCGTTTTCGTCGGGCCCTCGGTTTTTATCTTGCAACTTACGAGGGACGAGAGCTTAGCCGGACCCGGGCGACAAGCCTGCCGCGCATTGTAAATACTGTAAGCGCGCTCGGGCGGATGTCAAAGGCGCCCCGCCCCGAGGCGGCCCTTTCAATCCTCCCACGGAAACATCCCCGTGCGCGCAAAACGGTCCAGCGCCGAGACGATCGCCGGGTCGCCGAACATCTCGCGATTGGCCGCGACGGCGCCGGCGCGCGCGGTCTCGGGCAGGGAATCGAGCGTCGCGCGATAGGATTTGTAGCGGACGACCCCCGCGCGCGAGAGCCGGCGCAGGCGCGTCAGTAGTCGGCGCAGCGGCACGGCGCTGTCGTTCTCGGCCATGTCCACGAGACCGAAGGCCAGCGCCTGCGCGGCCGTGATCGGCAGGGTGGAGAGGGTGAGAAAATGCGCGCGCTGCGCCCCGACGCGGCGGATCAGAAAAGGCGCGACGCAGGCCGGTTGAAGGCCGAAGAGCAGTTCCGAGAGGCTGAATTCGGCGCCGGCGTCGGCGATCGCAATGTCGCAGGCGGCTACGAAGCCGACGCCGCCCGCGTTCACGCGGCCGCGGGCATGGGCGACGCTGACGAAAGGCCCGCGCGACAGACGCAGCCATAGGCCGTAGAGCGCGTCCGGGTCGGCCGGCGCGCGGCTGCCCGCCGCCGGGGCGCAGACATCCGCGCCGAGGCAGAAGACTGTTGCCGACCCTTCGAGCACGGCGACATGCGCTCCCGCGGCTTCGGCGGCGTCGAGCGCCCGCGAGACCCCGTCGACCATCTGCGCGTCGATGATCTCCCCGATGAGCCGGATGGTGGCGACCGGCGGCTCCAGTCGCAAGTCGACGACGTCAGACATCATGGTCGCCCCTTCGCAGAATCACGCTCGCATTGATGCCGCCAAAGCCAAAGGAATTGCTCATGGCGAGGCGGGTCTCAGCGGCGATGGCTTCGCCCCCGCAAAAGCGAGCCCGCGCGCTGATCGGCGTGACCAGATTGAGATTGGGATGCAGGAAGTCGCCCTGCATCTGCACGATTGTCGCCACGGCTTCGAGCGCGCCGGCGGCGGTGAGGGTGTGTCCGGTGAGGCTCTTCGTCGAATTGAGCCAGACGCGCGGAAAAGCCTCGCCGAAGACGCGTTCCAGCGCGTCGATTTCCGTGCGGTCCCCGAGCGGCGAAGAAGTGCCATGCGTGTTTACGTATTGGATTTCGTGCGCCGCGACGCCGGCGTCTCGCAGCGCGCCCGTCATGGCGCGCGCGGCGCCGTCGGCGTCGGGGTCGGCCGAGGCGGTCGCATGCAGCGCGATCGAGCCGCCGGCGATCTCGCACAGGGCATGCGCGCCGCGCCGCGCCGCGGTCGCCTGCGATTCCAGAACGAGACAGGCGGCGGCCTGTCCATAGATGAACCCCTCATGCGCCGCGTCGAAGGGGCGGCAGGCCTGCTGCGGCGCGTCGCGGAAGCGTTTGCCGCCCATGGCGCCGATATTGTGAAAGCCCTGCCATTCCATGGGCGAGAGATCGACGAGCGCGCCGACGGCCAGGCAGGCGTCGACTACGCCCGCGCGAATGAGGCGGCTCGCCTGAATGATACCGACCGCGCCCGACGCCGAGGCGGCCCCGCAGATGAAGCCCTCGCCTTTCACGCCAATGAGTGCCGAAAGAAGGCCGAGGTGGTCGCTGTCCTGGTAATGCAGCGCATAGCGGGGCGAGAGATATTCCGGATCGCGCGCGAAGACCTCATGCGCCGCATGTTGATATGCGCGCGTGAGATTATGTCCCGCAACGACGAGGCCGATCTGTTCCGGCGCGAGGGCGCCCGCCTGCAAGCCGGATTGCGTCCACGCTTCGAGCGCCGCGACGATGGCCGCCTGCGCGCCAAAAGGGGCGCGGCCCGCGAGGCGCCGCGCCGCCGCCGCATGGGCCGGATAGGGCGTGAGCCGCGCGGCGAAATCGACGTTCTCGATGAGCGCGCCGATGTCGACGGGCGGCTGAGCGATGCGCGTGACGCCGCTGCGCCCGCTGCGCAGCGCTTCTGCGAAGGAGGCGACGTCGCCTCCGATGGACGACACGACGCCCATGCCGGAGACGATGACGCGCGGCCGCGACATCAGGCGCGATGAGCCTTCAGCACGTCCACGAGGCCGGCGAGATTATTCACCCCCGCGAAGCTCATCATCGGAATCTTGAGGCTCATCTTTTCCATGGAGAGGATCACGACCTCCATCCGGTCGACGGAATTGGCGCCGAGATCGGAAAGGCTCTTGTCGATGGTGACGTCTTCCGGTGCGAGATGCGGCAGCGCCTCGAGGACGGCGTCTTTGACAAGCGCGAATATCTGTTCCGTCGGCACACTGTGATCCTTCTATCAAGCAGGGTGAATCTATTATAAACTCATATGAGAACTGAATTCACCCGTTTTCGCTAAACGCCCGGCGCCTTGCCGTCCGGCCCTCTCGATGAGAAACTCATGACGGTCGGCATTCAAGCCCTCGGCTTCTACGGCGGGAGCGCCTGCGTCGATGTGATCGAGCTTGCGCAGTATCGCAAGCGGGACATGGCGCGCTTCGAGAATCTGCTGATGAAGCAGAAATCCATCGCGCTTCCCTATGAGGATCCGGTCAGTTTCGGCGTCAACGCCGCGCGCCGGATCGTCGATGCGCTCCCGCAGGAGGAAAAGGACCGCATCGAATTACTCATCACCTGCTCGGAGTCGGGTATCGACTTCGGCAAGTCGATGAGCACCTACATCCATCATTATCTCGACCTCGATCGAAACTGCCGCCTCTTCGAGATCAAGCAGGCCTGCTACTCGGGCACGGCGGGCTTGCAGATGGCGGTGAATTTCATCCTTTCCGGCGTTTCGCCAGGCGCCCGCGCCCTCGTCGTCGCCACCGATCTCGCGCGGTTCATGGTCGACGAGAACGGCGAAGGGCTGACGATGGACTGGGCCTTCTTCGAGCCGAGCGGCGGCGCGGGCGCCGTGGCGCTGCTCGTGAGCGACCGGCCCGACATCTTCGCCGTCGATGTGGGCGCCAATGGCTATTACAGCTACGAAGTGATGGACACCTGCCGACCAATCCCCGACAGCGAGGCGGGTAACGCCGACCTGTCGCTTCTGTCCTATCTCGACTGCTGTGACGGCGCTTATATCGAATATCTCAAGCGCGTGCCGTCTGCCGACTATCGCAGGAGCTTCGACTATCTGTGTTTTCACACGCCTTTCGGCGGCATGGTGAAGGGCGCGCATCGCAACATGATGCGCAAGCACAGCGATGCGAAGCGCGACGAGATCGAGGCGGACTTCCAGGCGCGCGCGCAGCCGGGCCTTGCCTATTGCCAGCGCGTCGGCAACATCATGGGGGCGACCTCGCTGCTCTCGCTCATCGGCGCCATCGACCACGGCGATTTCGCCGCGCCCCGGCGCATCGGGTGCTTTTCCTACGGCTCGGGCTGCTCCTCCGAATTCTACAGCGGCGTCGTGACCGCCGGGGGACAGCGCCGCGTCCGCGACATGGAGATTGGCGCGCATCTCGACGCGCGCCACCGTCTCGACATGGCGGATTACGAGACGCTGCTCGCCGCCGGCGCCACGTTGCGGTTCGGCACGCGCAACGCCGTCATGAACATGGGCCTCCTGCCAAAGGTTTGGGAGACCTTCGAGCGCCGTCCGGGCGCGGAGAAGCGGCTGTTTCTCGCCGAGATTAACGAATTTCATCGCCGCTATGAATGGGTCGGCTGACGATGCGCGCGCGGTCGCGGCCACGCTCGCGCGCTTCTTTCCGCCCCCGGCCCAAGTCGCCGCTTCGCCGATCGCCGACCATGACATGTCCCCGCAGGAGGCGGCGCTGGTCGAGCGCGCGGTCACGCGCCGGCGTCATGAATTCTCGACCGGCCGCGCCCTCGCGCGCGACGCCTTGCGGCGACTAGGCTTCTCCGACGCGCCCCTGTTGACCGGCAGGCTGCATGAACCGCTCTGGCCGATGGGCGCGCGCGGCGCTATCAGTCACGATGGCGCCATCTGTGCGGTCGGCGCCATGCGCGACAGTGACGGCGCGCCCCACATGGGTTTCGATCTCGTCTTTCTTCCCGAGCGGGAGGGTCGCATGACGAAACTCGCGCCGCTGTTCGTTTCAAAGCCGGATGAACTCGACGCCGCGCGCCGCGTCATGGCCGCCTGCGGCGTCGCGACTGAGCCAGCGCTGATGCTGTTCAGTCTGAAGGAGTCGCTGGTCAAGGCGCTGTCCGCGCAGGCTGGGTACTTCATCGATCTGCGGGAAATGGAGCTGCGCTTCAGCGCAGGTGCGGCATGCGTTACCTTGCGCGGCTCGGCGCGGCCGGCGACGCTGCGGGCGGCGATTGCCGGCCCTTATCTGGTGACGGCGGCGACGCTGCCGGTGTGACCGCATCCTCCTGCGATTTGGGATCGGCGTTGAGCAGGACAGGCAGCGCATTTGCGCTGGAGCCCATGAAGATCAGCTTGGCGTTCGGCGATTTGCCGAGGTCGCGGGTGGCTTCGATAGCCTGCCATTTTAGGATGGAGACGCCCGAAATCTCCTGAAAGGCCTTGATACCCTGCGCCTCGATTTCCTTGCGCTTCTTCTCGTCCTCCTCGGTCCGCAGGCGGTAGCGATAGGCGAGCATCTTTTGCTCGTTGATGAGTTTTCCGATGATGGCGTTTTCCATCGTGTCGGGAAGATCGATGGCCAGGATGAACAATTCGTCGCGGACGATGCGGCCCGAGCGGAACGCAAATCCGGTTATGACCTTTTCGACCTCTCCGAGCAGTTCATGTTCAGGCAGCGTGTAGATTTCCTCGGCCGTGTGATTGCCCACGACCTCGCGCGCGACGCTGATGATCTGCGGAAGCAAATTGGTCTGGATGTAATCCGGGCCGATCATGCGGTGTATTTCGGGAATGCGCCTGGGATTGAGGTGAAAGCGAACGGCCCAGGTGAGGCCCACTTCGAGGCCGTCGCGGGTGAGTAATTTGGTAGACCGGGAGACGCTCTGAATTCGGGTCGAGTAGATCGCGATTTCGTCCCAGGGGAATTTCAGCTGGGTTCCTTCGCCGATGATCCGGTTGGAGGTGCCACCGAAGAAGCGGCTCCAATAGACGCCTTGTTCGCCGGATTTGATGGGAACGAAAATCGAGTCCCAGAAGGCGACGAGAAAGAAGGCGGCAACGAGCGCGCCCAGGACGAGCCGGTTTGCGCTGTGACGGCGCGTGCGGGTGTTCGGCTCGGAATCGGACACGCTTGAAGGCTCCGTGCGTCGGCGGTAGGGATGGCTATCTGACGTCCATCTGCATCAGCACCGGCAGGGCGTTTTGTCCCGGGCCGACGATGACGATCTTGGCGTTCGGCGATTTCGCGAGTTCCGTCGTCGCCTCGACGCCCTTCAATTTGAGGATCGACACCTTGCTGATGTCCTCGAAGGCGCGGAAGCCATGCGCCTCGATCTCGATGCGCCGGCGCTCGTCTTCTGCAGTCAGGATGCGGAAGCGGTAAGAGAGCATGATCTGCTCCTTGGTCTGCTTGTCGATGATGGCTTTCTCCAACTCGTCCGGAATATCAAGGCGCTGGATGAGAATGGCGTCGAGGTCGATGCTGTAGCGGGTCATCTTCTCGAGCGCACGGATCCGGATGGCCGAGAGCAGCTTATCCTCGTCGCTGGCGTAGACATCGGCCGCGGAGTTGTTGCCGATGATCTCGCGCAGCGCCGCGACGACTTCGGGGAGAACCACCCGCTGCGCGTAATCGGGGCCGATCCTCCGGTGCAGTTCGGGCAGCGCAGCGCGCGAGGGATGATAGCGCACCGACCAGTTGATATTGACGACGAGGCCGTCACGCGTCAGCAGGCTCGTGGATTGGACGAGGTTCTGGATGCGAAGGTCGTAGACGACGATCTCGTCCCAGGGAAACTTCAGGGCCGTTCCCTCCGTCAGTTCCGTCGGGCGGGTGCCGCCGAAAAAGCGGCTCCAGTAAACGCCGCCCTCGCCCGACCGGATCGGCACGAAGATCGTTTCCCAGCAGGCGACAAGGACGAAGGCCGAGATCAGGAGGACGAGCGCGACATCGATCCTTGCTTTGCCGAACCAACCGGTTTCTGGGCGCATCAGGTCAGCTCGGAAGAGGCGTCATCAGCGTGCTTCGGCGCTGCCGCCGAAGAGTAGCAACGCGAGACCGGCGACGACGGGCGTCAGCAGCATGGCGAGGAACGATACGCCCCAGAAGCCGATGCGACTGTCTCTCCCGATGTAGCCGACGATCACGCACAAGATGGCATAGGCCAAAAAGGGCACGGCGAATTCCCTTTATTTCCTTCGTTCCGCCGCCGGATCATCCGCCGGCGGAAGACAGGTGTGTCGGGTTTCTCAGGCCTTGAGGCCGGAGAGCGAACTGGCTTGCGCGGCGGTTTTCTGCGCAGCCTCTTTCACGCCCTTGGCGAATTCTTCCTGAAAATGCTTGCGCATTTTTTCGGCGTCGAAATCGAGAAGTGTGCCGCCGGTTTCGAAATGCGCGGTGAAGACTTTGCCGATCGCATAAGTCACGCCGGCCGCCGTCGCGGAGACGGAGGCGACGGCCATCGGCAGGCCGATGAGCGGGATGAAGCGCAGCGAGCCATAGGCCAACATCCTGCCGATGGAGACGGCCCCGAGGCCGCCGATCAGGGATACGATCGCCGACTTCGCCAGATCGTGCTGGAAGGGCGTCTCGTAAAGTTCCGCCAGTTCCTTCACCAGCTTAAGTTCGACGGCGGTGATAGCCACGAGTTCGACGAGCGGCACGGGAACGAGGCCCGCGCCCGCCGACCACAGCATGTTGCGCTTCAAGATCTCATGGGCTTGCTCGATCTTCGGCGTGTCGATGGTGGCCACGGCTTCTTCTGTCATGCTACTTCCCTCGTCGTGTCTGCGTCTGCAGGAAGCGAGCCTGATCCGATACGCCGGAAGCTCCCGCCGTCCCATTGCGCGTTGCGCGCCTGTTTGTCTCGAGCCGGCCTTCATTCAGAAACGCGCAAAAGCCTATATTCCTGGTTGTGAAATGTCCAGCTATGGGCTGCTTTACGCGCGCCCATTTTTGCATCAGTCATGCCTTCCCGTGCGCTGGCGCCCCCTCACGCCGACGCCAGCCGTCTCGCGAGCGCCTCCACCGTGCAGGACTCGATCAGCCATTGCGGCTGCACGGACCGTTGGAGTTTCCTTTCTAGGCGGGTCGACAGCACCATTGCCGAGATGGAGTCGAGCCCATAGGACTGGAAGGATTGCGTGGGATCGACGTCCGGCAGTTTGAGCGTCTCCCGCACGGTCTCCGCGATGACGCCCGCAAGATCACCGGGCGGCGGCGCGTCGAACATCAGCCGGTACAGGCGCTCGACGAGCGCGGGATCGAGTCCGCCGATCTCGTCGGGCCCGATCTCCTCGCAAATGCGCTCGACCGAGATCGACCGCCCCGCCTGTTTCTCGCTTTCCCATGTCTCGAGCAGGCTCCGGACCGGCTTCGAGTGGCCGCCATCGGCCGCCGTGCCGAGTGTGGCGTTGTCGTCCGCGCAGGCGTTGAAGCGCGCATGGTCGCCGACGCCGACGCCGGCCGCGTCCTGCGTCAACGCCAGATCGAAGAGGGCGCAGCCTTCCGGCGTCGGGAAGCTTCGCAGGCCGATGCGGGCGAAGGCGGCCTCGACGGCGGCCCTTGCCTCGCTCCCCAGCCGCGCGAGCGCGCCGGTCTCGTTCCAGTCCGGGGAGACGAGAGCTTTGTAGCCCCTGCGTCCCTGGGCCTGCCGATGCTCGGCGAGGAAACAGGCGAAGGCGCTGGCCGCCGCGTAATCGGCCGCGCCGCGCGCGAGCGCGGGAATCAGCGCCGCCATGGAGGCGGGCGTGACGAAGAAATCCAGCGCATCCGCCGCGATCGCCTGGTCCAGCGCGAGCAGCCCCGCGATCTTGGGGGCGAAGACCTTGCCCATGCCCTCCCGCGTCTTGGCGACGAAACCGGGCAGCGCCGCATCCGAATAGGCGCCGGCGGCGTGGACGACGCCGCGCACGCGGCCGAGCCCGCGCAGGCCGGCGAAGAAGGCGACGAGCGCCGGCGCGTCGTCGATCGGCCCGCAGTGGATGGCGAGATGGTCGACTGCGTCTTCGAGCGCGACGAGCGCGGCGAGTTTCGCGCGCAGCATGGGGTCGGCGTCGTCGTGCGCTCTCGCGCGCCAGCTTTCGCGCGGCGGCAGCGGCGCCGCGCCCAGCAGCGCGAGCCGTCGCGCACCGCGTCGCGCCAGATGGCGCGCGATTTCTAGGCCGATCCCGCGCAGGCCGCCGCTGATCACATAGACGCCATCAGGGTCGATTGCGGGCGGCGAGGCGGGGGCGGCGGGTGCGCTGACGAGGCGCGGCGCGAATCTGTCGCCGTTCCGCCAGCAGATTTCGGTCGCGCCCGGCGCGGCCTCGAACTCCGTGCGCAGACAACGCAGAAGCCGCGCGATGTCCCCGCCAGCCGCGAGATCGGGGCAAGCGTCGAGATCCAGCGTCGCCGCGTCGATATGTGGATATTCGGCGCGCAACATGCGGACGAGGCCCGCCGTCGTCGCGCCCGCCAGCCGGGGGCTGGCGCAGCGGAAGGTCTGCAGCCCCGCCGTCACATGGCGGATGTGCAGTTCCTCGCCCGCCCCGGCGAGCGCCTGAAAGAGCGCGAGGCGGGGCATGTCGACCTGCGCCGCCGCCGCGTGGAGATCGCACAGATCGACGACATGGGTGAGTCCGCGCGCCTGCGCGATGGCCGCGAAGCTGCGGACGTCCACCGCCGTCGGGGCCTCGGCCGCGACAGTCGTCTCGGCGAAATCGGCGCTCAGGGCGTCGGCCAGCGCGCGGGCGAGCGGCAGGGTCGCCGCATTGGCGAGCAGCGCCAGGGCGCCGCGCCGCGCAGGCGCCGCCGTAGGGCTCGGGGGCGCGGGCGTCCATTCCTTGCGGATCAGAAAGGCGTCGCCGGGCAGGGGCGCGCTGGCGGGGGTCGCGCGCGGCTTCGCGAGGGCCTTCACATGGCGCCCGCTTGCGTCGTGATGCACGCGCCGCCCCGCGCCGGGCACGGCGGCGAGCCATTCGCGCAGCGCGACCTGCATGGCGGCTCCCATGTCGGGCGTTTCCTCCTGCGTTGCGAGCGTCGCCCCCGGCGCGCGGGCGCCGAGGCGCGCCGTCTCCGCACGCGTCGCGCGGCCGAAGACGAAGATGTCGCGCTCTGTCCCGGCCCCGGAGAGGACCGCGAGCGCGGTGTCGAGCCGCGCCGCGTCGCCGCTGATAACGAGGGCGTCCGCATCGGGCGGAACAAGCGCCGCCGCGTCGATGCTGAAACAGGCTGGCGGCGGCAGGTCGAGCCCCGCCGCGCGTTGCACTTGCGACAGCAGCGAGAGGAACGCGTCTTCGAGCGCGGCGTCGGCGCAAAGGAGCGCGAGCGGGCGCCCGAGCCTTTCGCGCAGGCGCTCGCTCCAGACGAGTTGTGGCAGCGGCTCCGCCCGCCAGCCATCGCAAGTCTCTTGCTGCGGGTCTTGGGGCGCGGGCGTCGGCCAGCAGCGCTGGAGCGCGAAAGGATAGGTGGGCAGGCCGCGCCGGCGCCGCCCCGTTGCGCCGCGCCGCGCCCAATCGACGGCGGCGCCTCGGACGAAGGCGCGCGCGAGGGCCGCCGGCCCTTCGGCGGTCTCCGGCGCGGGCGCCGCGCCTTTCAAGACCTTGCCGTCAAAGACGTCGACGCCATCGGCGGCGCCCGTCGCGCCGTAGGCGGCGAGGCGCGCGCGCAGCGCCTCCGTGGTCTGTGCGACGATGGCGAGACGATGCTCGAAGACCACGCGCCCGCGCTGGAAGGTGGCGGCGAGATCGCCGAGCGGCGTCTGCGTCTCGCCTAGATGGTCGGCGACGCGCGTTGCATAGCGTTTCAGCTCCGCGTCGCTTCGCGCCGAGAGCGGGAAGACGACCGGCCCCGCTGTCTCGGCGGTCTCGGCAGGCGCGGGCGCCTCCGCGAGCACGACATGGGCGTTGGCGCCGCTGAAGCCGAAGGAGCTGACGGCTGCGAGGCGCGGCCCTTCCTGCGGGGCGGGCCACGGCGCCGTCGCCGTATTGACGAAGAAAGGCGAGCCGGCGAGGCGAATATGCGGGTTGAGCGTCTCGAAATTGATCGAGGGCGGCAGCAGCTTCGCTTCCAGCGCCAGCGCCGCCTTGATGACGCCCGCGACGCCCGCCGCCGTGGCGGCGTGGCCGATGTTGGATTTCACCGAGCCGAGCGCGCAGTAATCTTCGCGCGTGGTGAAACGGCGGAAGGCGTCGGTGAGGGCCTCGGCCTCGATGGGATCGCCGAGCGCCGTGCCGGTGCCATGCGCCTCGACGAGGCCGATGTCGGCGGGGTCAATGGAAAAGCGCGTATAGACGTCGGTTTCGAGTTGCGTCTGCGCCTGCTGGCTCGGCGCGGTGATGCCATTGCTGCGCCCATCCTGATTGACGCCCCAGCCGCGAACGACCGCGATGATGTCGTCGCCGTCGCGCCGGGCGTCGGCGAGCCGCTTCAGCATCAGCGCGCCGACGCCCTCGCCCGGCGCGAAGCCGTTGGCGCGCGCGTCGAAGCTGTAGCAGCGCCCGTCCGGCGACAGCATGCCGGCCTGACTCATCTTCACCTGAATGTCCGGGCCGTTGATGACATAGACACCGCCCGCGAGCGCGATGTCGCTGGCGCCGCTCGCGAGGCTGTCGCAGGCGGCGGCGAGCGCGACGAGCGAGGCCGAGCAGGCGGTGTCGATGGCCAGGCAGGGGCCGGTGAGGTTGAGAAAATAGGAGACGCGCGCCGGCAGCATGGCGACGGAGTCGCCGATCAGCGCCTGCGCCGTTCCGGCCTGCGCGCCCATCAGCGTGGCGTAGTCGCTCGCCGCGCAGCCGGCGAAGACGCCAACGCGGCCGCCCGAAAGCGATATCGGATCGTGGCCTGCGTCCTCGATAGCGCGCCAGCAGGTCATCAGAAATAGCCGTTGCTGTGGGTCCATCAGCTCCGCGTCGGCGGGAGAGATGCCGAAGAACAGAGGATCGAACAGATCGACGCCGTCGAGCGCGCCCATGCGCCCGCAGACGGTCTTGCCGGGCGCCTTGCGGTCGGGATCGTGATAGGTTTCGAGCGGCCAGCGGTCGATCTCGCGCGTGCAGTCGACGCCGCCGAGAATGTTGCGCCAGAAGGCGCGAACGTCCGCCGCTTTGGGAAACGCCCCCGCCATGCCGACGATGGCCATGGCGACCGGCGCGGGTTCGGGCGCTGCGAAGGGCGCGAGATCTGGCGCGGCGTCTGGCGCGGCCTGCGGTAGCGCGAAGCGCGCGATTTCGACAGGCGCGGCCGGCAGCACGGGTTCGGCGGGCGTCTCCTCGCCTGTCGCGGGCGTCGCGTTGGCGGCCATCAGCGCCGCCACATGGTCGACGAAGGCCGCGAGCGTTGGATGGCGGTAGACGCTCGTCGCGGCGATATCGAGGCCGCAACGCGCGTTGACGGCGCGCACCCAGGTCACCGCCGTGATTGAGTCCAGTCCCAGCTCGACGAAGGGCGCCGCCGCGTCTAGCGCTTCGGTGGAGATGAGCAGCTCGCGCGCCAGACTCTCGCGCAGCCACGCCGCGAGATCGCCGTGGTGCGGCGCGGGCGCCGGGCGCAGGTGCGCGACCACCGCGTCGGCGAAGGCCGGGAGGGTCGGGTAGCGATAGACGAGCGTCGCCGGCAGCGCGAGGCCGAAGCGCGCGTTGAGCTTGCGCGCGAAGGTGACGGCGCTGATCGAATCCATGCCGAGATCGACGAAGGCTGCGTCCGCGTCCAGCTCCTGGGGCTGCATGCCGAGTTCCGCCGCGAGCGTCTCGCGCAGCCAGCGCCGTGCCACCTCCGCGTCCTGCGGGGGCGGGTGCGTCGCGGGTGGCGGCGTCACCGCGTCGACGTCGTGGAAATGTCGCGCTATTTTGGAGAGAACCGCGGGATTCGCCACGAAAGTCCGGTCATGCGCGTCAAGTTCCCGCGCGAAGACGGCCGCCAGGCGCGCCCGCAGCGCGCTCGCGCGCGCGGCCTTCTGCGCGACGAGCTCCGC
>Ga0194120_10004536_pt1 | contig 21297 bp, 14 predicted proteins | sample TA2MahCa65mmetaG_FD_148642 | JGI IMG/M metagenome (GOLD analysis project Ga0194120, IMG submission 148642) | Freshwater microbial communities from Lake Tanganyika, Tanzania - TA2015019 Mahale Deep Cast 65m | ecosystem: Environmental > Aquatic > Freshwater > Lake | place: Tanzania: Lake... | reverse complement strand
CCGCCGCCGATTCGTAGGCCTTCTTATCGCGCGACTCTCCGAGCCGCGTCTTTCCGAATCGGAGCGACGGGCGACGACGGGCGTCGCCTGACCGGACCACCCATCGCCCCGATTCAACGGCACCGCCTCCGTCCCCCGGCACCGTGCCGTTCGCCGACATCCGCAAGGCCGCCGCTCCCGCCCCGCCCGACACCCCCACCAACGCAATCCGCCGGACGTTTGCACGGCCGTGAGCGGGCGGTGTTGATATGTTTGTCATGAGCTCGTAGGATGGCACGCATGGCGGGCGCGGTCATCTCATCGGATGCCCAGGAGCAATTCGAGGCGTTGCCTGTTGTGATTCAGGCCCGCATTGAGAAGGCGTACTCGCGGCTCGAACGCTGGCCGAACGTGAGCGGGGCGAAACCCCTGACGGCGAATCTGGCCGCACGTTATCGGCTTCGGACGGGAGATTACCGCGTTCAATTTCACGTGAGGGGCGACGTGGCGACAATCGAGAAGGTTGGGCATCGCGACGGATTCTATGGGGAGTGATGCTATGGCCGAGCCAGTGGTAACGCGAAACGGGCGGCGGTTCGTTCTCGTCGAGGAACGGCGATGGAAGGCGATCCAAGCCGAGGTCGAGCGGTCGGAGCATACGTTGTTGCCCGAGTATCCGGCGGCGGACGCGAAAGGGAATCGTCCGGCGGTGGCCTACGCCCGAGTCTCGATCGCCCGCAAGATCATCACGGCACGTCGAGCGGCCGGGTTGACGCAAGCCGAGTTGGCCAAACTGGCGGGCATTCGCCAAGAAACGATATGCCGATTGGAGTCGGGCAAGCACTCGCCCACGATTCGCACGGTCGAAAAGATCGACCGTGCGTTGAAACAAGTCGAACGCACCAAGGCCAAGGCGAACGCCAAGAGGGCGGTGCGGCCGGTCCATTAGAAATCGGCGATGGGTCGATTCGGCGGGGCTGCGAACGCGATACGGAAAGCGAAAGGTCGGTGACTCATGGCAAGCGTAGCAAAAGACCCGAACGGCACTCGCCGCATTCTCTTTGTGGCACCTTGCGGAGCCCGCAAGACCGTTCGCCTTGGAAAGACCTGAGAATCAGCCACGTTCCCCAGCAATTCAAGCTTCGCATTCCAGCTGCACTTTAGGAAAAACGCCTACACGGAGACGGTGGCGGATAGGCCGATTCCGATGCGGAATTGAGCTTTGAGAAAACGTGGCTCTCGACCATGCTGTGGGTGGTGCAAAACAACCACGACATGGAAGGAGCCACGGATGGCCAAGCGTAAGGAAAACTCGCGGCGCCCGCAACCTCGGCACAAGCGAAAACTCGGTCCATCGCGCATGGGAATCAACCATCGCTAGCGAATGGCCGTCGTCGTCGCCCGAGGCTTCAGATACCGGTCGAGATCGTCGGCAGGGACGCCACTGTCACCACAGATGAGTTTCCGGGCAATATCGGGCGGTGTATTTGTTGCTAGGAGGGCGACGGTGCCGTCAGCCATGAGTACCGGGAAACCATCGCCTTCCGAGGCACGTGCTAGCGATACGAGCGGATTTTCCGGATCACACTCAAGTCCTCCCGGCTTCGTCCATGGGACGCCGGTCTTCGGGACTCCGACGACGGCCATGATTGTCTGCCGACCGCCGTTTGGAATGTCCGCAAAGCGGACCGGCGATTCACCACCAAACGGCGCCTTCGCACCGGAAAGAAAGTGGAGCGTAGTTTGGCCGACTCCCACACCATTGGTTTGATAGATGCGAGGGATTCTCGCCAGATTCTCCCTATTCTCCGGGCTGTCCCACGCGATGCCGGGACGGTACTCTTTGAAGAGATCCGGCCGTCCAAAGTGCGTCGAGAGCAGCGCAACCCGCCAACTCATCGCGTTCTTATCGAACGAAGTCAACCGCATGCTCGCACTTGGCATCGCCTTGTGGTCGTCATTCCATTCGTGTACCGATAGCCCAATCACCCTCAGTTGCTCAAACGGATCGATGGCGGGAGAATGCTCCACGTTGGCCCTGGCCGCGGCCAAGCGGATGCGCCGAAAGCAGTGAACATTGGCTTTGGAAATCCTCTCCGCAATCGATGTTACGGGCTTGCCGTCCTTTGCCATTTCGTCGATTTCGTGTAGAAACGCTCGTTCGCGGTCGTTAAGAAATGGACGCAGTTCCTCCCATTCGGCGCGCACAAGTTCGAACAATAATTCGGATTCAGGATCGGAAAGGCGATTCGCCTGCCGCATCCTGGACATCCAGCGGACGAATCGCCATGTCACTTCCGCTTTCTCAAGGAACAGCAGTCTTGCCTCTAGAAGCGCGGATTGCCTCGCCAAGTCACCGCGAAGCGGCCGCCTATCCGTCAAGAAATCTGGCGTTCCCGCGCGAATCGCACGAATTTCCGCGCGGGCCAATTCGACAAACCCGCTGATCCTCGCTTCATTGAGCGGTGGGTCCTCATCCTCGAGCATTCCGATAACGAGCCCGCTGATGCGGGACTCCCAATCATCGACGGTCGCCTTCGTTTCACACCCGCTGGAGACGATCGCCGCGAGCAGAGAAATCAAATGCAGTCGCAAGTTCCATACCCAGCCGCCACGGATGCCCATGTGAATTCTCCAGCCATCGAGCAGCATCGTCCGACCGATTTCGACAGAGCCAATGTCAGAATATCCAATTCTACTGTTGTAAAGACCTATAGCTGATTCTTAAGTCTTTGGCTATCAAGTCGGGATCGCCTTTTCGGATGTTCTTGCTCGTTTCTTGTTTCGCTTCGCCTCTTCGAGGATCCTAGCTGTTGAGACGTGTGGTCGCTTGGGATCGACAGCTCTCGGCGGCTGTGGCTTCTTGGGACCGCGTGGGTGCTTCTTGAGCCTCGATGTATCGACGCGTTCGGCCATGGATATGAGCCTAGCGGCGAGTTGTCGTGGCGTGAGGGAACCGAACTGGCGTCCCCACACGGCATCATCGAGGAGCAGGTCCAACGCCGATTGAGACCGCTGGACGGTGTCCCCGGAGCGAACGTAGACGACGCATGCGCGCTGGCGACCGGGACGCGTCGCAAGCCCTCCACGCCGTCCCTACCGGGCGGCGTCGTCCCGAAGATCTCCTGGATCTCGTCAACCCCGAACGTCGGACTTGCGAGGGCAAGCATGAGGCCCAATCCGATCAAAACGTACAAATGCCGCATGATCCACTCCTGCTTGGTCAGCTGACGGATTCTTTCCCAACGGTCCTTACGGATGCTCAAGCGATTTCGCATCGAGGCCGATTCATCTGCGGTCTTCGTCAGCCGGAATGGGAACGGGGGACGGCCGCCAATCTCCGCTGGACGGACTCATGAGCCTGCCTGACCCCGCCGGGCACTCGATGCACCCGACGGGGTTGTCTGCTTCACTGCTCGAACACGTACAGGTACACGCCGGCCGGCGGGAGGCCGCCGGGCAGCCCGCCGGTGCGGTGGTCGATCACGAAGGGGCGGGAGAACCGGCCGGCGTCGATCGCGCGCGACACGATGGCGACCCGCTGCTCCGCCAGATTGTTGTCGCGCGGATCGGCGGGACTCCCGTCGGGACGCGCCAGCGTGTGGAGGGTGACGCGGCGGACGCTCTCGAAGGGGAGATGCAGCGACACGGGGGTCGTGCCGTCGCCGAAGTCGGTGCCGTCGTGCACGCCATCGCACTTGCGGTTCAACACCAGCACGGACCAGACGCGGTCACCGCGCAGTGCGTACGCCGTCACAAGGGGGATCTCCACACCTTGTCGCCCGTAGGTGGGAGCCTGATCGACACGCACCTCGAGCATCTGGTCGCCGACCATGTGGCGGTTGCGCATCTGGAGCGCAAGCCAGCCGGCGTGCGGCCGGAATCCACCCGCCTCGGGCAGCGTGTGGGAGGACCACCACTTCCCCGACGAAAAGCCGAGATAGCACTGGTGCCGGAAGCCGCGGAGACTGGAGTACATCCAGGCGTCGAGCGCCGACAGCCCCATCGCCAGGCTCTTGCCGTAGAGTTCATCCACCTGCGGGTTGTCCTTATTCTGCCAGTAGCCGCTCGGACCCCCTTCGTACGCGGTCAACTGGTAGTGAATCCCTCGCTGGTCCAGCGTCTCCCGGGCCCTGACCGCCGCGTCGATCACTCCGCCGATCCCGGTCACGCGCGCGACGAGGGTCTCCTGGACACCGTGATCGTTGAAGGAGGTCGAGCCCTGGTCGCCGGTCTCCCATTTCGGTCCCACGTAGTTGGCGTGCCCGACGCACGACACGGCTCCCCCGGCACCCTGCACGGCCCGTTCGCCATACGCGGTGTCGGACTCCAGGTCGGCGGTGTAGTTGCCGCCCAGGGCGAACTTGATCTTGTCGCCCAGTCGGTGTTCCCGCCAGGCCGGCATCCGCATGACGTGTTGCTGAAACATGTAGCGGGCAAACAGGCCGTACTCGCGGCCGCCGAAGTGGACCCAGCCGGGCGGTCCCCAACCGTCCCAGCCGTAACCGCCGGCCCCGTTGTGCCAGGTCTCGTTGCCGTATTCCACTACGATCTCTCGGAACTCGTCCGTCCAGGGCGTGCCGTTCTCGCCCCGGTACACGTAGCGGGTGTAGGCGTGCGGCTTGCGCTCGGGCGTGTCCACCGCCGGGTCGTAGGGAACGCCCAGGTATTCGATCAGCGCCATCCACTCGTCTTCGGTGTACTCCTCGTTGCAGGTCAGGTAGGGAACGACCCGCGTGAAGGGGCTGTCTCCGGTCCGGGAGGCCCAGTACATGCACTGGGCGATGGTGGTCGCGGGCGCGTCTCCCACGCGACTGTTCCAGGCGACCTCCCAGCGGCTGTTCCCGTAATCGGTGAACATCGCCTCGATGCTCGAGGGATGGAAGATCGTGCCGTAGAACCGGAGGGCCGGTTTCCTGCCCGCCGCGGGCATCGCCGCCATCAGTTCCTGGAAGCTGATCGTGTGGGGAGTGAACGGTCGGAACTCGTGCTCCGCGTCGTGGCGGTAGAGCACGAAATTGTCGAGCCAGACGGTGCCGGGTCCGGTGAACTCGAGGCCGTGCGAAATGTGTCCCGCGGGACTCGTCGGATAGGGCGGCGCGATGAAGTCGTAGGTGTATTTCCGCCACGATCCGGTCACGGTCCAGGGCTCCCGCTGGCTCGCCGCCGCGTATTGCTCGTTGCGGCGGAGTACGAATCGGGCCCGGCCGCCGTCCTGCAGCCCCTCCTGCCGCAGCCACACCTCGACCCGATACGATGCCCCCGGATGAAGCTGGCTGTACCACTGCCCTTCGCCCGCGTCGAGCGGGTGATAGACATACTGCTCCAGCGCCGTGGACCCCAAGTTGGCGATCTCCACGCGGAGACAGGTCTCCCCGCGGTCGCGGAACTCCGCCGGAACCGGCTGCGGGTGGGGCACGATGCGTCCGGTCCAGGCGCCTGCCGGGCCGTGGAAGAAGGGTCGGTCACCCGCATAGTGCTGCCGCAGGTCGGGCGGGCTGGTCTCCGGGCCGACGAAGTCCGTCTTGAGCTTCAGGTAGGCATAGTCCCCGAACCGCAGCTCCAAATCGGCCCGATCGATGTGCACTCGGTGCACGTCATTGGCCTTGTCACCGTCCCGGTCGTCGTTGGCCAGATAGCCACCCTCGGGGAACTGCGCCGAAGGGAGCGGAACGGCGGCCTCGCCCACGAGGACGACGTGATCGGCACCGGCCAGGTCGTTCCAGTCGCGACCGCCGCCGAAGCCGAGCGGCTGCCCCCGCTCGTCGACAATGCGGTAGAAGCGGACGGTGGCCCCATTGCCCAAACCGGTCCACGCCAGATTCCAGCAACCCGGCCCGCCCTGCGCGTCCCACGCAAACCAGTCGGGCCCGGCTCGTTCCACGCGGGTCATCTTCCGCCACACGATCGGCTCGAAACCACTGTTCCACACGTGGTTGTTGATGGCGAAGTTGGTGCCGCCGGCAATCGTCGTCAGGTTGGCGCCGAGCGGTTCGACATCGTGCGCGATCACGCGCGACGTCACGGTGATTTCAGCCGGCGAGGCCGGACCCGTTCCTTCCGCCGCCATCGCCGGGGACAAGGTGACCGCGGACACAAGGGCCGCGAAAACGTCGATCCAGCTGGTTCTCGTCATGGGTTCCTCGTGGTTGGACGACACGTTCTACCGACGCTCCACCAGGGGAAGTCTATACGAAGTCGATCCTTCGCACGTAGTCGCGGGCCTGCTCGGGCGGAAATGCTTCGTAGAACGCCCCCTTGGTGTGCGAGGTTTTCTTGTGGCCTGCTCACCCAAACGCTGGCCGCACTCCGGCACCACCGCTACAACACTCCCACCTTCATCGCGCCTTACCGCCTGCGACATCCTGCCACCTTGCCCAGCGCGAATCCCGATAATGGCTACTTGAAAGAAGGAACCTCCCCTTCCTTCTCCAAGTAGTGGGTCAATTCACCTGAGTACACCCGGGTCAATTGAGCTGAGCGGCAAAGCACACGGTCTCCGCGTCGATTGCGGAATACGAACAGGTGTCCGCTGAGGGGATCCTGCCCCATCTCCTCGCGAACGATGTTCGCCAGGCGATCGAAGGCGTAGTGCAGATTGACGGGCGCCGCGTGCAAATAGATCCTCACCACCGAAGGCAAGCTCAGCATGGCCGCGCCTCCTCGGACAGCACGCGCACCAGGCGTCGCAGGACTTGCGAGCTTGGTCAGCCAATTCCGGGTCCGACAACGGGAACGCCGAGAACAAGTACCGGAGGAACTCGTCGCAGACGCCGTGGGCAAATCGGACCGGGTTGATTGGCACTAGCTACTCGCTTTCGACGGCATTCCCATCGCTGTTTAACGCTGATCGAGCGGACTGCACGATGTCTCTTACGAATGACCGATCATTCTCGTCCACCTGTGGAAGCAACCGTTCGATTGCGTCGATGGCTTGTACGGAGTTGTCGCCGAAAAATGCACGAAGCAGGTTTGGATCGGCGATTGAAGGTTCTCGGCGACTGCTGCCGTCTCGGACGGCGACCAAGCTGCACACCCCAATCGCTGTCGTAACTTGACCAGCATGGAGACCAGCAAGGAGCACTTGCCCCAGCCAACCCCACACTTCCGGTCCCGCCAGTACGGGCGTGTGGCCTCCGGGGTCAAAGACAAGCTGGAAAAACACGTAACGAAACTCCGGATGCGTAACTTTTGCCAGTGCTTCAGCAGTGGTCAACTGCTGCTGAAGGACGCCAACCATGTGCTGGCGTACTGCTTCTCGGTCGTTGGGCTGCAGAATCGAGTCGTTTCCTGAACCCCAGTAGTGCCACATCGAGTTCACAAGCCCAAGGCTAATGCCCGCCGCTTCCGTTATCCGGTCTTGTAGCCATTGGGCGTTCGCCGCCTCCTTTCCGGCGTGCCGATTGGCATATCGCCAAATAGCAATGAAGCCTTGGCTGTCACTTGACGACTCTACCCCTTGCTCGCCTTGGATACGATCCAAAACGTGCCCGCATAGAAGCAGAATTCGCCCTCGGTCATTGTCGAAGTATCGAAAGGCGAGATCTTCCCACACGTCACTGTATGCGGATGAGGTCGTCAGCCTCGTGACCAATTCCGAATCCGACCCCGGTGCGTCGAGCCAACCCCTGATGTCACGGATCACCTCCTGATCCCTAATGTCCCCCTCGTTGAGAGATTCATTAATCGCTCGCACCCAGTATCGCTCTTGCCACACCCCTTGCGGCGTATTGCTGGAATGTCCCGAAGGAGCCTCATCCTGCAACCAGTATTCAGTCGGCGGCAACAGGAACTCCAAGACCTGCAATGCCGCCGCTGGATTCCATTCGACGTTGTGAATCGTCCGATTCCAGTCAGCCATGATTGCTTGGCGGATCTGAACGGATCGCCCCTGAACAAAGTCGGGGCCTTGGTTCGGCGGCGAATGCAGCCGATCCCAGCGCCGCAACAGAAACTGAAAGCACTCTGGAGCGCCAAAGCGTAAGACATTGACGGCAAGAAGATGATTGAAGTCAATCTCTCCGTATAATGTCCGCCATGCCGACAATGTGCGTCCAAGAGCGTGTCGAAGCGACCGAGGAGTGTTGAGCAGCGATGCCACGGCCTGCGGAAACGATAGCTCCTCGTAGTCCCGCATCATCAGTCCGCTTAGAGGGCTCCAGTGATGCTGCTGGTCTGTTCCGCCCAGAGGCTCATGGGGAAACACCGTCTGGTCATGGCATCGTCTGTAAAGGCGTACAGCCAATGTGGACGAATGTCGCTGCTGCACAGTTCTCAAATACTCGATGTGGTCGCACAGCTTGGAGTAGTCGATGCGTTGCGACGAGCTTAGACCACCAGTGAGCACGAAGCTCAGGTTCGGAAATGGCTTGAGGCGTTCGAGAAACGCCAGCACTTCTTGAATCTCAAAGCTGCGGGTTTCGTTGCGATCCAAGTCCTCGACGACGAAGACCAACGTGCCGCCGATGCTCTGCAATAGGCCGGACAACCGCTCGAACTGCTCCATTGGATCGGGGCTACGGAGAATTAGGTTGGAGACGGTTTCAATCCATTCGCCGCCAGCGGAGAACGTCTTTCGATACGACTCGGGAAGCGAATCCACCTGAAATGTGTCGATGACCTCGCTGAGCTTGGAGATTGCCGATCCGAGCATGTCGTGTATTGCAGAGGCCGACGTTTCAAAGCCCCAGCAACTATGGTGGCACACGAAGAATCGGCGACGTGCGTCAGTGTTTCTGGTAAGGCGGTCACTAATCCATGTCACCAGACTCGTTTTGCCTGCCCCGAATGCTCCGACAACTCCAACCGACCGAGTACCGCTCGCAAGCAGGTTACTGACACGATCTGCCACACTTCGGTTTCCAAGAAGGTCGTAGCTCGCCGGTGTATCGCAAGTGAGCCACGCCTCGACGTCCAGCCAAGCCGCAGTTTCGATCTCTTCAAGAGTCGGTGACGCCGTGGTTTCGACCCTCGACTTTTCTCGCCTGAGGAGCATTTGTGCCAGATCCGACCAAAGCCCAAAGTGCCACCCGACGATCAGCAGCGAGCCACCACCGTAGCCAAGCCACTCCCATGCAGTTGCCCGGTAGCCCCCGGTGACGAACCCGACCGTTACGTCCCAAACGGCAATCACGATCCATGCCGCCAATGCTACCAACCATGCTGGCGGGTGGGTCTTCCAATGGGCAAGGTGGCGGAGTCTTGGCGAAAGGAGTTTGAAGGTCGCCGCTGTAAAGACGAGGCTCAGGAAGAACGCGAAGGCGATTCTGAGCACATCGCTCAGCCCGTTGAAGTACTTGTGGACGAACTCCGGCTGAACTCGGATCAGCGGAAGCAGTATCCCAGCGCCAAGAACCGTCAGGACAAAGGTCAGACCGGCGTGGGTCCAATGTGTGTAGCGACGGCTCATGCGTGGTCCCTGTCAACGGCGAATCACTGTAGCTGGCGAGAACGTCGTCGATGTGTGGAAGGGGAATACGCACGGACCCTTGGCTGACATGATTTGCCGCTCAAAGCTCAAAGTGCAACCTCAGTCCAAACCGGTTCACGTCCGTTGGATGCGGAAGCAAGAGTCTTCGTTGTCCCGCCACAACCGCTCGATCAACAGGAAACGCTGCTCGGCCTCTGGACCGGAAGTGCCTACCGGGAGCCGAAAGCGCCGACCGGCAATCAATCGGCGGCGACCCTTGCCATCGTCCTTGCCTCTCTTGTAACGCCTCATAACTCTTCGATTCTGGGTTGCCATCGGTAATGGACCAAGCTGGTTTTGACCCGCTAATAGGCCACCTTCAGCAGTCTAATTGGCCACCAAATTGGTCACCGATGGCGTTTCGCAAGTCCTTGATTTGCTTGGATTTTGCCGCAATCGCAACAAAAAAGCCACCTTGCGTCGAAACGCAAAGTGGCCACTAGTGGAGGCGGCCGCCAGGACTCGAAACGGGTATCGAATAATAGGCACTCCGGGCTGACAGTCTCGATAAGTGCATAGCCACTTTCATTCCCCGTTTCTTGTTCCCTTTCCTGCGAGTATCGTGCCTCATGGTTCACGACCCTCGCCGAGGCCACGTACGGTCCGCGGCACATATCGGTATGCACCATTGCGCGGCGAAAGTCGCTAGGCTCGTGCACGGGCTGTCGTTTATCACTTGACCTTTTTTCCTTTCCACGCGACTCCCCGGCCCTTAGTGCTCAGAGCTGCGATTCGAAGCGATATTTTCCGCCCGGCACGGCGAACAGCGTGTCACCCGCCGCCGTTCGCACGCCCTGTATCGGCGCGGTGCCGGCGGGCGGCCGCATCTGGGCGTTCTCGCCAGGCACATGCACCAAGGCCTGTGTATTCGCCGGAACGGTCACGTCCATGATCAAGCGGTTTCCCTCTCGCTTCCAGCGACTGACAATCGGGCCCCGGACCGAGCGATACTCGGCCTCGACCCAGGTCAGCGCCGGATCGACCCGCGGTCGAATGATAAAACGCCGAAAGCCGGGCTGCTCCGGGTCAGGACAGATGCCGCCGAGTCCCTGGTAGAACCAGAAACCGACTGTCGAAAGGCCGGGATGTGGAATCATGCCGCCCGTGTAAAACTCCGGCAGAATGGTCAGTCACTGCGGGGTCTGCGGATGGCTCAGCATGGACCAGATGCTCGGCGGCGTCTCATTGGCGAGTATGGCATGAGCGACATCGGACCGGTTCAGTTCGATCAAGGCCTTGAGCAGGAAGACGGTGCCACCAAAGCCGGTGTTGAGGTGTCCGCCGCGAGTTTCCATGATGTCGCGCAGGAGGCAGGAGGCCACCTTGTCCCTCAATTCCGCCGGGACGATCGCGAGAACCAGGGCAAGGGCGTGGCAACCCTGGTCGCCGCCACCGTAGAGCCCCGCGTCGCGATCCAGAAAGTCGGCGCGGTTGCACTTCTCGATCAGCCGCGCCCTGACCTCTGCATAGCGATCCGCGTCGGCTGCCTCACCGAGGACACGCGCCGTCTGCTCGAGCGTGTGGAAATAGCCGGACAGCGCCATGGTCTCGTAGAGGTCGCCGGTATGGGCATCATACCACCGCGCCGTGGGTCGGCCGTGGTCGCCGCTAAACGCTTCCGCCTGTCCCTGTTCCGGCGGCTGCCAGGTGCGCCCGGCCAGATCCTGACGCGGCAGGATCCGTTCGGTGTAACGCCGCATCGAGTCGTAGTTGGCGCGCAGAATCTCCCGGTCGCCGTAGAACACGTAGGCCAGCCAGGGAAGCTGCACGAGGGACTCCTTGGGTGCCGGGTAGTCCATCGAGATGGGGGCGCCATACATGCTGATCCAGCCGTCGGCCCGCTGCTGGTCGCGGGCGTCCGCGGCCAGTTTGCCGCACAACGCGGCCAGATCCCAACCGTACACCGACGCCTCCGTCGGCAGAAACGTGCCGAACCGCTCCTGCCAGGAGTCCATCAGCATTCCGCTCAACAGATGCGCCTCGACGGTCCGTTTGACCACCGCCGCCGTTTCGGTCAACGCTGGGTCGGAACAGGCAAAGTGCCCGGCCGACTCGACATCGTTGCCGATGTCCAAACCGCGGACGCTGACAATTTCGGGTTCCGGTTCTTCGCCGAAGAAGAAGACCGGCACGTATCGCACCACGCGATGCGCGAAATGCAGCCGGACCGTTTCGTTTGGCACGCCCTGGAGTCGGTGACAGTCCAGTCCGAACAGGCAGACCCAGTCGCCGCGACGACCAGTCACCTGCAGTTCGACCCAGCCGGAGACATGTCGGCCCAAGTCATAGACCCACCCGCCCTGGAAGCGGCTTCCGCATCTTTCAAAACTGGCGGCGTAGCTCTGCTGCCATTCCGGGTAGAACCAAACTCCTGGACCGAAGGTGGTGCCGCCGTTGTAGAGCCCGTAGCAGTCAAGGATGGTCATGAGATCGGCCTGAGTCTTCGTACCCTCGATTCGTTCCTGGCCGATTGGCTTGGCGATAGCTCGGATGCGATTCGGCTCGACCATGCGGGCCCGGACCTCAGTCGTGGGCATGGGGACGCGATGGACCTGGCTCCATCCGGCGTCGTCGAATCCCGGAGCATCCCATTCCGGTGTCTCCCGCGTGGCGTCATAGGTCTCCCCTGAGAACCCGAAGCAGTACGTCCAATGGCTCCGCACCGGAATCAGCGGACTCGGCGCGGTCTTCCAACGCTCGTCCGAGCAGATGGCCTCGGTCGACCCATCGGCATAGCGCACCTCAAGTTGCGCCAGCAACGCACTGGCCGGGTTCGGGAAAGCATCCGGCTGTACCGGCATGGGCATCTTCTGCCAGATCGTCGCGTCGCCGAACCAGCCGGGTGCGAGCCAGACGCCGAGCGCGTTGTCCCCCTGCCGAAGCAGCGCCGTCACGTCGAAGGTGTCGTAAAGCATACGCTTCGGAAAGTAGCTCAAGGTTGGACCGAGCACCTCGTCGCTCACAGGCTGCCCGTTGATCGAGGCCTCATACGCTCCCTGCCCGACGAGGTACAGTCGCGCCGAGGCGATGGGTCCGCGCAGCGTGAACGCGCGGCGCAGTCGCGGCGAAGTGTCGGCGTGGTCGCCCGAGATCCACTGGGCCTGTCGCCAGTCCTCCGGCTCCAGCAGCCCCATCTCGAACCGAGCGATATCCGACGTGCCGGCCGGCTTCCCCTCCTTGTCCCACACTTGCACCCGCCAGTAACACCGCTGGCGACTGGCGAGTCTCTTCCCGGCATAGGGCAGGTGCAGCGTTTCCGCCGAGGACACGACGCCGCTGTCCCACAGGTCGCATTCGCCCTCCGCCAGACGCTGCTCGGAGGAAGCGGCCAGGATCCGATACGCTGTCTGCGTTTGGCCGTTCTGTTCGCTCTCCACCGCCCAGCTCAATCGCGGCTCCCCGACATCGATGCCGAGGGGATTGGACAGGTACTCACAACGGAGACGAATGGGTCGGAGACTGCTCAGGGCGCGACCATCGGCGTTCGTTGCCGACATCGTCTCGTCCGGCGCGATTGCGTCGGCGGCCGACACGGCACACGCCAAGAAGACCGCAGAGAGCAGGGCAAAAATGGTGAGCAGGACAACGAACTTGACGACTTGACTCATGATCTCCTCCGCGAATTGCGATCAACGTCGCACGCGCTATTCACCTTGTACCGGTATCCTTCACGATGCTGAAGCAGTCCGAATTCGACTGCCAGGCTCCTTGCGATTCGAAGTGGGCGTTCGAGACCAGATTTGCGGCGTCAGCCATGGCCCAGGCAGGACGTTCGCACAGCACTTTCCCCCATACAGCGAGACAGACCAGGCAGACGGCGTTCGCTGGAAAAGAACTCTTCATGGTTTCGCTCCGTGCGTTTGGGCCTTGTGGACAGTGATGACAACCGCAAGCTGGAGGCTAACGCCAAGTACTGCTTAGCGCTACTGGACACGTAAGACGACGGCGGTTTGCGGGGGGACTTCCCAGCGGATCGTCTGGCCGCCGGGCTCATTCATGGTGCGGTCCGACGCGGGGTACTCCTGGGTTATCTGGAAGGGGCCGTTGCCCACGATGCCGATGCTCTGTTCGGTCAGCGTGAACTGGCCGGCCAGCGGCCGGTCGTTGGGGTTGAAGAGGAACACCAAGCCCCGGTTGCCGACGATGTGGGCGGAGCCATCGACTTTGCCGGGCGCGGGCCAGTCGGGCAGGTCTTTGCGCACGAACAGGTAATCGATGTTTGCCCGCCCCCAGTCGAGCCACTTCTTGATCTCGCGCTTGTCTTCCGCCGGAATGCCGGCTTGAGTGGGCAGGTAGTAGGTTTGATTGGGCGAGGAACTCAAAGCGCTGAGCAGGATGTAGTCGAGCTTGTCACGCTGCCAATCTACCTTGCCCCATCCAGGCATGGACTTGGGTGCGGCGAACACCTGCGGTGAATCGAGGTAGTGCGGGAAGAAGTGGTGCTGGACTCGAATCCGGCCCCAGTGACGAATCTTGTCTCCCAAGAGCACGTTGACCGGCCGAGGGCCCATGCCCGGGATGCCCTCCAACGCCGCCCATTCGTTGACCGTGAAGCTCGCGTCCGCGTGCCGCATGGCCCAGACGCCCAGGTCCATCGCAGGGCGACAATGAAAGATGTAGAGCTCGGGGAACTGCTGTCGCAAACCGCGCACCATCGCGGTGAGGTTTCGCTGGCAGATGTAGTTGGTGTCTGGAGCGAGATGGTCGTGAAGCGGATTCTCACACCGCGCGGGGTGGACCCAAGGCTCCTCCGGCTTGCCCCCCGCGCCGCCGCCGTTGAATCCCGGACTGCCGCCGAAACCGGGTTCACCGAAGAAGTCGCCGTCCATGCACCAAGCGCCGTATTGGCCGGCTTCCATGGCCTGACGATTGACCGTCGTCAGCCATTCGAAGAAGGGATCGAAGGCGAAGCAAGTAGCGGCCCGGAACCGGAAAGGTTGCATCTGCCATTCGGGCTTGTCGCGGCGGAAGACCCTGCCGCCGCCGGTCTCGTGGGGATCTCCGTCGGTGTTGTTGCCCCACGGGTCGCTGTTGCCCATCGTAGGCCAGAACACCCAGCGTGCGCCCTTCTGCCTGGCCGAGGCGGCCACCTTCAGGGCCAGCTCACCGAGCTGCAGTTCTTCGCCCTCTCGCAGCACATTGATCTTGTCCAACTCTCCCGCCCAAGTCCGCGGATCGGAGATGATGTCGATGCCGCAGTCGAGGGCGAAATCCATCGCCCGCAGGTGATTCTCGACGTCTTCGCCGGTCCGATACGGACCCCTGTAGAGTTCCGACCACCAGCCGCACATGAGCGGGCCGAGCCGCCGTTGCTGCGGCGGCAAGATGGCGGCGGTCATGGCCACCATCGCGTCGGATTCGGAACGCAGCGGCAGTTCCCTCTCTGCCACGTCGTCGGAGCCTTTCCGGTATATGCCGGAGTAGGCCGGCTCGCACGTCAGGCGTTCGCCCGCTCGGATTGTCAGGTTCGGCCTGTAAGCCAGCACCACCGTGTTCGCGTTGTGCGACGAAGCGTCGAAGGGCAGTTCCACACCGCAGAAGAAACCGCCCCGCCCAGTCCGTCCGAAACAGGTGAAGATCGGGCCCTGGTCTTTCGGGTTCATCAGTTGCGGCTGGCGGTAGGAGACCACTTCCAGCCCTTCGGTCGAGAAACGGAACTGGCCCAGCACGATTCTCGTCACACCGAGTTCCCTGTCGGAAGTGACAACTATCTGTCGCTCCACGAAATGCCGGCCGCGGCCGAGAAGATGGCCGACTTCGACGGTCAGCCCTTTGCCCTCGTAACGCGCGGATAGGGAACTGCCGTCATGTTCGAGCGAGGTCAGCGCGGTATCGGACAAGGCGACTGTCCCTTGAGACGTGTCGATGGCAAACGCATCGCCACTGACGACGTAGGTCTCGCCGGTGAGTCGGTTCCCAATGGCGGTGAGCGTTCCCGACGCGGCATCGAAGTCGAGCGCGAGCGTGCCGTTGTCCAAACGCAAGGGCTCCGCCGCGGGCCCCTGCTGAAACGCCAGCAAGGCGACCGCCGTGACGATGATGGGCAGTTTGGTCATGTTCGCCTTCTCCGCGTTGCAGGGGTGTGCACAAGGCTTCACTATTTGTCGGTTCGCGCGCGAAAACGGCCCGCAGGTAGCCGCAACCTGGCCGTCCGACTTCTGCGACCCATGGGAATAAGGATGGTTCAGCCACCAGCCCTCTTCCGCTCGCTTCAGGCTGCGCGGTACCCACAGGTATTCTCGTGAGCATAAGGCCACAATTACAGTGGACGAACTGAGGCTGCGGGGTGTATTTTCTGAGGCCCGCAGAAGTTCCGGCCGGTCCGGCTTGCCTCAGGAATTCCCAGCCGGCCACAGGCGATGGTTCGCGAGGTGAACATCATGTCGGACACCCTGCCCGTGACTCAACCGACCGTGGCCGACCATTACTTCTATCCACTCGTCGGCCGCCTGGAGCGGCAGTGGGACCTGTACGTCGAGGGCACCGGATACGGAACGTGGCCGTCCGAACTTGATCCCGTCTGGCATTCAAAGCCGTACTACTACGCGGGAGATTGTGTGGAATTACCAGGAGAACATGGAACCTGGCTTCCGCCCAGCGAGTCGGCTGCGAACGCCTGCGATTCGGCAGACACCTGGTTGACCTGCTGGCTGTGCCTGACGGAAATCAATGGAACATCCGCGTGCGCTCGGATGGCGAGTTTACGCTCACACTGACCCGCAACAGTCAGCGGAGGGAATATCCGGTTAAGCAAGGTGACAACATATTCACCTGGCCGGAACCTTGAATTCGACACAGTGGCCATCAACGACATACGGTTCTCACGCCAATGAAACCGGAGCCGCTGCCTAAGGACATATGCTGATGGACACCATCGATCAGCGGATCATCACGGGCCTGGCCACTGTCGTAGCGACACTCGCATTGGCGGCGGCCGGCGGCGGCGAGGTCCTTCCCACAGGGGATCGCACGCCATTGTTCTCCGAGACGGCCTATCCGACGCCGCCTTCCTGGCGGATCACCGCTATCGCAAAATCTGCTACCGCATTCCAAAACAAATCACCGGATTGGGGACACGGCAGGCGATGCCGGAACCAGGGAGTACTTCTGGCCACGCGTCGTGGGAAACACGATTAACTCACCCTCGCATTCCTGAGTCGCACCCGACTCATCGCGCACGGTGAGCGGCCCGTTCCACGGATTCTGTATCCGGCACTCTTCACCGAACCGCGATTCGATTTCGACGCACGTGACTTTACCGGCTTGGATCTCGCTGGAGACGAGAAATCCGCCGCGTGCGAGCAAACAAAACGAGGCATCCCACTGCGACGGCCAGGCGGGAAAAACGTGGATGATCTCCGGTTCCCCGGGACGCGGCGAGACGCTCTGGAGAAGCGCCTCGTGCAGAGTTGTGGCGAGTAAGCCGAGATGCTCGACGGACGCGGCCGTCGGTCCCTCGAACAGGCTCATGCCGTTCGGCAAGGGTGCGAACGCGGCGAAATAGCGTTGCAAAATCTGGGGCAACTCGTTGCCGCGTCCCGCGCGGACTGCGGCGATAGGAGTGCGAATCGCAGTGTTCAATCCGGCACCGCCCAGGACGGCCGCATGGCGCGGCGCCAAGTCGAGAAGCTTCTGGACGATCGCGTCGGTCGCGGCGTCGCGCGTTTCGAGCGTCCAGTCCTCGAACGGAAAAACGGGCGTGAGCCACACGTCCTCCGGATTGTTCTGTCCGTTGATCTCGCCGAGATAGCCCGCCGCCCACACGTCGTCGTCCAACGCACCGCCGGTCAAGGCCTTGGCCCGCGGGTCATTCCCCATCGGATACGGAGCCAGGTTGGCCAAGAGCTCTTGCCACTGCCTGCGCAGTTCGGGATCGACATCCAGTATCTCGGCAGCGCGGATAGCCAGCGGCACGGTGCCGCGGATGGCCGCCAGATCCATGATGCTGTCCCCGACACCCCAAAAGTCCTCGTGGACGTTCGTGCCCGACAGATGATAGCGGCCGTCCGCCCCTTTCTTCACCAGGTGCCGATAGAACTCGACTGTTCCACGCAGCAGCGGATAGGCGTGCGTGCGTAACCACTCGCGATCACCCGTGTACCGGTAGCGCCACCAGGCTTGAACCGCCAGTTCACTGCCGGATGAAGCCACGTGACTGATCCAACTGAAACGTCCTTTGTACGGCGGTTCGCTGACCACGTTCAACTGGCTGTCGAATTGGCACAGCGCTTTCGCGCGCGGTGACATCGCCGTATGCGGCTTGCGCCCGAGCAGCACATCCTGAAACTCGGCGGCCACATCGTCGGGCAGTACGGCGGGGCCGTCGAAGGACGTTGTCTCCGGAAAATACGCCCCGGACACTCCCCACCGCTGCTGAGCAGCTTTCTCGCAATTCGGCAACTGCCGCACATACATGTTGAAGAACGGGTCGGTCAGATCGACCGCGTCGGCGGCCAGCAGCGGGAAGTACAGCATCTCGGTCGTCCAGACCCAGTATTGCGAACCCCAGCGGCGTTGGTCTCCCGTTGTGACAAACAGCGATCCGTTCCACTTCGGCGGCAGCTCGCCGCGTGACGAACTGGCCATGTGATACAGATGCAGATTGCGCCACCGCTCGACCTGTTCGGCCTGCCCATCCGCGCTCTGGAGTCTGACGAACGTCCGTGACCAGAAGTCTTTCCACCAGGCCCGGTGCGACGAGCGCAGTTCGCCGACCGATGGCGATCCGGTGTCGCGAATCAAAGCCCGCGCCGCCCCACCGACATCGCTGTCGGGATTCCACGTCGCCGCGCTGGAGATCAGGATCACCCGTTTGTTCTGCGACGCGGGCAGAACCAGCGTTCGGCTGGTCGCGTTGGTCGCGGCGATTTCCGCTCCATTTCCCCCAACACCCACGGCGACGGCCGACGCATTGAAATAGTCTCGCTCGCGAAACTGCTGTGTCAGCACAATCCGGCTTGGATCTTCAACGAAGGTACACGTGGCAACATTCTCTCCGGCTCTGACCTCCGGACTGCGCAGCATCGAGACCGTCACCTGCAACGGCTCCGGCGCCGCGCGCTGATCGTCTACTTCCACGACAAGCACATCTGAATTCGCCACGACAAAACACCGCACCTGCAGGCCGGCGGCCTCGATGGTGCACTCGGCGTTCTCGAGCGACAGTCGCTGTCGAAACGACGGCTCACCCGGCGCAAAGGGCTGGCCGCCGACGTGCACGACGACACTCGCGATCCCGCCACAGTAATCGGTGGCGCTCCCTACCTGACCGGGCCGTCCCTGATGATTGCAGTTGACGGCAAACACATCAGCTCGATTGATCTGGAGGTGAATCGCCTCGGGCGAAGTCCAAATCATCGTTCCCATCCGGCCGTTGCCGATCGGCTGACCCGCGTCCGGCGATGTCGCGGGCTGGTCGTAGACAAGGTCGGCATGCTCCCGACGTGGCCGGTCGCTCAGGGAATCAGCGGCACGGTTCACGGCCGGCACCGCGATCAAAAGCAGCGCGGCGAGGATAAGGCGGAATTCCACAATGGCGTCCTTGTAAAAGGTGGTGGGGCTGGGTCGCAAGTTGTGGGCGGGTCTCCCGACCCGCCCACCCGAGGTTGTGGGGCGGTCGGGAGACCGCCCCACAACAGTGTCCCACCAGAGTCAGCGTGGCTGCAAGCGATACTCCATTCCCGATTGGGTGGCAAATTGCGGTCGTCCGAATGGGTCAGTTGCCAGGGGAACGTCGTTGTTGGCGTTGTCGGTGACCCGCAGGCCGCTCGGCCACGGCGAGTAGACGCGGCAGACCGCGCCCTTTTCACTGCGCAGCGACAGCTCGCTCACCTGGCCTTGCGACCAAGCGGCCGTCACGAGGAACGCCCCCTCGGCACGGAAGTTCTCAAAGCGGGCATCCAAGGTCCGCGGCCAGGCGGGGAAAATCCGCAAAGCTCCATCCCAACTCTGGAGCATCATCTCCTGCAGGGGTGCCGCCACGCCCAGCGACTCCCCCATGATGCCCGCGCGACCGTAGTTGGCCGCGGCCATGGCGCCGCGAACACCGTTCGGGCGACGCCATGCCACCACCATGCGGCGGAACTCGGGCAGGTCACGGTCCGCGATGAACTCGCCCGAGCGCAGAGAGGCCATCGTGCCCCAGGGTAATTTACCGAAATACCAATCGGTACCGAGGGGGAACGTCGCCGGCTGTGTCGTGTCGAACTGCTCCGGCTGCGGACGATAGGGCCGACCGATGCGAAACTCGGGCGGATTGGCTTCGTAGCACTCCTTCTCCAGGCCGGTTAACGCGGTCGGGTTCGCCAGCGGGCTCATGGTCCCCGCGAAATCGTTAGGGAACGGCCCATTGTCCGGGGCCGCATGTTCGAGGCGGTCGCGCCACAAGTCGCGCAGGTCCTTGTCCGCATCCAGAGCCTCACTGGCACGAATCGCGGCGCGCAGGCAATACCGCGCATGCTGCATGATCTGCGTCCGGTCGGTGAAGTCCCTCGGATTGCCACTGAAACCGTCCTCTCCCTGATTGGACGGAAAGATGTGATACAGGCCGTCGTCGCCCTTCTTCATGAAGTCGGTATAGAACAACGCGCAATCGCGTATGACCGGGTAGCCGGTCGAGCGCAGCCATTCCTTGTCGAGCGTATAGAGGTAGCGCCACCAACACTGGTTCATGGCGAAGCCGGTTACGTAGGCCATGCGTCCCATGGGCACGCAGCCCAGCGGATCATCGGCGTGAATGATTGGGAACGTCGAGAGTTGGACGAACACACCGCGGCAGCCATAGTAGTCCTGGGCGATCTTGCGGCCGATCGGCAAGGCGAAGTTCAGGGCGTCGAAATAGGCGTCGCCCAGATCGAGATGATTGGCCGTGTAGTCGCCCCAGAACGGTTGCTGAATGTTGTAGTTCCAATGGTAGTCGCCATGCCAATGCGCATAGTCCTGCAACGTGCTGGGCAGGTACAATCCGGGCGGAACGGTGCCGCGCCGGTAGGCGCATCGGCGGGCGTGAAAGGTCTCGTACCACAGATTCTCCAATACCGGATCCGCAATCGACACCTTGGAGCGCGCCCAGAACTCGGCGGCCGCCACGCGGTTTTCTTCGGCCCAGCGGTCCAGCGTGGCCGCGGTCTGATCGGCCATTGAAACGCCGATGCGTTGGATTTCCTCGGCCGGTCCGCCGGGATCGCTCGACGTGGCTACAGCCACGGCCAGTTGTCCTTCCACCGCATCCTGGTTTGGCAAGATGTGCAGCCGCGCCTCTTGCACCGCCTGCATGTCCACAGGCTCGATGCCAACGCCCGCCGACACGAAGGGCACCATCCGATAGCGGAATCCGTCCTGAAAGAGTGGATCGGGTGGAAAGCTCTGCTCGATCACCCACCGGTCACCGTCCTGCTTCGTCACAGGAGGCGCGAGGGGCGTGATCTTCGGACTTGTCAAACCGCAAAACCCGCCATGCCGGCACTCGGCGAAGAATCGGGCGGCGAAAGTCTGGATCGTCGGGTCGGCCCACCGGTAGAGCGAAAACCAAATCGGCGGCTTGTGGCCCATCCGCGTCTGCGCGTTCCAGTTCTCGACCTTCCAGCGCACGACGAGCACGTTCGGCTTGGGCGGAACGAACGACTCCAAGACCAGCTTCACCCCCGACGGCCACGAACACTCGATCAGCAAATTCGCCTCTTCAATCGTCAGACACTGGCGCACTTTCATGCCCGGCAGATCGAGCGGGAAGTGAAGTGCCAGTTCGCCGACCGGTTTGGGGCACGGGTACGGTCGCTGGACGTAACTGGGCGGACAGCTCTGACAGATCTCCCGCATTCGCTGGGGATTCGCCGTTCCGCGCGTTGCCT
>Ga0194120_10004533_pt1 | contig 21307 bp, 20 predicted proteins | sample TA2MahCa65mmetaG_FD_148642 | JGI IMG/M metagenome (GOLD analysis project Ga0194120, IMG submission 148642) | Freshwater microbial communities from Lake Tanganyika, Tanzania - TA2015019 Mahale Deep Cast 65m | ecosystem: Environmental > Aquatic > Freshwater > Lake | place: Tanzania: Lake... | reverse complement strand
ACCCCCTTGCCATAGACAGCGATCCCTTCCCCTTCCCCGTGGATCAGAATCCCGCTCAGCATCGCGGAGGTAAAGCCGTGCCGGATGATATCCTGGTTGCGCAAAATGATGACGGTGGAAACCCCCAATCGCATCGGAGCCGGCTGGGTCAACAGAAAGGCCGAGTCCCGGATGACGATCTCAAGCCGCTGCTCCTGCGCCGCCTGAGTGTCAGGCGTCGCGCCGGCCACAGGCCAGGCCAGCAACAGGGCGAAGAGCCCCAGCAAGATCACGATGGTTTTCACTGCGTCCGAACGGCAAGACATGACTCTCTCCCTTCGTTAGATCGATCGGTCCGGCTGTTAGCCGCACGTCAGTCCCGCAGGTCTTGGAAGATGCATCACCACAGCGGCATCCTTCGCGTAAATCATGTATTGCGACTTCTTCCGACTTGTTGAGCCTGTTCCTGACCCACCGCTTGGGGGTGCGCACGACGATGGGCCATGATGACCGGGTCTACGAACTCCCCGCAGACCACGCAACGCCACCCCTCGACGTCCAAGTCGCTCAGACGCTCCGGCACCATCAGACCGCTGCAACGATCGCAGTGAACGGCTTGGTCCTGCTCCATCTTGACCGTCATCGTTCTCATGGCCTTACTCCCTCCCATGCGGGTTTCCCCCTCACAGTCAGAGAATCTGCATGTCGAATGCCAAGCCTGCACGAGGCTTCCCGTTGCAAGAACTGCCTGACAACAAGGTGTTACAGCGCAAGGATGGAGGGGACCGGAACGATGAGACAAGCAGAACGTGGCATTTCTGGACCCTGGCGCGGTCACGTTGTAGACAAACACCCCAGTACGATGGCCGACAAAACGATTCAGCCTGGGCCGGGCCAAAGACCCTCCTCGGCTCTGAGCAGTTCGATACCTGGGCATCGGCATAAGATCGAGAGTACTATTTGAATTCTTCCCCTTCGTAGTCTATATCTTGCACTGATCTATCACGACTTTTTCCGGAGCCCACAGCCAGGGCTCCACCCCGGCACCGAGAACCCTGTTATGAAACCAGGCCCCTGGACCTGCTGCACTGTAGCCTGTGCCATCGTGGCCCTCACGGCGCCGACTGCGTCTTTCTCCGTCCAGGCCGACTGGGGCAAACCTTTGGGGCCCGGTTCCAGCGGTCCGGCGGTCCACCCTCGTCCGGTTGCCCCCCCGTCCAAGCTCGGCGCCGATGAAGCCGCCACCATCGAGGTCTTCGAGAAAGCCGCAAGGTCCGTGGTCTTCATCACGAACACCGCCATCCGCCGGGACTTTCTCTCCTTGAACTTGTTCGAAGTGCCTCAAGGGTCCGGGTCCGGCTTCATCTGGAACCAGGACGGCCACATCGTGACGAATTTCCACGTCATCTACGGAGCCGACAGCGTCAAGGTGGTCTTTGCCGACCAGACCGATTTCCAGGCCCGCGTCGTAGGCGTGGACCCGGACCATGACCTGGCGGTGCTCCAGATCAAGGCGCCCAAAGACAAACTTGTCCCGCTGGATGTCGGCAGCTCGCACGATTTGCGCGTGGGGCAGAAGGTGCTGGCCATCGGCAACCCCTTCGGGCTTGACCATACGCTGACGACCGGCGTGGTCAGCGCGCTGGGCCGAACGATCAAATCGATGACCGAGCGCACGATCGAAGGCGTCATCCAGACGGACGCCGCCATCAACCCCGGGAATTCCGGCGGCCCCCTCCTCGACAGCGCCGGGCGGCTGATCGGCATCAACACCCAGATCTTCAGCCCCAGCGGCGCCTTCGCGGGGATCGGCTTTGCCGTGCCGGTCGATACCGTGAACCGGATCGTTCCCCAATTGATCAAGTTCGGCAAACCCATCCGGCCGGGCATCGGCGTCTCGCTGGTTCCGGATGCCATCGCCGCCCGCTGGGGAATCGAAGGCGTGATCATCGGCCGCGTGGCTCAGGGCAGCGCGGCCGAACGCGCGGGCCTGCGCGGCACGAGCGAGACGAAAGGCGGCCGCATCAATCTGGGCGACGTGATCCGGAAAATCGACGGGGACCAAGTCGACTCAGTGGACGACCTGCACAGAATCCTGGATCGGCATAAAGTCGGAGACCAGGTCAGGGTGGACTATGTCCGTGACGGCCGTCTCCAGCAAGTCACCATCGCCCTGCAAGCCGTCGAGTGACCGCGCCACTTCTTGAACGAGGGACAACCATGACCGCAGCCATCAGCATCGTGTCACGCATCAGCCGGATCCTCGCCTGGGTCACCGCAACGATCCTCGTGTTGGCCGGAGGGCCGGCAACGGCCGCCGAGACTCCCACCGAAGCCGTCCGCAGCACGGTCAACGAGGTGATCCGACTTCTCAGCGACGAGGAGTTGAAAAGGCCGGGGCAATCGGAGAAACGGCGCAAGCTGGTCGAGGAAGCCGTCGGCCAACGGTTCGATTATGAAGAACTGTCCAAGCGGGCTCTGGCCGCGCAATGGCCCAAACTGAGCCAGGCGGAGCGGCAGGAATTCGTCGATTTGTTCAAATCACTCCTCTCGAACACCTACGGCGACAAAGTCGAGGGCTACTCGGGCGAGCAGGTGCACTACCTCAAGGAACGGCTCGAAGGGGCCTACGCCGAAGTCCAGACCAAGGTCGTCTCGAGCAAAACAGAACTCCCCTTGGATTACCGCCTGCTGAAGAAGTCGGACGATTGGCGCATCTACGACGTCATTATCGATGGCGTCAGCCTGGTCAAAAATTACCGAGGGCAGTTCGAGCGCATCATCAAGACCGAGTCCTACGCGGCCCTGGTGGACAAGCTCCGCAAAAAATCGACGGACATCAAGGCCCCTCAGGCCAAGACCAAAGGAAACTGATCCCCATGAAGATGACGGCATGGACCGATGCCTGGCGGGAGGCCACCGTGGCGATCGGTCAGATTTATCGGGCCGAGGTGAAGGAACCGAACGGGAAGACCGTGAAGAAAAAGCTCTTCGTCGTCGTCGGGACCGGGGTGATCTTCGGCTTGCGGGGGGAGCCGAGCGGGACACGCTGGCTGGTCACGGCGAAACATGTCTTCCTGGACCCCGCCGAGCACTGGGAGCCGGACCGCCTGTACCTGCGCTTCTCCTGGTGCGACGAGCAACCGGTCGACGAGTACTTCGGCGTTCCCGTCGAACTCCGCAAGGGGCGCCGGAGACGGTGGATGTCCCATCCGGACGAAACCGTCGACCTGGCTTGCCTGCCGCTGACCCTGAGCAGAAAGGAGACCGGGACGGCAGGGGTCCCGGGCGTGGGGTTTGGAGACTTCGCCTCGGCGGAGGATGTCTACGAAGGCGCCCCCGTCGTCGTCCTCGGCTATCCCGGCGCCGTCGGTCCCCATTTCTGGTCCCGCGCCATCATGCGGCAGGGCATCGTCTCCTGGGTCTCCCCCGCCAAACCGCAATCCGAAGTCTTTTTAATCGACAGCAACGTCTTCCCCGGCAACAGCGGCGGACCGGTGTTCAAGCTGCCGTCGGGGACCGATCGTCATGGCCGCTTCGCATCGGGCAGGAAGGTGGGCCTGTTGGGCATCGTGACGCAGGCCAGGATTCAAAAACTCCCGCTCATTGCCGGGGGGAAAGAATTGGAAGTCCAACTGAAAGGCAAGAAACGCCCCGAGACCCTCTTTGTGCCGAGCTTTGTCGGCCTGGGCGTCGTCGAACCGGCGATCCGGGTCAAACAGCTGCTCTCCGCAGCCGCCAAGCCTCGGAAGCCGGAAGGTCGCCGGTAAGAACCTCTTCTCCTACCACCCCAGCTGCCACTGATGGCCATGCCGAGCGAGGAGTTGATCGGCCTCGTCCGGCCCCCAGGTCCCGGCGGTGTAGAAATTGAGGGGACCCTCTCCCTTCAGAAGCGGACTGTACAATCGCCACGCCTCCTCCGTGAAATCCGCGCTGACAAAGAGCGTCTGATCCCCCGTCAACACGTCGCTGAGGAGCGTTTCGTAGGCTTCCGGGAGGGGGCCGAAGGCTTTCTCGTAGGCGAAGTGCAGCGCGTGCGGGCTGAGTTGAAACGGCCGACCGGGGCTTTTCACCGAAAAACAGAGCGAGAACCCCTCGCTCGGCTGTAACGTGATGAGGAGCATGTTGGGGCGAATGCTGCCCGGCGCCAGGGAGCGGAACAGATGCGTGGGCGCCTCGCGAAAGAGGACGGCGATCTGCGTCAATTTCCTCGGGAGCCGCTTGCCCGTCCGCAGGTAAAACGGCACTCCCTGCCAGCGCCAGTTGTGAATCTCCATTTTCATGGCCACGTAAGTTTCGGTCGTCGAATCAGCCGGCACGCCGGGCTCCTCGCGATAGCCCGGAATGGCGTGGTCCCTGATCTGCCACGACGTGTATTGCCCGAACACCACGTCCTGGGTGGAGATCGGCGTGATGGAATGGAGGGCCTTGAGCTTTTCATTGCGGATCGCGTCGGCCTCGAACGCGACCGGCACTTCCATCGCGACAACCGTCATCAATTGGGTCAGATGGTTCTGCACCATGTCTCGAAACGCCCCGCTGTTCTGGTAGTAGGCGCCGCGATGCTCGACTCCGAGGTCCTCCGCCACGGTGATCTGCACACTCTCCACCTTGTCCCGGTTCCAGAGCGATTCGAAGATCGGGTTGGCGAAGCGGAACGCGAGCATGTTCTGCACGGTTTCCTTCCCCAGGTAATGATCGATGCGATAGACCTGGGATTCGTCGAAGTAGCGATGGAGCAGCGTGTTCAGCGTCCGCGCCGAGGGAAAGTCGTGTCCGAAGGGCTTTTCGATGACGATCCGCGCCCAGCCGTGCCCGCGCGTCACGCCGGCTTCGCCTAGTCCCTCGATGGTGCCGGGCAAGGAGGCGGGAGGCAGAGCCAGGTACAGCACGCGGTTGCCGGGCAAGTGGTGTTTGAGTTCCAGCGTGGCGATGTATTCCACCAACGCTTCATAATCTTTCCGGCTGCCTTGCTTGAGACTCTGATAGTAGAGACAGGTGTCGCACCAGCGGCGAAGCTCCTTCTCGTCATGGGAGCCGCCCGCCTGCAGCGATTCGTAGGCCCGGGTCCGAAATTCCTTCTGGTCCATCTCGGGCAACGCCACCCCCACCACGAGGTCGTGGTCGCCCAAGACTCCCTGGCTTCGCAGCCGGTACAGAGCGGGCAGCAACTTTCGGCGCGTGAGGTCGCCGGTCGCGCCCAAGATGACAAAGACGTGCGGAGCAACGGATTGGTCTGACATCAATACCCCCATCGATGGGATCAGGTCGAAACCCGGTCCTCTACCATCACGATGAGAGCATAAGCTAAAGCCGTGAAAAAATCGACTGATGCCGGGGAAATTACAAACGGGTTTTTCAGAGAGGGGGCGAGCAGGACCATCCCGCGACGGTCGAAGGCCGAAGCAAAGGGGCTTCGACCATGTTTTCAAAAGCGCGGGCTGAGCGCTTTGTGTGTTTGGCTTCTTGCAAACGGAACCAGGCATCCACCGCCTAGGCCAAGCCCTGGGTCCTACGACATCCTATGGGCCGGCCACCAGGGCCGAATCCGGTGCCGGCCCCCTGAACCGCTTGAGCCGAGCGAGCAGATCCGACCAATGGGTGCCGGGCCAGTAAATGCGCCCACAGCCCGCGCATGAGGTAAACGCAGCCTGCTGACCGGACACGAAGGCGGGGACCAGGCGAACCGCCTCTTCGTGCGGGATCGGTCCCAGGGTCAGGTTGCATTCCGCGCAGCGGCTCGCGCGATGGGGATCGATCGCCAGGTCGAGCGACAGCTCCCGCGCGAGCTGCCGCAGTTGCTCTTCAAGAGCGTCGCTCGTCAGAAGGGTGTGGCGGCCCCGCAGGACCCGCCGTTTCGCCAAGTCCTCATCTCGCGTCAGCAGCCATCGGTTCTCCCGCAGCACGCGGTCGATCACGTCCCTGTCCGGCACGACCCTCTCGTAGGCCGTGTCATACCCCAGAATCCTGAGCCAGCGGGCGAGCCGGCCGAGCATCGAATCGGCAAAAAAGACGGTGAGAGGAGGCTCCGTCACGGCGAGTCGTCCGGCATCGGATGAAAGCCAACGCCGCTGATCGAGAGCCGGCGATCCGTCCTCACCTCAGCCCCCAGAAACATCTTGGCCAGCCAGGCGCTGGTGATGACATGCTCGGTGACCGTTGGAATCGCAAAGCAACTCTCTCCGGCGGCCAGGGCTGCAAAGGGAATGATCTGATCGGCGGCGAATCGATCCAGCGTCGCGCCGCTGTGCAGGTCCTCCAGGAGCTGGGTCGCGACATGTTTCCCGATGGCCTCGGCGGGTCGCCTCAGGGCTCCGGCCTGGTCCGCGCCAAGGCGGGCGGCTCCCTCGAGGTCGGCAAAGACGGCCAGGGCCGCGCCCGGTTGGAGGGAATCGGCGTCGTTTTGTTCCTCGATCTCGGCACGGTAGCCGGCTCCCCCAAGGGCCTGCTTGGCCGCCTCAGCCATTCGATGGCTCACGCGCCGTTCTTGAAGGTGGGACGACAGCGCGATGCCCCAGATCCGTCGTATGGCGCCCGGTTCTTCAAGGCTCAGGCTGCGAAGGGGCTGCCTGAGCCGGCGCACCGTCAGGTGGAGAATCCCCTCTCCTCGCGGAACATAGCCGGGACGCCCCATCGCCACTTCAGCCTCAAGCCCCATGAGCCGAAGGAGGGGGAGCATCACCTGCTGCAAGTGAAAGACGGAGGGGGCACAGTCCTGAAAGAGCCCTCCTCTGATCTCCACGCTGGTCGGAGCCCGACGAAACGCCAGGACCGGCAGCACCGCCAGCGCCAGCATGGTGGTCGAGCCGGCCGACCCGATGTCCCAGCAGTACCGCCGGCCTCCCTGATCGGTCCCCGGCCGAAAGACAAGCTCGCGCGACCCTTCGCCCAGCCCTTCGGCCCTGCCGCCGACCAGTTGGCAGATGGCCTCTACCACCCGGATGTGTTGAGGGCGAAGCCCCGGTTTCGGGCGTCGCACACGGGCATTCACGATATGGACAGCCCGACCCGTCAAGGCGGAAAAGGCGACGGCCTGGCGAACGATCGTGCCGCTCCCGGAATGGTGAGAACCATCGACCTCAATCATGCTCAACCTTTTTCGGGTGAGGTCTTAGAGGTCAGGGAAAGTAGAACGCCTGCTGCCACGTGCCAGGCCCCCAGACGCTTGCGACGACTCCGCTTCTGCTTCCATGCGCGCCGCGCGCCTGAGCTGCAAGGCAAAGCTTTCCCTGGTCAAGGCCCAGAAGGAGGAAATCGGGAGCCCCGCTTCACGGAGGGCACGGGCGCTATACTGATGACAATGGTGAAACAGGTGGTAGGAGCGGATTGCAGGATAGAACCGGCTGGTTCCGATCGTGGCAATCGGCTCGGGGGCTGCGATGGAGGATTGCACATACCGGCGCAGGCGGCGATAGCCCTCTTCACCGATGTGAAACGTGAACCGGTCTGAAGGGGGTTGCGGCGTGCGCTCGGCCCACACCCGATCGTGCAGCCCGACTTCGACGACAGCGGAGGTCGGCCAGAGCAACGCTCGTAGCGCTCCGCTGACCCCCTGACGCCCTTCGAGGTACCAGGCTTGCTCCGCGTAGCCCCATTCTTCATACAGCGGGGACTGAGGACCGGGATTGAAGGGCTGAGGCTCAGCCCACGGCCCTCGCCCCTCGGCCTTGCCGGAGATTGGAAAGGCGATCATGGCGTGCCACGTATCCAGCGACACGACGATGGTATGGGTCGGGGCGCCCTTTTCTGGGGGCCAGAGTTCTTGCACCGGACCGGCACAACCGCCGAGGAGCAGACCGAGGGCGATCCAGACGCGACGCGCCGTCACCCCGCTCGTCCCCGTACGATGAGCACCGAGCAGGGGGCGTATTTGAGAATCCCTTCCGAGACGCTGCCGAGCAACAATCGGTCCGTTCCGGTCAGCCCTCTGGAACCGACCGCCACGAGGTCGGCTCGCGTCTGCCTGGCATAGTCGACGATGACCTGGCTGGGGGAACCCGCCAATACCTCCGTGGTGACCGCGCCGCCCTCTTTTATAAACGCCTCTCGAAACGCGGTCACGATCCGGCTTGCCCGCTCTTCGAGCGGCTTGGTCAAGGCTTCCATCTGGGACTGGGACAAGACGCGGGCCGCCAGGTCCGTCACGACCGGGGGCACGACCGACAGCGCGACCAGATGGGCCGATTCCGGAAGAAGACGGCGGCGGAGAAAGTCGGCGGCGGTTTTGGCATGTTTGGAGCCGTCCACCGCCAACACGACCCGCGCGATCTGCGGCAGCCGGCGCTTGACCACCAGCACGGGACAGGCGGCCAGCGAGACCACCTTCCGCGACACGCTGCCCAGGAGGAAGCTGCGGATGTCGCTGAGTCCCTGGGAGCCGACCATGACGAGGTCCACCAGTCTGCGGCCGGCCTGCCTGACGATGGTCTCGGCCACAGGGCCGTGGGCCAAGACGGTGCGAACGGCGGTGCGGGGGGCGGTCGCCGACTGACTCAACGCCGCGACCGCCGTGGCCGCCATCCGCTGCAGCAGCTTCTCGGCCTCGCGATCGACCGCGGCCAGCGACGCTTTGACACGCGCCTTGCCCGCCCGCGCGGAAGCGGAAGGCAGCAAGCCGGTCTCCACCACGTGGAGCAGCACGACCTCGTCGAGCCCCAGCCCCACCAACGAGGCCAGGGCCTCCACCGCCCGGTGCGAAAACTCGGAACCATCCACCGCACAAAGTACCTTCATGCTTCCCGTTCCCAAACGACCCGCACCAGCTTATCGTGATGGGCCCAGTGGTAGTGTGTGGCGCCATGGTAGGCCCGCGCCAACTCGCGACCCAAACGCTGAGCCAGCTTCGTGTTGGTGGTGAAGACGCGCCATTCGTCGTCATTCTCCTCGATCCGCATGATCCTCTGAAGCGGGTTGACCTTCTTGGCCCTCGCTTCCTCCTTCTTCAAAAGCCCGACCACGTCGCGCCGGTGCTCGGCAAGGCCGGGCCAGCGCAAGGCCAAGACTCCTTCCGGATAGCGATCGCGGATCTTGCTGCAGGCCGGACAGGTGGTCAGTTTCGGCCGCTTCGTGGCCATCAAGTCTTCGTAGGCGGTCTGGTCGAACCGCCAATGTTTCTTGTCGAAGACCGCATGGCACACCCCGCAGCAGGCGGGACCTGAAATCGTGCGCAGACCTGCGTAGGGGTCCGACTGACGGGGCGCGATCCGACGGGGACTGGAGGGTCCCCGCGCACCCTTCCGGCTGACTCCTTGCCTGACTTGTTTCATGATTATCACGAGCCTCCTTTTATGCCTGCCTCCTGCTTACGCAAGTGCAATACCAGAGGGAGGCGTCGCGGGAAAAACCCGAGATCGCGGTTGATTCAAGCAGTTAGCGTATTATCGACACTTGAAGAGTGGAAGGGGGACAAGTCAGGTGACGCCAATTACCTCAGCCTCGTAGCCATCAATGCCGCAAAATTCCTCATCCCACGGCCAGGACCCCGGCGCCGTTGATCGTGCCGGCCTTCAACATCCGAAGCGCCAAGTTGGCTTCTTCCAGCCCGAATCGCTGGGTGCGAGGACGGATAGGGATCGCGGCGGCCTCCCGCAGGAGGTCAAGCCCATCTTGTTTCGTGTTGGCGGTCACGCTCCGAACGGTCTTTTCGTGGAAGAGTTCGCGGTCGTAATCGATCGTCGGGATCGGCGTCATGTGGATGCCGGCGCAGGCGACCGTGCCGCCTTTCTCCAGCGCGCGGAGCGCCGGCGGCACGAGTTCGCCGGCCGGGGCGAAGATAATCGCCCCGTGCAATTTGTCCGGCGGCGGGTCCGCCGCGCCGCCCACCCAGACCGCGCCAAGCTCCCGTGCCAAGGCTCGGTGCTCTTCCCGCAGCGAGCAGACGTAGACGGCGCGGACTTGGCCAGGCGCTTGACCATGTCCTTGGCCAGAGACCACTTGCCCGAGCCGATCGGGCCGGACACGTAGATATTGAAGCCAGGGCTCGGCATCCGGAGCCCGAACTCCAAGGCTTCCACGGCCCGCTCCTGCCCGAGCGGTTCCTCCAGGGGCGCCAACTCGCTGGTGTCTTTGAATCCCAGCCGCTCGATCCGGACGTTCGGCGCCAGGGCCTCGACCGGCAGTTTGAGTGTGCCCGTCATGGAACGATCACTCGACTCCCAGCACCGGGTTCACGGTCGTAGCCTGCGGCCCCTTCTCCCCCTCCTCGACATCGAAAGCCACTTCCGTGCCGTCCTCCAGTTCCGCAAAGGCGAGGCCGTGCAGCGCGTTGCGGTGAAAATACACCTCCCCGCCGCCTTCCTGCAGGATGAAGCCGTAGCCTTCTTTGGGAAACAACTTGCAGACGACGCCCCGGAGCGGGATGACCGGCAGCCGAACCTCTTTGGAGGCGCGTTTTTCCCGATACTTCCGCATCTCAATGTCCACGGCGGCAAAGGAGGAGCGGATCGCTTCTTCAAACGTCTTGTCCTCCTTCCTGGCCGTAAACGTGTGCCGGCCGGGGAGCGTCACGACCACCAGGGCTTCGGCAACATTGGTCAGTTTCTTGTGATGCAGATTTTTGGTCAGCGTCACCCGCGCGTGCAGGATATCCTCCTGCCCGGCGTTCAAGTCCTCCATCCGTTTTTCAATCTCGCTTTTCCACCGTGGCGTCATCGCCACATTCCGACTTTCGATATGCAGCTCCATAAAACCCTCCTCCTACGTTTTGCAAGTCGGTATCGCAAGCGCCGTGCCACAATACCAGGAACCCATTCCATCGTTGACGATTGCGGAAAAATTGACGATCGGCTGCGGAACCAAACGATATCCGGTCTCCAATTGGTCACCAATTTAATCGTCAACGGATCACTCGTCAATCACTCAATTCTTCCGGACTGGCGCATTATTCCTCACCCTGTCCCTCGCACAATGGAGCCGAATGCGGCAGTCGAATGAACCGCGTTCAGCCATTAGCCGTCGGCCATCGGTAAACAGCAGGCTGGAAGCGCATGGAATAGGGCTTGCATCTTTTGAAAGCTGATAGCCGAACGCAACTGGTTGAACGCTCTCATCCTCCATGCCGACCTTGCAACGACAGAAGATCGAGCAGTACCTCTGCCGGCGATTCGGGGCCGACACCGAACTCGTGGCCTTCGGCCCCATCGGTCGTGAGACCTCCGGTCTGGCGCTCAAGCAATACGGCTATGGGGCCCCGATCCGGCTCACCTTTCGCACCGGACGCACCCTCCGCCGGGTGGTCCTCGAGACCATGAGTCCCGGCCCCTTCGGACATGAACATAAGGCGGACCGCGCCCAGGCCCTGTTGTGGGATTTCGATTCCTACGGTCGGCTTCCGCAGCACGTGCCGGCGCTGGACGTGGGCGCCTTCACCTCGGCAGGCGCGCTGTTCTCCGTCGCCCCGGCTCAAGAGTTTTTCGTCCTGACGGACTGGGCGGAAGGCGCGAGCTACCATGCCGACCTCGAACGATTGAGCCGGACCGGACGGCTGCAAAAAGGGGACAAGGACCGCACTCGAGCCCTGGCCGGCTACTTGGCCAAGATTCATCGGGTCAAGCGCCGCGAGCCGGACCTCTATCGTCGCCGGCTGCGCGAATTGCTCGGCCACGGGGAGTGCATCATGGGCTTGACGGACAGTTACCCCCGTCGCTTCGGCTTCATCACGGAAGACCTCCTGCGTTCCATCGAGGAAAACTGCAACCGATGGCGCTGGGCCCTGCGCCATCGGGCCGGCCGTCTTGCGCAAGTCCACGGCGACTTCCACCCCTGGAACGTGCTGTTCCGTTGCGGGACGGACTTCAGCGTGCTGGACCGCTCGCGGGGCGAATGGGGCGAGCCGGCCGACGACGTCACCGCCATGACGATCAACTACCTGTTCTTTTCGCTCTGCCGGTGGGGACGGTTGCAGGGGCCCTTCGAGGTCTTGTTCCGAGAATTCTGGGAGCGCTACCTCGCCGCAAGCCGTGATCGAGCCGTGCTGGAATGCGCTGCGCCGTTCTTTGCCTTCCGGGGCCTCGTCATCGCCAGCCCGCTCTGGTATCCCAAGCTCTCCCTTCAAGTCAGGCGCAGCCTGTTCAACTTCATTCAAAACGTGCTGGCGGAAGAACGGTTCGATCCGGCCGAGGTGAATAGGTACTGCCAATACCCGTGACGCGTGACAAGTGACGAGTGACAGGGAGGATACAGGCATTCGATGGCGGAATTATCTACGACTGGTCACCCGTCACCTGTCACCCATCACGGCCCTGCTTTCGCCATCTGGCTTACCGGCCTTCCGGCCTCGGGCAAGAGCGCCGTCGCGGCGGCGCTGCGTCCCAAGCTCGACGCATTGGGCCTGCGCGTGGAGGTGCTGGAGTCGGATGCCTTGCGCAGGGTCCTGACCCCGACGCCGACCTATTCGCGCGAGGAGCGGGACTTGTTCTACCGGGCCCTGGCCTTCTTCGGCAGCCGCCTCGTCGCCCAAGGCGTGACCGTCATCTTCGACGCCACGGCAAACCGGCGGGCCTACCGGGACTTCGCCCGTCGGCTGATTCCCTCCTTCATCGAGGTGGCGGTCGAATGTCCGCTGGAGGTCTGTATGGAGCGGGATCGGAAGGGAACCTATCGGAAGGGTCGGGCGGGGGAATCGGCGACGGTGCCGGGGCTCCAGGAGCCTTACGAGCCGCCGATCGACCCGGCTCTCCGCCTCGACACCACGAAGATCGAGCCGGAAGCCGCCGCCGATCTGATCCTCTCCGCGCTCAAGGAGCGGCGGGTGATTTAGTCCGCCGCCGGGGGCTTTCTTCAACCCTGCATCGCCAGCTTGACCATGACCGCCAGTTCGACTTGATCGAGGTCCACCGGCTTGGAAAGCACGTCGAAGGCCCCGATGTCGAGCGCCGTTTGCAGCAAGGGCTCATCTTGGCTGGCGGTCAGCATGATAATCCCGCCGGTAAAACCGGACGCCAGCAACCGTCGCAGCACTTCCACCCCGTTGATGCCCGGCATGTAGATATCCAACAGCACCAGGTCGGGCGGCTCGCGCTTGACGAGGGCCAGCGCCTCTTCGCCGTTGGCCGCCGTCCTCACGCGATATTGGCGTCGTTCCAAGAACTCTCGGAGCATCTCGCAAATGGCCTGCTCATCGTCCACGATCAAGATCGTGGCCGGCTTCGTCTCGACCGGACCGGGCAACGGGGGAGGCGCCGGCCGGCCCGCATGCTGCAGCGCCTGACTGACCGCTTGCATGATGACGTCCATTTTGAGTCGCTTGCGCAACACGGTTGTCACGCCCATCTCTCGCGCCCGGTCCTCAACCTCGACGCTCACATCGCTCGTGAGGACTATGACCGGCAGGTGGGGCGCCCGGACTCGTATCTTCGCCAAGACATCCATTCCGGACAGTCCAAGAAGACCCAGATCGAGCAAGACAAGGGCCGGCTGCGTGGCTTCAAAGAGCCGCAAGGCCTCCTCCCCGGTTCGCGCCGTCATCACCTCGTGCCGATAAGCGGCCAACACGCCCTTGAGCACGTGAGTGAACTTATGATCCGCATTCGCCAGCAAAATCGTAGCCACGCATGACCTCCATTACCAAACTTGCGCAGAATTGACGATTGCCAGGATTGAGAATCGCCGAGATTGAAGAATTGCAAGATTGAAACTTGATTCTGACAATCCGCCAATCGCCAATCGTGGCAATTCTTCTCAATCTTGGCAATCACTCAATGCTTCAATTCCCCGCCACCGGCAGTCTCACGATAAACGTCGCCCCCTTGCCGACTTCCGTGTCGCACGTGACGGTCCCGCCCAGTCCCATCAGCACCGTGCGCACCATCCAGAGCCCCAAGCCGGTTCCCTGCTCCGGCGGTTTCGTGCTGAAGAAGGGCTCGAACAGCTTGGGCCGGTGCTCCGGGGCAATACCCGGCCCGTCGTCAGTAATCCGAACTTCGATCCATTGTTTCTCAGAAGCTGATGGCTGATGGCTAATAGCTGATAGCTTCTCTGCAGAAGTTAACGGCTGAGAGCCGACGGCTGAGATCTGGGCCGTCACCGTCAGCGTCCCCTGCCCGTGGGCCTCGGCCATGGCCTGCATCGCGTTCAAGGCCAAGTTCAGGAAGGCCTCGCGCAAATACGGGCGATTGCCCCGGACGGCCGGAAGATCCCGGGCGATCTCGGTCCGCACGCGGATTTGATTCCGCACCAGCTCGTTGGCGAGAAAATCGAGCGCTTCGTCGAGAATGGCGGCAATAGAGCACTGCTGCTGCTGCTCAAGAGGCTTGCCAAGCGCCAAAAACCGTTGTACCACCGCGCTTGCGCGCTGGGCAGCCGCCTCGATCTTCTGGAGATCGCGTTCCAACCCGTCATATTCACGGTGGGCCAACTTGTCCCTGAGCAATTGCACATGACCGGTGACGACGAACAGCGGATTCTTGATCTGATGGGCAACCCCGCCGATCAAGAGCCCCATCGCTGCCATCCGCTCCAGCCTTCCGGCTTGCCACTCCATCTGCTTGCGCAGGGTCACATCGGCCATGAGGCCGAGGATACCGACGATCCGCCCCTGAGCATCCGACAAAGGCGCCGTCGAGAGGCTGATCGTAACCAGCGAGCCGTCTTTCTTGCGCCGAACGGCCTCCACGTCGCGGAAGGCCTCATTCCTCAACACCCGCTCACGCAACGCCCGATGCTCCTCCCGCTTTTCATCCGGCACGGTGGGCAACGGACGGCCCACCACCTCGTCGCTCGACCAACCGAACAGCCGTTCGGCCGCCGGATTCCACATCTGTACGATCCCGTCCCTGTTGAGCACCGTGGTGGCCACCGGCGAGGATTGAACGATGGCCTGAAGCGCCTCGTTCGCCTGCCGCAGGGCTTCCTCCGCCTGCTTGCGCGCGGTGATATTTTGAATCTGCGAAATGAAATGGCTGGGCTGACCGTCGGCGCTTCTCACCAACGACACACTCAGCAGAACCCAGACGACATGACCCAGCTTGTGGTAATACCGCTTCTCCATCTGATACGTGCGCCGCTCACCGGCCAACATCTGACGCACATACTCCAAGTCGCGTTCGAGATCGTCCGGATAGGTGATATCTTGGAACGTCTTGACCAGCAATTCCTCCGCCGAATACCCGGTCAATTCACACAACGCACGGTTTACTTTAAGCCAGCGACCGTCAGGCGCCACGAGCGCCATGCCGATCGTGGCGTCCTCGAATGCGCTACGGAATTGCTGGGTGCTGAAGTGAAGGGCCTCCTCCGCCTGCTTGCGCGCGGTGATGTCGTTCCCGGAAAACCAAAAGTGCTCGCCGCCCCCAATGCACCAGCCGCTCAATTCATACGATCGGTCGGCAACGGTCACATCGAAAACAATCAGCGTGTCCTGTCCCCCACGGCAGAGCAACCGCTTCATGGATTCCTGTATCCCTTTCAGAAGCGGATGGGCCGGCCCCAATGCGGAAAGGTCCGGAAAAAGTTGTTCGGCCTTCGGATTCATGTACGCGACGGCCGGAGTCGAGTCGGTCTCGATAATCGGACCGGGATTCATCTGGAGAAAGGAAGCCATGCGGAACAGGCTGTTTTCCGCCCGCTTGCGCGCGGTGATGTCGTAGTAATGCTCGACCCGCCCGCCGGCGTACAGCCCCGATCGAATGGGCTGACTCCAGTGCTCCAACCAGCGCTCTGGCCGGTCGGCGGAGGGGCGCACCCGACACTCGAACTGTTCCACATAGGTGTTGTCATCGTACGTCGCCAATATCTTTTCCGAAAAACGATCCGGGTTTTCGAAAAGGTGCTTGATTCGTTGCCCGATCAGCGTTCGTTTGTCCAACCCGATGAGGTCTTCCCGTCGTAGGCCAAAAAATCCCTCCAACGCGGCGTTCACCCAGACCACTCGGAAGTCGGCATCGAGCACGAGGACCCCGACCGCGGACGACTCCAGCACATCATCGACCAGCGAGCGGTACCGGCCTTCCGTCTCTTGGGCGATCCGACGTTGCTCGGCCTGGTCCAAGACGTGCCGGACCGACGCCGTAAAACGGCCGATATGTTTGGGCGATTTTAAGACATAGTCGTCCAGCCCGGCCTTCATCGCCTCCACGGCGATTTCCTCGCTGCCGGTCGCCGTGAACATGATCACCGGACAGTCGGGACAGCGGGCCTTGACCCGGCGCAGGACCTCCAGGCCGTCGCTCCAACCCAATCGATAGTCGGTGATCACCAGATCGAAGCCGCCGGTATCCAGCGCTTGCGCCAAGCCGGCCGCCGTAGAAATCTGGTCTATCTGAAGGTGGGGGAATGCTCCCTGAAGGAACTCATTGGCAAGAACGGTGAGACTCGGATCGTCGTCAACGAGCAGGATGCGCCGTGCAGTGGCCATAGACTCTCAGCAACAGTTTGTCGGCACAAGGCGCAAGGCGACTGCCTGCATCGAACGATCGCCCCTGCGCCCTCCTCTTGCAAGCCTGGAATCTGCCCGTTACGGTGGTCCGCCGGCGAGGCATGACTAAGGCCATGCAAAATACTTATCTTTTACCAGGCCGCATGTCAATTAAATTGCTCCTTTCTGTTCATCGGAACACCAGCACCGGACAGGGCGTGCGGTGCAGAACTGTGTGCGAGGCGCTGCCCAACAAAAACCGCGCAGCCCCGCGTCGGCCCCGAGACCCCATCAGAATCAGGTCCGGTTGGGTCGTGCCGGCCCAGCCGATGATGGCATGGCCCGGATCGCCCAGGGTCGTCGCGCCGCTGGCCTGATGTCCCAGCTTGGCAATCCGCGATGCCACGTCGTCCACGAAATCCCGCGCACTCGCAATCGCCTGTTCCTTCAGCGCCTCGCTCGCCGAGACTCCCACCGGCCACAGCGGGACCGCAAAGGGCAGGATCGTCAGCACGGTCATCTGGAGGGACTCCTTGAACGGTTTGGTGGCGAGAAACTTCACGGCCGCCTCGGCATCCTGCGCGCTCTCCACCGGCAGGAGCACGGTGCGGAGCGAACGCATCGGCTTATTGACCACCAGCGTCGGACAGTGGGCCTGCGTGACGACGCGATGGGTCACGCTGCCCAACAGGACTTCCTGCACCGGCCCCAACCCCCGCGCCCCCAGCACGATCAGGTTCGCCCGTTCGTCTTCGGCCACGGTCAGAATCGTCTCCGCCGGACGGCCGAGTTCCAGACGCTTGGAGGTCGGCCCCGTATGGAATGGCAGGATCGAGACCGTGCGGTCGAGCAAGCGCTCGCCGTCTTCCCGCATGCCCCGCTCGACCGTCGTGTAGAGTTCCTGCGCGACTTCCGGCACCATCATCGGATAGGCCGGCTTGGGCACGTCCAGCGCGTGCAGCACGGTCAGGTGCGCCGCCGGCGCCAGGTGGGCCAGAGCCCGCGCCGCCTCGTACGATTGGTCCGAACCATCTACCGCCAGTAGAATACGCATGAGCACCTCCTCTTCAAAGAATTGACGATTGAGAAGAATTGACGATTGATGAATTGCCAGGATTAATCGTGGTAATCGTCAATCTTGCGCAATCCGTCAATTACCAATCATGGCAATTCTGTGAGTCGTCAATCATGTCATTCCTTTCCTCTTTCCCCCCTCGCGGTCCGTCGTGAGGCGACGAAGATGGCCAACAGCTCACCGACTTCACGCAAAAGCTCCGCCGTTCGCGCAGAAGCAACCATCCCGCTTTCCGTCGATAATTCCAGCCAGAATTCCGTTTCGTCCGTTTCCTCGATGACCACGCTCATTTTCGAGATGAATTCGGCTTTTGACCTGGCACGGCAGGCTGCCCGGTAGTTCGCAGCCAGCGAGGTGCCGGAACGCAAGAGCTGTCTTCCGAGCACCCGAGCTTCGTCGGTTCTGGGAAGATCGCGGACCAACCCAAGAACCGCCAACGCGAACTGTTTGGTCCTCTGCCGTAACTGTTCGGCCTGCAGCATGCCCCATTTCCCAAATCGTCAATTCCGACCACTCGTCAATCTTTCAATTGTGGCAATCGTCAATCTTGCGCAATCTGTCAATTACCAATCACGGCAATCCCTCAACCATCAATCGTGGCAATCACCAATCCCTCTCTTATTCATATCTCAGCGCTTCGATCGGGTTCAGTTGCGAGGCCTTGTTGGCCGGATAGAGGCCGAAGAAAATCCCCACCGCGACCGAGAACAGAAAGGCGACCGCCACGGCCTGGGGCGACACGATCGTGGGCCAGCCGGCCACAGTGGTGGCCAGGCGCGCCCCCACGATGCCGGCCCCCACGCCGGCCACACCGCCCACGGTGCTGAGGATCACGGCCTCGACCAGGAACTGCAAGAGAATGTGCCGGCGCTTGGCGCCCACGGCCATCCGGATGCCGATCTCGCGCGTCCGTTCCGTGACCGAGACCAGCAGGATGTTCATGATGCCGATGCCGCCGACCACCAGCGAGATCGACGCGATGCTGAGCAACATCAGCATCATCGTCCGGCTGGCCCCGGCCGAGGCCTTCGCGATGTCCTCCATGGTCCGCACCGTAAAGTCCTCCTCCTCCGAGGGTTGCAGGCGGTGCCTGGCCCGCAAGAGGCCCTTGATCTCCGGCACCGCCGCCGCAATCTGATCCCGCCGCTCGGTGGCCACCAGGATGATGCCGACCGTCCCGAGGAACTTGGTGCCCAGCACCTTGCGTTCGGCCGTGGAGAAGGGAATGAAGACGACATCGTCCTGATCCTGGCCGAAGAGGCTCTGTCCTTTGGGCGTCATCACCCCCAGGATGCGCAGGGGCACGTTTTTGACCCGGATTTGGGCCCCGACGATCGTTTCGCCCCGCTCGAATAAATTCTCCGCCGCGGTTTTTCCGATCACCGCCACCTTCGCCCCGCTGTCCTCATCCGACTGGGTGAAGAAGGTCCCTTGGGCGACCGGCCAGTCGCGGATGTCCGGCAGGATCGCATTCGTGCCGAGGACCACGGTGCTCCAGTTCTTGTTCTCGTGCACGACCTGGAGCACGGACCGCGTGGCGTAGGACACGGCGGAGACGCCGGGGACTTTGCGCTCGATGTCCCGCGCGTCCTCGATCGTGAGCGTGGAGACCCCGCCCAAGCCGGTGCGCACCCCGCTCACCGTGGTGGCGCCGGGAATCACGATCAGCACGTTTGTCCCCAAGCTGGAGATCTGGGCCTGGATCGAAACGCTGGCGCCCTGGCCCAGGCTCACCATCGCCACCACCGCCCCCACGCCGATGATGATGCCCAACATGGTCAGCCCGGCCCGCAAGGGATTGCGGGCCAGGACACGGAAGGCCAGTTGGACGGTCATCAGAAAGAATTGCATGATTATCTCGCTGGAGAATTGACGATTGAACGGAATTGACGATTGCCAAGATTAGCTGAATTCGTCCGTCGCCAATTCCGAGCGATCGTCAATTCCTCGCCAATTCCTCATCTGATTCTCGGCCCGAGGCCGAACCCCGGCGGCAGGGTCTTCTGCCCCGCCTCCTCGGACTCTTCCAGGCCCACGATCGCCTGATCGCCCTCGTGAACCTCCCCTTCCAGAATCTCGGTGAACTGCAAGTCCGCAATCCCCGCCTTGATCGGAACCGCCAGGGCTTGTCCCTTGCGATCACGCAGCCACAACGCCGTTTTTTTCCTGTCGACCGGCACGCCGGGCGGTTTGAAGCGCAAGGTCGCGTTGGGCACCCGCAACGCATTCGCCTGCCGCGCCGTCACGATCGAGATATTGGCGGTCATGCCCGGCTTGAGTCTGAGGTCGGGGTTGTTGACGTTGATCACCACGTCGTAGGTCACCACGTTTTGGATGCTGATCGGCGCATTCCTGATCTGCGCCACCAGGCCTTTGAACAGCGCGTTGGGATAGGCATCCACCGTGAACTCCGCCTCTCTCCCCTCGATCACGCCGGCGATGTCCGACTCGCTCACATTGGCATCAACCTGCATCTTGGTGAGGTCCTGCGCGATCACGAAGAGCGTCGGCGCCTGCAGGCTGGCCGCAACGGTCTGCCCGACATCGACATTGCGGGACACGACGATGCCGTCGAGCGGGGAATAGATCGTGGTGTAGCCGAGATCCATCTCGGCGTTGGACAGCGCGGCCTGGGCCTGGTCGATCTGAGCCTCGGCGATTTCCACCTGGGCCGCGGCGTCGCGATAGTTGGTCCCCGCCGCGTCCAGGTCGGCTTGCGCCACGAATTTCTGCCGGTGCAGCCTCTCAATCCGATCCAATTCAAGCTTGCGCTGAGCCAATGCGGCCTGGGCCTTGACCAAGGCGCCGCGGGCGTTTCTGAGAGACGCCCGGGCTTGATTCGCCCGAGACTGGAAGGGATCGGGATCGATCTGAGCGATCGCTTGTCCCTGCGTGACCACCGAGTTGTAATCGACGTAGAGGGCTTTGATCTTCCCGGTGACCTGACTGCCGACCTGCACGGAGACCACGGGATTCACCGTGCCGGTGGCGGTCACGGTCGCGGTGATGGGCCCGCGATCCACCAGCGCCGTTTTGTATCGAACCGGCGGTTCGCTCGGCGACAGCCAGTACCACAGGACCGCCCCGCTCGCGATGGCCGCAATCGCAGCCGAGAGGACCAACCCCGCCCTAAATCGTTTGCGCGGGGCGGGAGCGTCAGCAAGGGGAACCTCGGCAAGGGGACGGAGCGGTTCAGACGACATGACGAGGGCCGACTCGCTCGCATCCGATTCTGCCCCCCCCGAAGAACGAGGGCATCGCGCGATCGAGCTTGTCACCCCCGGCACTGGGTCCACTGTCATCCGGCTGCTCACTCATCCTCACCCCCCTTTGCTGCCATTCTCCCTCGCCAAGCTAATTTGAGCAAGACACATGCCCTCTTCCCACATTGATGATTGCCACGATTAATCCTGGCAATCGTCAATCTTGGCAATCCGTCAATCACCAATCCTGGCAATCACTCAATCACCAATCTTGCAATCACTCAATCGTCACTCCTGGCAATTCTTCAAAGGTGTCGCACGAACCACTGTTTGGCGAGGTCCGCCACTTGCTCCAGGGTGCCGGGCTCCTCGAAGAGATGCGTCGCCCCAGGCACGATCACCAGCTTCTTGGGACAGGTCAGGAGGGCCAGGGCCTCCTCGTTCATCTGAATCACCGGGATGTCCTCGCCGCCGACAATGAGCAGCGTCGGCGCGGTCACTTGCGGAAGGAACGGCGCAGCCAAGTCAGGCCTGCCGCCTCGCGACACGACGGCATGGACCGAGGCCGGAGACCGGGCCGCAGCCTGCAAGGCTGCGCCGGCCCCGGTACTGGCTCCGAAGTAGCCGAGCCTGAAGCCCCGCGTCGCAGAGTGCCGCGCCAGCCAATCCGTCGCCGCGAGGAGCCGGTCGGCCAGCAAG
>Ga0194120_10004532_pt1 | contig 21308 bp, 22 predicted proteins | sample TA2MahCa65mmetaG_FD_148642 | JGI IMG/M metagenome (GOLD analysis project Ga0194120, IMG submission 148642) | Freshwater microbial communities from Lake Tanganyika, Tanzania - TA2015019 Mahale Deep Cast 65m | ecosystem: Environmental > Aquatic > Freshwater > Lake | place: Tanzania: Lake... | reverse complement strand
CGTGGCATAACACACCGCGCTTGACTCGACCGTCTCGTTGCTGCTCTTCTCACGCATGGTGGCGTATCCTTTCCCCTCGGCGGTAACCGAGGCGTTGGTTGAGTGTTCAACCGAAAGGGTACGCCGCCGTTATCCTATTTCCACACCTAAAGATGATACCTCCAAGAAATGCTTGCACTCCTCTCTCATTCACGCTAGAAGATCCCTCCATGGTACCGACCGTTGAATGGAAGAACGATGAGATTCGTCTGCTCGATCAAAGCCGGCTGCCCGGTGCCGTCGAATTTCTTGTGTGTCGAGACTATCGGGCCGTTGCCGATGCTATTCGTCAGCTGAAGGTTCGAGGCGCACCGGCCATTGGCGTAACGGCGGCATTGGGCGTTGCCCTGGGAGCGCAATCCGTCGCAGCAACTGATTATCAGGTCTTTGCTCGGTCCGTCTGCGCGATCGGCGACGAACTGGCCGCGACGAGGCCGACTGCCGTCAATCTCTTCTGGGCGATCGAGCGAATGAAACGGAAGCTGGAATCTTTGAAGGAGCAGCCGATCCCGTCGATCAAGCAAGCCCTCATCATCGAAGCTCAACAGATCCTTGAGGAAGATGTGGCATTATGCCGAACAATGGGCAGAAATGGTGCCGAGCTTATTGAGCATGGGCAGACGGTCTTGACGCACTGTAATGCGGGGTCGCTGGCCACGGCTGGTTATGGAACGGCGTTGGGCGTCATTCGTGCGGCATGGGAGCAGGGGAAAAAGATTCATGTGATTGCCGATGAAACCAGGCCGGTCTTACAAGGGGCTCGTCTGACGGCTTGGGAACTGATGCAGGACCGCATTCCTGTTACCCTGATTACCGATAATATGGCCGGGACGCTCATGCGGCAGGGGAAGATCCACCTCTGCATCGTCGGAGCCGATCGGATTGCGGCGAATGGAGATGTGGCCAATAAGATCGGGACCTATTCGGTCGCTGTCTTGGCGAACGCCCACAATATTCCGTTTTATGTGGCGGCGCCGTATTCAACCATTGACCTGAAGACTGCATCGGGGGCGGATATTCCGATCGAACAACGGAACCCTGTGGAAGTCACCACCATTCATGGAAGTCATCCTGTCGCTCCTGATGGAGTGGCAGTCTATAATCCGGCGTTCGACGTCACCCCGGCGGAGCTGATCACGCGCATCATTACCGAACGAGGCGTGTTCAAACCCGGAGAATTGGCCAAGCAGTTTCAGTAGTCGTGCGCACGACCCATCTCAGCGCTTATTTCTTTGTGTCCAGAATGCTGCCCAGCATGGCATCCGCCGTCTTCAGCGTACGCAGATTGGCTTCAAATCCGCGTTGAGCGATGATCTGATTCACGGCTTCTTGACCCAGATCCACGTTCGAGAGCTCAACCTGTTGAGGACCTTGTGCGGTGTCTTTAAGCACCGCAGGGCCGGCCGAATTATCTTTTTGAACCACGGGCAGAACCCCGCTGTTCTGGGCTTCAACGAATTGTGTCTGAGAGCTTTTGAATCCGTCGGTATTCACGTTGGCGACATTGTGTGCCGAGACTTCGAGCTGTTTGCCAAAGGCGCTGATACCTGACAAGGCGGTGTGGATGGCGGAGATCATACTGCACCTCCTCTATGAATCTTGGCTAACTTGAGTGTAGCAGACACTGCCTGGCAGCAGCCGCAGCAGATGGACAGCAACCACCACGATTGAGTGGGGACGATCAGCAGGCATCCCATTTGCCGGTGGATTCTTCAAGGAAGTTTGGGTACAGTGGCGGTATGAGCGGCAAGAATACATCGTATCTTCTTTACGGCGATTTTAATTGCCCATTCTGCTACGCGTTACATGAGCGGTTGCACGACTTGCACGTCATCGATCGCTGTGACTGGCGAGGGGTGCAGCACGCGCCCCACTTACCCCGACCCATGAAGCCGTGGAGCGGCGCACTCGGAGCCGAACTGCGACATGAGGTAAGCATGGTGCAGCGGCTGGCGCCAGGATTGCCGATCCAGTTGCCGCCTGGAAAGCCGAATACGAGACCTGCTATTGAACGGGCAATTGGCTTGCTGCGCGAGGGGCGCGCACGGGGCTGGGACTTTGTCAGAAACACCTACCGTGCATTCTGGTGTGAGGGGAAAGATATCTCCGACCCTACCGTCTTGGATCTGCTGGCTGGCGGAAGTGTGTCGTCCAACGATCATGATGACAAGAACCGGCAGGTTGCGAATGAGTGGGAAGAGGCGTGGCACAGGACGGGCCAGGCTGGCGTTCCACTGATTGTCTCGCCGGAGGGGGATCTCTTGGTCGGCTGCGTGCCGGAAGAACGGGTCCGGCGGTTTTTTGCCTAGCTGGTGGTCAGCTAGGCGAATCGTCCCTTGAACGTCAGTTCCGCCACTGCCGACTTGTCCAATTCGCCTTTTCCTGCGCTGATCAAACGACGGTATTGAGCGAGTGTGGCCTCAGCGACTGGGAGTGAAAGGCCGGACTGATGTGCCAAGTCCAGCGCAATGGCAGAGTCCTTGGCCGCGTGGGCAGCGGAAAAATAGCAGTCATGAGCCCGCTGCTGCATGTCTTCCCCATCGGTCTCCAGCACTCGTGAAGCGGCGCCGGTTTGGCCAAAGACTTCACGGAGCATCGTGAGATCGATCCCCAGTGCCTCGCCCAACCCCAGTCCTTCGGCGAGGGCCGCGGTGTTGCTGTTCATAACCATATTTACCAGTGCTTTGACCTTGGCGGCCTCTCCTGCCTTCCCGACGTAACGCAGGTTCGCGCTCATGGCGCCAAGGATTGGTCTGGCCCGTTCAAACACCGCTGGTTTTCCGCCACACATGAGGTACAGTGTCCCTTGCCGTGCCTGTGTGATGCTGCTGGCCATGCACGCTTCAAGACTCGCGCCGCCGTACCGTTCCACCGCTTGCTCGATCTCCACATGGATCGAGGGCGTAATGGTTGCGCAATTGACGAAGAGCCTGTTTTTGGCATGGGCGAAGAGACTTGATGGATGGTGTTCCGCATAAATCTCACGCATCGCCGCGTCATCCGATACAACCGTGATCACGACATCGGAAATCTCCGCGACACGTGCCGGGGATCCCGCCTCCTCGCAACCCAATTCAATCGCAAGTGTTTTTGCGCTCGTGTGATGGCAGTCCTGAACCGCGGTGATCCTGTAGCCGCGATCCGTGAGGCGCCGGGCCATGTTCGCGCCCATACGGCCCACACCGACAAACCCGATACGAACAGGAGGGTGCTCCATCATTTCACTCAATCTCAGGATGCGACGAACTTCAATGCCACTCCGTTGATGCAGTAGCGCAGTCCGGTCGGCTTGGGGCCGTCCTTGAAGACATGCCCTTGGTGGCCTTCGCAGCGGGCACAACGGACTTCCGTGCGCGGGACAAACAGTTTGAAGTCCGTCCGGGTTTCCACCACCTTGGGATCGATCGGTTGCCAGAAACTGGGCCAGCCGGTGTGACTATCATACTTGTGCTCGGAGGAGAACAGCGGTAGGTCGCATCCGGCACAGTGATAGATGCCTGCGGCGTGGTTCTCATGCAAGGGGTTTACAAACGGCCGTTCGGTATCTTCATGTCGAAGGACACGATAGGCGGCGAGCGGCAAGAGTTTTTTCCATTCCTCGTCAGTCTTCGTGACTTTCACGATCGAGCCAATCTCAACTTTAGTGGGCATAGGACACCTCCTTCATCCGCGCATGGGCGCTGTGGAGTGGTCGGACAGCGCGAGATATCCTTACATACCCTTCTTGGCGGGGGCAAGGTGCAAACGGCACGGTTGGCAGGCGGGTCAGCCCATCGCCGCCCATATTTTTTTGGCGTTCTCACCGGTAAACGTCATGTCATCTTGGGAAGAGGAACTCCGTTCGAAGTAGAGATGCAGCATGCTCCCGCCGTAGTGCGCCTCACGGACCAGATCGAGATTGATCGCCACTTCTCCCTTGCGCTCTTCATCCTGGACTTTAATGAACCGCATCGCCGAGACCTCCATATGTGAATAGAGATAGTTGCGAGAACAAGAAGGCATCTTGCAAGACAAGTTGGATTAGAGCAAGCGGTGACGGAAATATCGCATCGTTCAGGCATAGATACTTGGGAAACAGGATCGCACCAGACCTTCTTATGGAGAGACAGAGGTGTTCTGAGCCGTTTTCGTTGACTCTCTTTTGGCCCATTCATATAATGCGGGTCGTTCAATGTTTTCCTTGTCCAGCCAGCACTTATGCGATTGCTTTCCAAAGAACGCGTAGCGGGAAAGCTGGCCGAAATTCGCGCTGGTCTTCGCCATGCCTTTGCGACCCAGCCAGCATCGCGATCCCTCTCGAGGGACGATCTTGCCCTTCTGGAACGTATCGCCGATGCCGTGGTGAAGAGAGGGATGGCGGCTCCGGCCACAGTCTTTCTCGAATCCCTCGGTCCCATGAATTTCCTGGGCAGCCAGGCGTTGCATTTCTTGATGCCCATTCTTGAGTTCGCTTTGGATGTTAAGGAATTAGAACAAGCCGCACGACTGCTCGAACGTCGCGACACAATGGCTCAGCTGATCTCCATCATTGAAACGAAGTCCTCAATGAAGGGGACCTCGGCTCAATGACGGCTGCTGTCTCTGCCCCTTCCACGATCGATCAACCGCTCAACGTCATCGTCGCCACCGACTGCGGCAGCACCACGACCAAAGCCATTCTTATCGAAAAGATCGGCGACGAGTATCGTCAGACCTATCGTGGAGAGGCTCCGACGACGGTCGAGGCGCCGTTCGAAGATGTGACGCGCGGTGTGCTGAACGCCATTGCCGAAATTGAGGAGTTATCCGGCCGCAAGATTCTTGACGGCGACCGGATTATTGCGCCCTGTCGGGATGCCAAGACCGGTGTCGATATCTACATTTCCACCAGCAGTGCTGGGGGCGGACTGCAGATGATGGTAACCGGTGTGGTGCAAAACATGACGGGCGAGAGTGCGCAACGGGCGGCATTGGGGGCCGGCGCGATCGTCATTGATGTGCTGTCGGCCAATGACGGCCGGTTGCCGCATGAAAAAATCGAACGGATCCGTTCCATGAGACCCGACATGATTCTTATGGCGGGAGGAACGGATGGAGGAGCGGTGACCCACGTCGTCGAGATGGCTGAGTACGTGGCGGCGGCGGAACCACGGCCACGGTTCGGTGTGACGTACAAGTTGCCGCTGATTTATGCCGGCAATAAGGACGCACGGCCGCAAGTCAAAAAGATTCTGGAAGACAAGTCGGCGTTGGTGGTGACCGACAATATTCGACCGGTACTGGAACGAGAAAATTTGGCTCCGGCGCGGAACAAGATTCATGACCTGTTTCTCGAACATGTCATGCAGCAGGCGCCTGGGTATAAGAAGCTGATCGATATGGCTGGGGCGCCCATCATGCCGACTCCCGCTGCAGTCGGCCTGATCATGGAGGCGATTGCCAAGCGGGAACATCTCAACCTCATCGGCGTTGATATCGGAGGCGCCACGACCGACGTGTTTTCCGTATTCGATGGCATATTCAACCGAACGGTCAGTGCGAATCTGGGGATGTCCTACAGCGTGTCCAATGTGCTCGCCGAAGCGGGACTGGCCAATATCATGCGTTGGGTGCCGTTCACGATCGATGAGCAGACGCTGCGCAACCGGATCAAGAATAAGATGATCCGGCCCACGACCATTCCCCAGACACTCGACGAGTTGCAGATCGAGCAGGCGATTTCGCGTGAAGCGCTGCGGTTGGCCTTGATCCATCACAAGTCGCTGGCGACGGGGCTGAAGGGTGTGCAGCAGGAACGGACGATCTCCGATGTGTTCGAGCAGCAGGTCTCTGGTAGGACGCTGATTGATATGTTGAAACTGGATCTGATCGTCGGGAGCGGCGGCATTCTGTCCCATGCTCCACGCCGCATCCAATCCATGTTGATGATGGTTGATGCCTACGAGCCGATGGGCTGGACGATGTTGTCGGTCGACAGCATCTTCATGATGCCGCATCTTGGAGTACTGTCTACGATCAACCAGAAGGCGGCGACCGATGTGTTTGTCCGAGATTGCATGATCTATCTTGGAACGTGTGTGGCGCCGATCGGACAGGGGAAAGCAGGAGAACGCTGTACCGATTATGACATCACATTTCCAGACGGCAAGACGATCAAAGACCAATTACGATTCGGCGATCTCACGCTTTATCCGCTGGAGTTGGGCCAGAAGGCAACAATCGCCATGCAACCAGCCAAGGCCGTGAATCTTGGAGCTGGTCCGGGCGTGCCCGTTACACGGGAGGTGCACGGCGGGGTGGTCGGTTTGATGCTCGATGGACGAGGACGACCATTGCAATTGCCCACTGATCAACAGGCGCGGGTCGCCCTACTCACGAAATGGTTCAACGCTGTTGGATTGTATCCAACAGCCTAGTAGCGAGGACTGAGGACTCAGGGCTGAGTATGAAAAGAAATCTGTATGTCACTCAGTCCTCAGTCCTCATCGCTCAGACCTAACAATGGCGCACAGCTATACCCCAGGCCTCACTGTCACTGACCGTACGGTCGTTCACCGTCGGCGTATGTTGCCATTACCGGGAAAGGTGGTGGTCGCTGTTGGTGATCGGGTCCGTTCCGATCAGGTGGTGGCGAGAGCCGAGTTGCCGGGAAAGGTCTATCCGATCAACCTCGCCAATCAGCTCAGTGTGGCGCCGGGCGAGATCAAGGACTATCTGGCCAAGAAAGAAGGAGAGGTCGTTCACAAAGATGAGATTCTTGCTGAGAACAAACCGCTGATCAGCTGGTTCAAGACCGAGATCCGATCGCCGGTCACAGGAACGATCGAATCGGTGTCTCTGGTGACGGGGCAGGTCCTCTTGCGCGAACCGCCACGGGTGCTTGAGCTGTTGGCCTACGTGGATGGCACGATCACTGAAACAATTCCACAGCAGGGCGTCGTTGTCGAAACAACCTGCAGCCTTGTTCAGGGTATCTTCGGCATCGGTGGAGAGACATTTGGCGACATTGTTATGGCCGTCAAGACTCCAGACGAGCCGTTGAGGCCTGGTCATCTCACCGCTGATATGAAAGGTAAGGTGGTGGTCGGAGGCTCATTCTTTTCTGCGGATGCGATGCAACAGGCGAAGACGGTTGGTGTGGCTGGTGTGGTGGTCGGTGGGATTCACGATGAAGACTTGCGGGCGCTGTTGGGGTATGACCTTGGCGTGGCGATTACCGGAACGGAACAGGTGGGGTTTACGCTGATTTTGACCGAGGGATTTGGGACCATTCCAATGGCAGCCAAGACATTTACGCTACTGTCGTCCCACGCTGGCAAGAAAGCCTCGATCTCTGGTGCGACGCAGATCAGGGCCGGTGTCATTCGTCCCGAAATTATCGTTCCGCAAGCCGAAGAACAGTCTAGGACCGCAACGCTATTGCAACGAGAAGGCATTCGCCTGGGCGATCCGGTCCGTATCATTCGCGACCCGATGTTTGGCCAGATCGGTGAAGTCTCTGGGCTTCCTTCTGAGCTCACCAAGATTCCGACCGAAAGTGAGGTGCGAGTCTTGGAAGTGAAGTTGCCGAATGGAAAGAGAGTCGTGATCCCAAGAACGAATATTGAGGTGATTGAAGGGGCGTGAGTGCAGTGAGGCGTAGGGGGGTAAGGGCAAGGCGTGAGGACCAAAGCGTGAAGCGTGAAGCGTATGGTGTAAAGCGTTGGGATGCTTGCTCGGCCTGCTGGTTGCTATTCATGATTGTCTCGATGATGGGTGTATTGGCATCACAGGCCTTGGCAGAGTCCCTCATCACGGCGCCGCAAGATGTGAGAGTGTTCGATACACCGAGTGATAGTGGGGAGAGTCTGACTGTTCAGTGGGCGCCTGCGCCGGGGGATAGCCCCGATATCCGTTATCAGGTTTTGGTTGGTGATGCTGCCACCACGGATCCTCAGAAATTGACGGTCGTCGGAGAATTTCCCTCGAATTCGAAATACGTCAGGGATGTGAAGACAGCCTGGTGGACCAGGACTGCGGAGAAGACGTGGCATCAGGTCATGATCAAGAGTGCCAAAGGGCTCGAGATCAAGAACGATCAGCCCTATGCCGTAGCGGTGGCAACGGTGCAGGGCGATCAGCGTGTTTTCAGCTCACTGCACGTCGCGGCATCCTCAGCCAACTGGTTTAACTGGAACCAGCTCAACAATCTGATCATTGGCCTTTCATTCGCAGGACTCGTGTTCTATGCGATCAATTATGCAAAACGACATGAAATCTTTCTCCGCCGGATTCCCGGCTTGGATGCGGTTGATGAAGCCATTGGACGGGCGACCGAACTGGGTAAGCCAATACTCTATCTCACGGGCGCGCATGATCTGCATGACCCTTCGACGATCGCCGCAGCCGTCATCCTCGGAAAAGTTGCTAAGCGGGCAGCACTGTATGAGACGGAACTGATGGTGCCGCACCGTGAGCCGATTACGATGGCAGTCTGCCAAGAAATCACCAAACAAGCCTACCTGGAAGCTGGGAAGCCGGACCTCTTCAAGGACGACGCGAATTTCTTTATCACGTCGGATCAATTCAGCTACACGGCTGCGGTGGATGGGATTATGTTGCGGAAGAAGCCGGCGGCGAACTTCTTTATGGGCCATTACTTTGCCGAGTCGTTGTTGTTGACTGAGACCGGTGCCAGTACGGGGGCCATTCAAATTGCCGGGACCGATGCGGATCACCAGCTCCCGTTCTTTGTGACGACCTGCGACTACACCTTGATCGGCGAAGAGCTCTATGCGGCCAGCGCGTACCTCTCGAAAGAACCGGTCCAGATTGGCACGCTGAGAGGGCAGGACATTGGGAAGGCGGTGATTCTGGTAGTGTTGGGTGTCGGGGCGGTATTGGCGACAGTGGGGGTGGTCACCGGCGCGCAGTGGCCACAGTTGGCACTGGATCTCTTTAGGGACCTCAAATGATCTTTTTACGACGGCAGTTGCCGATCATTATCACGCTGATCACTGGATTGCTTTTTGCCGGGCAGTACTATGTCCCTCATCCGGCTTCGGAGCAGATGCTCACGTCTGCGACGAAGTGGATGCAGATCATCGGTGGGTTTGCATTGATCCTCGGTGTGACCAGTTTGTTTCATCAACATGCGGTCAAGATTGGACGTCAAGAAGCAGGTTGGGGCTATAGCCTGGTGCTGTACGTCGCGATGCTCGGCACCATCGCTGTTGGGCTCTGGGCCAATGGCAAGGAGAGCGTCGATGGCGCCATGACCGCCTTCGGCTGGGTGTATAACTTTATGATGGTGCCGTTACAAGGCACGATGTTCGCCATCCTGGCCTTCTTTATCGCCTCGGCTGCTTATCGCTCATTCAGAGCCAGAAGTCGTGAAGCTGCGGTCCTCTTGGTCGCAGCAGTGATTGTGATGATGGGGCGCGTGCCGCTAGGCGAGTATCTGATTCCACTCAGCGGGGACCTGTCCTCGTGGATTTTGAATGTTCTGAACTCATCCGTTCGCCGTGCCATTCTGATCGGAGTCAGTCTTGGAGCCATCGCACTGTCATTCAAGATCATTTTTGGCGTGGAACGATCGTATCTGGGAGGAGGGAAAGAGTGATGGGTGATGAGTGATGTGTGATGAGGGGGCCGGCAAGGCTCTTCTCACCCATCACCGATCACGTATCACTCATCACGGTCATGAGTTTCGCTGAGCGCATGCTAAAGATCGACCGGCGGATCATTTTTCTAGTGATCGGTCTGTGTACGTTGTTGCCGCTGCTCTATCCAGTCGGACTGCCAATCAAGATTTCTTCAGAAGTGCGTGGTGTGTACGACCACATTGAGTCGCTGCCCGAGGGGGCGACCCTTGTGTTGTCCCTCGATTTCGACCCGGCCTCCAAGCCTGAGTTGTACCCGCAGGCCATCGCGCTCCTGCGACATGCGTTTAAAAAGAACCTTCGTGTCATTGCACTGACACTCTGGGTGTCCGGCACCGGGATGGCGGAACAGATTGTGACGCAGGTGGCCAAGGAGCTGGGCAAGGAAACCGGGAAAGACTATACCTTCCTTGGATGGAGCCCCGGTGGGCAGGCCGTGATTATCAACATGGGACAAGATCTCTACTCGGCCTTTCCAAGCGACTATAGCGGCAAGCCGACGAAAGGCCTCCCTGTGCTTGAGGGTGTGCGGAACCTCAAAGATATTACCTACCTGGTCAGTCTGGGTGCCGGACGGCCGGGGGTGGAAGAGTGGTATGTCTTCGGCAAGGATAAATATAAGTTCGAAATGGGCGGCGGCTGTACCGGTGTGATGGCACCTGGATTGTATCCGCTCCTACGAAGCGGGCAGATCAACGGTCTGATCGGTGGTCTTCGTGGAGCCGCAGAATATGAAAGCTTGATCGATCAAAAGGGGAAGGCCGTCGCCGGCATGGATGCACAGTCGGCGACGCATGTGGCGATCATCGTCCTGGTGATCATCTGTAATCTGTTTTACTTTTCGATGAGACAGCAGAAAAGCGTCGGTCAGGGTTAAGGCTAAGACTGAGTGAAGGATTTCGGCTGATGTAACCGTAACCTCAGCCGTAATCCGGGTTTGATGGGTGGTTGATATGGACGCAACGGTATTTGGAGCGTGGGTGGCGACGGGGCTGACGCTCCTCATCTTTTCTTTCCTCTATAAAGACACTCCGCTCTTTAAATTCGCCGAACACCTCTATGTCGGGGTCTCGATCGGGTACACCATCGTCAAGACGTACGACACTGTCATCATGCATCTGATCGTCAAGCCGATCGTGGAGAATGGAGAGTTTGCCCTTTTGATTCCCGTCGCGATCGGTATGCTCATGTTGACTCGCTATGTGCCCAAGGCGGCCTGGATGTCTCGCTATGCCTTTGCCTTTATCGTCGGGATGGGGTCGGGATTGGCGATTCCGAGAACAATCTCGTCCTTTATCCTGAAGCAGGTCGAGGACACGATTCGACCGCTGTTGTCGATGGCGGGACCGGATGGCCTCACCTTTTCGATGAACCTGTTGAATCCTGCCAGCAATCTCAACGCCATTATCATTTTGCTGGGGGTCAGCTCCGTTCTGTTCTATTTCTTCTTTTCGATCGAGCACAGCGGCGTGGGAAAGGCGGTGGCACGAACCGGCATCATGTTCCTGATGATCGCCTTCGGTGCCGCATTCGGCTACACCGTGATGGCCCGCATGTCGTTGCTGATTGGCCGCCTGACTGACCTGATTGAGTTTTCTGATGCCTCATATGGTCGGCCGACGCTCTGGTTGGTGGTGGTGACGATTGGAGTTCTTGTCGTGCTGAGCCGGCGTGCACAGCGTGAACCCCCTCAAGAAAGTTAAGCCGACCCGTCCGGTCAGTTGCAGCCTGCCGATCCCGTCCCCTACAATGTCGTCATGATGACGGCTGAAGCGGCCAAAGATCCCAAGCAATATCCGGTTCTGCGCAATCTCCAATTCTCGCCTATTAAACAGGGCGAGGATCAGTTCATTGTGCTGTGGGACCCGACCGGACTGGGGAAGGAAAAGCTGGTCCTTCCGCTGAATTACTTTTTCATCGTCCAACATTTCGACGGCGAACACTCCCTAATGGAAATCGGCGCGTTGTATCTGAAGCGGTTCGGAGAATTTCTGATGCCGGCCAAAGTGGAACAGCTGGTTGCCGACCTTGATCAGAGATTGTTTTTAGAAGGTGAACGGGCACAAGCGGCGCACGTACAACGCAGGAATGAGTATCGGCAGGCTCCGCTTCGGCGGCCCGCTTTTGCCGGACGCAGCTATGAAGCGGACGGAGCCAAGCTGAAGAAGCAAATCGACGCATTCTTCACGTCGAGCGAAGGGCCTGACTTCAAGCCATCCGAGCATAAGGGAACGTTGATCAAGGGGCTCGTGACACCCACCTATGATCTGAAACAAGCGGGACCGGTGTACGCGTGGGCGTATAAAGAACTTCAAGAGGCAGACCAGCCGGATCTCTACGTCGTGATAGGAACAGCTTACGGCGGGTTGCATCGTCTCTTTGCCGTGACTGACAAGGATTTTGAAACACCGCTGGGCGTCGTTCGCACGGACCAGCCGATCCTGTCGCAGCTCAAAGCCCGGTTTCCGGACTCGTTCGAGGAGGATGTCTGCCATCAGGCAGAGCACGCGATAGAATTCCAGCTGCCGTTTCTTCAGCAGACGGTCGTGGCTCACAAGCCGTTCACCATCGTGCCGGTCCTGTGTTCGTTTTCAGCGCTGGAGTTGTCAGAGCCAGCGTCGCACCAGTCGGTCGAGGCCTTTCTCTCCGGTTTGCGTGACATTCTGATTGGGTGCGGGAGGAAGTATTGTGTGGTGGCGGCGGGCGAGTTGGCCCATCTCGGCCTCCGGTACGGTGACAAGGAGCCGCCGACGGACTTTTCATTTCATCGATCCATGCAGCATGACTTGGAGATGCTGAAGCATGTGGAAGACCTCAACTCCAGCGCCTTTATCGCCTATATACAGAAGGAGCAGGATCGGCGCCGGATTTCCGGCTTTGCCCCCATCTATAGTCTGCTACGACTCATCCAGGAGGGAAAAGGACAGGTCCTCCGCTACGACCGCGGGATTACCGATCAGTACAATTCCACCGTCACCTACGCCAGCATGGCGTTCTTCTAACAGGATGCTGAAAATGTCCGCCAGCTTTGTTCTCGCGTCACTCAGGGGCTCACCGTACGGAGGCAAGGCGCGGCAAAGTACCTATCCGCTCGCGTCTGATGGAAGCGAGCGGTTCAAGCGAAGCTTGGTGTGTACCTATTCGCCTCCTAGCTCGCTGCGGCCGCGCCTGCGGAGAGGCGCGTCGTGGCGCGCCGGGGTTGGGCGGGTGGGACCATCGGCCATTTTGAGCATCCTGTAAGGCTTTGTGGCGGCATCTCATGCATCGAGTAATGCGATGGTTTCTGGATCTGCGGGGTTTTTGTGCAACCTGGTAAAGGCCTATTTCGCAGGAAATGTCATATCGTGATGGAGCACACATGACGCAGTTACGGCTGATGGTTTGGATATTCCTTCTCGTTGGGATGGTGATCCCGTCAGTAGGACAGGCTGGTCAGCCTCACAAGGGGCAGGGGAGAGAGGCCTCCAGATTTGTCGTGCAGTATGCGGTCGCCTTGGCAAACGAACACGCCGAGACCTGGGCCATGGCGGATCTGGGTTGCGTGAGCCGCGAACAATCCCGGGTTTCAGGGAAACGGCTGCTACGGCTGTCACCCGAAGCTGTCCGTCAATGTTGGGACGAGACCATCACGGCGCATCGAGATATGGTCGCGCAGCAGGCAGAGTCGGGTGTCTTCAGTGCGGTAGGCCGAGGCGTGGGATTCGGGCTGCTCCATGACCGTCATCGCGTCACCGAAAACTGGAAGGAATATCCGCCGGCGGTGTTTCTCTCACCGCCCGTCGTCCGGCTTGATGGTGGATCTGTGCCTGCGATCACCCCCATTCGTGTGAGCCCGATACAGCCGATAGCCCTTGTCGGATTGAAGGGGCCTGATCCGGTGACTGTCAGGGGACAGGCGGTTGATGTGAAGATTGTGTATTCCGATCCCTTGACGGCGCCGCTCGCGCTTCGACCTGAGGAGATTTGGTGGGTCAACGGTGCTCAGCGCCGGTTCGGTCCGGTTCGGGAAGTGGTCGCCCGGTTTATTCTTGTGACTGGTCTGAAAAAGTATGGATTACCCGTGGACCAGGCGGTGTTGAACGAGGCGCTGCCGGGCACCCCTCGTATTCCGACGACCTACTATGGTCTTCGACCGGAAGCCGGGCGGCGGTTCGACCAGCCTGATCCAGCGCACCGGCTCTTGAAAGGCGAGCTCGTCCCCGGTTCTGCTCGATGGTGGGAGCGATCGGAGGCAGAAGCGCTGGTGCGTGAGGCACTGGAACGGGCGACGCATCTCTCCCCAACTGAGCGAAACCCAGTGCTGACCAGGCTGCTCTTGCTGGATCCCACGCATGCCGAAAGCCATGCGCTTCGTGGTGATGATGCCTATCAGGCGTTTCTCAATCAGGGGAAGGCAAAAGGCCGCTTAGCTGCGGATGATGCGGCGGCGCTTGAACGGATGTGTGAGCTCTATTGGAGTATTCAAGCGCAGACCTGGCGGCAGGAGATGACGGCTGTGTCGGAAGGACATGAGCCGGCGGCAGATGCCCTGTATCAAGCGATGGCCTCTTATGATGTCATTGGACAGCAAGCACGAGCATCCTCGCAGCAGCGGAGACGGTTGGGCACGCTGATGCGATGGAACAATGATCCGACAGAAGCGGTGGTCATTCATGAACGACTGTTGAAAGACGTTGCGCCTGGGACCGTCGAGTATGGGCGAGTGTTGACGGAGCTCGCCTGGGACCGTCTGCAATGGGCATCCTGGGAGCGGCGGTACGATCATCCTTGGCTTCAGCAGGCCAACCACGAAGCAGAAGAAGCCGCTCAGTTACTCCAGCAGCCGTCTGACCGACTGTATGCCAATTATGTCCAAGTGGCCGTGGAGTCGCTCCGCGTCCCGCGTGATCGAGAACAGTTTCATGACAGACTGCGGCTGGTCAAGCAGGATCTGGATGCCATTCCAGGCGTGAAGGGCTTGCCGGAGCAGTTGCTGGCGAATGATTTGGTCAAAGCGCTGTCACCGGACGCTGCAGCCATCGTGCTGCCGAGTTCGCCGCGATCTCCAGAGGTACTGGACGTCGCCATTCATGCCGCGCCTCCCAAACAAGATATCGTGTGGCAATGGAATTTTGACCAGGATCGCCCAGGTTCCGTACCTGCTGGATTCAGCGGTCTAAATCGTCCGGATGGGGGGACGGCCGGATGGGAAGTGGCGGCTGATACGGAATCGACACAGAGTAAGCAACAGGTCGTGCGTTCAGCGGCCTGTGCGAAGTCGGCATGTGTGCGTCTGTTGGTGGCTGAATCTGCTCGGACGACCTATCCCGATGTGACGGTGCAGATCAAGGCGTCGCGTGAGAGTGACACCGGTGAGGCCGGTGTCGCGTTGGCGGTGCGGGATGCGGACAATTACTATTCAGTGACCTTGCAGACGTCGACCGGTGTGGTGACCACGAGGCGAGTCGTGAACGGGACCTCGACGATACTGGGGCAGGTGACTGCACGGCTGGTGGCAGGGGCCTGGCATACGATCCGCGTACAGCGAATCAACTTTCTCCATCTCGACAAGGGTCGTTTGGGCGTATACGTGGATGGCGCTCAAGTTGCGGCAGTGGAGGACGTGGTGTTACCGCAGGAGGGGCAGGTTGGCCTGATTGCGTTGGGGGCCTCCGAAGCCTATTTCGACGGTCTCCATGTGTTGGATTTGGTATCCAACCGGACGTTTTCGAAACCGGCTGCGTACTAGTTACTCCACAGAGTCGATTATTCTCTGACTCCCCATGAAGAGAGAGACGCGTGGGAAGTAAGGTGCTACCGGGCAACCATCCCGAATCAATTCGTCTGGCGGCGGAGATTATTCGAAGTGGTGGGCTCGTAGCCTTCCCTACAGAGACCGTGTATGGACTCGGTTGCGATGCGGTGAATCCTGAGGCAGCGGCGAAGGTGTTTGAAGCCAAACAGCGTCCAGCCTTTGATCCTCTGATTGTGCATCTGGCTGATCAATCGATGGTCGAGACCGTGGCGAAGCACATCCCGCCGACGGCGATTGTGCTTATGGACGCATTCTGGCCTGGCCCCCTGACATTGATCTTGCCAAAACAGCCCGGTGTGCCCGATCTCGTCACTGCTGGGCTGCCGACGGTGGCGGTCCGAGTCCCGGACCACCCGGTCGCGCAGGCATTGATTCGAGAGTCCGGTACGCCGATTGCCGCTCCCAGCGCGAATCCATTCGGCTATGTGAGTCCGACGACCGCGCAGCACGTATCGGATGGTCTGGGTGACAGGGTAGACCTCATTCTCGACGGAGGACCCTGTCCGGTTGGAGTGGAATCGACGATTGTGTCGTTGACGGGAGCCACGCCTCAGTTGTTGAGGCCGGGGAGTCTTTCTCTGGAAACGATTCAATCGGTTATCGGTCCAGTGGATCGAGCGGCATCAGCGGTTGAGGCCATGCATGCCCCAGGGCAATCGGCACGTCACTATGCCACGCGCACGCCGGTCACGATTCTGTCGGCGCCGGGAGCTTGGCCTGTCTTCCGAGGCGGTGAGCGGAGAGGATTGTTGGCTATGTCTGAGCCGTGTGAGTTGGCCGGACGGTTTCACGCCGTTGAGGTACTGTCGCCATCCGGGGATCTTCGGGAAGCCGCTCGGCATCTGTTCGCGGCGCTACGGAGACTGGATGCATCAGGACTTGATCGAATCTATTCCGAGCCCTGTGAGGAAACCGGGCTGGGGCGTGCCATTATGGATCGCTTGCGGCGCTGTGCCACTTCCCTCTGATGAGCGTCTCGATCATAGGGCGAAGCCGGTCATGCGCGGACACAGTTCACTCGAGTGGGATGGCTACTCCTTCACCGTCATCGTCATGGTGATCGGCTCCAGTGGATTGTCCGCTTGATCTCGCGCGGCGGCAACGATTTTGTCGATGACGTCGATCCCACGGAAGACTTCTCCGAACACGGTATACCGGCGATCTAACCCGCTGTTCTCGCCGACGCAGATAAAAAACTGTGACCCATTGTCGTTAAAGTCGCGGGTGCTGTTGCTCTCGCGCGGCATCTTGGCCATGGAGACCGCGCCGCGTTTGTGTGGGCGATCGTTCGGTTCCGGGGGAAGAAAATAGCCGGGACCTCCCGTGCCATGAAGCGAGCGATCGGGGTTCTTGCTCAGGGGATCGCCACCTTGAATCAGGAAGCCCGGGATGATGCGATGAAAGGTCGTGCCGTCGAAAAATCCCATCTTGGCAAGATTGACGAAGTTCTCCACGTGGCGGGGCGCCTCGTCGGGGTAGAAGCGGATGGCGATGCTGCCGAACTTCGTGACGATCGTGGCGCGAGGGTCTTTCTTTTGAAACTGGATGGCCATGCAGGCAATCTAGCAAGGGCTCGGTTGTAGAGGCAAGAGTCGTGAAAAGTGAAACGTAAGAAGTGAAATGTGTTAGAGAACCCAAGAGATCAGACGAGCGTTCGTGTTTCATGCGTTTTACGTCTAACCTTTCACGTTTCACGCTCCAATCCCTTCCCTGGATCGATCTTGAGCCAGAGGATACCGCCGATGAAGGCGATCAAGGCTGCTGTTGCGAGAGAGACGGGCCAGCCCCACTGGTCGGCGAGCCAGGGCGTAATGGTGGGAGAGAGGGTTCCTCCGAGATTTGCGCCCATGTTCATGAGCCCAGATAGGCTGCCGGCATGGGTCTGTGACAGATCGCTCGTGGAGGCCCAGTAGGCTCCTACGGAGAAATAGAGCCAACCTGCACCAAGTGAGAGGCTGGCGATGGCAAGATAGGGCGATTCCATTACTGCGCCGAGTGCGATGAACACCGCGGCGAGGACCATACCAGCCAGACCGATATACCGGCGCCCCCGTGTCAGCCCAAACTTGAGTGCGAGACGGTCTGTTGCCCATCCCCCGAGTGGGCAGGAGACAAGGATGGCGAGAAACGGCGCAGCAGCAAACATTCCGCCACGCAAGATGTTAAAGCCACGAACATTCACGAGATAGAGATAAAACCAAGACATATAGATGTAGGCCACGTAGCCGAGGCAGGCATAACTGAGTACGAGCCACCAGACGGTCGGTGTATTGCGTAAAGCGGCCCATGGGATTGCAGGAGATACCGCTGAGGTGTGCTCAGAAACGTCAGTCTGGCTGTGAATGCGTTCCCATGGGTGGTCGGCCGGACGATCCCGGGCGAATAACCACCAAACGAGGGCCAATCCCAGCCCAAGAGTGGTCGCAAGATAAAAGGCACTCTGCCAGCCGTAGTTCACCATGATCCAAGCCGTGATGGGTGGGGTGATGGCCGAACCAACGCCGATCCCTCCGATGGCAATCCCGATGCCTAACCCCCGTTCATGGGCGGGGAGCCAGTCCGTGACGGCACGGTTAAAAGTCGGAAGGGCCACCGCTTCACCGACGCCCAGGAGAAAACGGGTGAGTGCGAGCGCACCGACAATACCCACGAGACCGACGAGAGGAGATGTCGCCGCGATAGCCGTAAGCGCTGTGAAGCAGGACCACCAGAGGAGGCCGATGGTCAGTACGATTCGCGCCCCCCATCGGTCACCCAGCCATCCCCCGGGAATTTGAAACAAGGCATACCCGATGACGAAGGAGGAAAAGATGAACCCCATCTGTTGATCGGTGAGGCCGAGCGCCGGCATCATCTGGCGAGCGGTGACCGAAATGTTCACACGATCGATGTAGGTGACGACACTGATGGCAAAGAGAAGGCCAAGAATCAGCCAACGGGTGCGGGCAGGGCGAGATCGTAGGTGATCGACTGGAGACGGTAGAGGCGGTTGGTTCAAGTTGGCAAATTGAGGCGGTGGCGCCCCTTGCTTGAAGGGGCGCCACAGACGACCATCTACTTGGCGACGATTTCCAGAAGCTCGACTTCGAATACCAGTGTAGAGCCAGGCTTGATGGGCGAACCTGGTGGGCTTGCATCACCGTACGCAAGGTTCGAGGGACATACCAACCGACTCTTGCCACCCACCTTAATCTGCTGGACACCCTCGGTCCAACACTTGATGACATTCCCAAGCGGGAAGGTCGCGGGCTCACCGCGTTTGACGGAACTGTCAAAGACTGTTCCATCGATTAACGTCCCGTGATAATGCACTTTCACCGTATCGGTGGCTTTAGGTGTTGATCCTGTACCAGGCTTGATGGGGGTGATGATCAGGCCAGACTCCGTTTTGGTCGCGCCTTTTTCGGATGCGGCCTTGGCCAGAAATGCGGCGCCGGCTTTTTTCTCGCCTTCGGCCAACGCGGTTAATCGAGTCTGCTGAAGCTGCTGAATTTTCGGGCCATAGGTCTGGAGATCAGCTTTTGGAGTCCGCTTGAGGACGCCATCACTCATGCCGACTTTCACCATGTCCAGTTCTGTGTCAGTCAGGGAAAATGTGGCGAGTGATTGGCTGATGGCGAGCCCGAGTGCATACAGGGTTTTTTGCTCTTCTGTTGCAGGTTCTTGTGAGGCTGCCACCGCGGGCGCGGCGATCAGGAGGAGCAAGGCTCCTGCACTGAGGATGAATGTACGCATCAAAGGTCCTTTCTTAAAAATGGGCAACGCGACAGCGCTATTCTCCGCATGCAGAAATCCACGAATGTGGGACCGTGCGGGTGTGTACACAATACGATACATAGGCAGATCCCACAAGAGAAATCTCCTGCTGCTGAGTGATGGTCAAGTGTGTGGGCTCGTCACCTGAGCCGCAATGAAGAAACCCGATGGAGGAACCCTGAGTCCTAAAAAACTGGCGGAGAGGGGGGGATCTTAAAGCCCTTTCTCGAAGTCATTGGGCTGCAACAATAACTCAATCATTATCAACAACTAAGTTTTGCGCTTTGCTCACCAACGGTCACGGACGGTCATCAACGATCACCCTCGCTGCACGAGGTGCACGAACGAAATGGGTATAGGTGGTCGTGTGGCGCGGGTAAAATGGCAGCCTCGGGTTCCCCATGCCACCTTACGAGAAGTTTCGGGTCTGTTTTTGCCCGGAAAATCTGGCCGGGCTACTGTCAAAAAAGGGCTTTCAAATTGCTAGGCACGGAAGCGCCAGCTTTGCGCATCCCAAATATTTATTGAGAGCGTAAGGCGACTCAATCATGGGAGCCACAATGCGTGTAACGCCAATGTAACGAGCGTCGTACATGTCTTTGAGAGCTTCGCATCCGCCAATTTTGATTGTGAGTTCGAGCCCGGCCTTGGTGATGACTTCCTTAAAGCGAAGAGCTTCTTCTAAACGGGCGCCTTCGGCTTCGAATTCGGCCTTAATGCCTTGCACGTGGTGGTTTTCGCGAAGGTCTTTGAGCACGTCTACCATGCGTTTTTCAAGAATATTCATTTTCGGTCATTTTGGAAAGGTTTGCGAGAGAAGTTCTCCCAAAAACTGTTTGTTGTCAAATCTGTGATAGCATTGAGAGCTGGTACCGCTACAACGCCGGGCTCGTATGGGCAATTCTCTGTGGCTGTGAACCACACTGCTTTGCATTTCGCACGTTTCGCCATTTCGATATCACTCGAGTAAGTGTCGCCAACCACAAGCACTTCGTTGTTTGATATACCAAAATCTTTAAGAATGAGCTCAAGCATATATGGTTCGGGCTTTCCCACAATTCCAGCGAGTGTTGCCTCGGTGGCCGATAAAAGTGCTGCTGTGGCCGGACCACACCCAGGTTGTAGGCCCGAATCGGTAGGGTAATTTGAGTCAAGGTTACAGGCAAATATCAAACACTTTGGAGATGAGAAATACGCTTGCATGGCGTTGGCAAGCATGGGAAACGAGAAACTCGTGTTGAGGCCAACGAGAATTGCATCCGGAGCGTAGGCGCTTATGGAAAGACCAGATTGCTCCAGTTCCTTTGTAAGGGAATCTGAGCCCATTGGGTACACGGTTTGGATGTTTTTTTCTTTGAGAAACTGGCCGGCGCAAGCGCCGGACGAGTACACATGTCGAGGAGTTGTTCGAACCCCTAAAGAGGCAAGTTTCGCAAAAATGTCACCCTGGCTTTTGCCGCTATTATTGGTGCAAAATATGGTTTCGATGTTGCGAGCCTGAAGATTGTTAATGAGCTCGGTGGCTCCGGGAACGGGTTGGTTCCCACAGTAAACAACACCATCGAGATCAAAAATTACCGCACGAATCATGATTGTTGCGACCTCTATTCTTCCTGAAGTGGATATAACATGTTTTGTTTGAGTTCTTCGCGGGAGAGGAAGGGGCTAAGGTCTTCTAGCGGCGAACTCATCATGCGGCCATCGGGGAGTTTGCGTGACGAAAGTTTGGGGCGAAAAGGTTTGGGTGTTAGGGTGAGTGTGAATTTTTGCAACAAAGGGCTGTGCTGTTGTGAAGCTGTATGTGTGGACGTCGAGTTCAAAACATTGCCTCCATTGAGCGGCGTCTTCTTGCGGCTTGCCGCATATCTGTGGTTTCTGGCTAAGACCAATATGACCTACATCAGGTAGAGGTGGCTCCGGTTGGTTGGACAGTATCGGCCCATTCTTAAGTGGCGCCTGGCGGATAGCTGACTACGCGGCGGTCTGCCGTGTCGTCAGATGGTCATAGTACACCTGGTCCGGCGTCTGGCCGTCAAGGGCCTGATGCGGCCGGGTCTCGTTGTAGAACGTCAGATAGCGTGCCAATCCCTGGTGCGCGG
>Ga0194120_10004527_pt1 | contig 21321 bp, 17 predicted proteins | sample TA2MahCa65mmetaG_FD_148642 | JGI IMG/M metagenome (GOLD analysis project Ga0194120, IMG submission 148642) | Freshwater microbial communities from Lake Tanganyika, Tanzania - TA2015019 Mahale Deep Cast 65m | ecosystem: Environmental > Aquatic > Freshwater > Lake | place: Tanzania: Lake... | reverse complement strand
GTTGGTCGAGAAATGAACCTCCTGCAAGCCGTCCCAATCGGGACCCAGCGCGGTCAGATCGAACGTCGTCGTCAACACGGTTGCCGTCGGCACGGTGACCGGGAAGTTCAGGTCCGCAGGCGATGGCACGCTCCGGTGCAGACGAAGGTTCGTCACACCGCCCAGCGTAGAACCATTGATCGTCACCGGCACCGACGTGCCGCGCACGCCGTTGTTCGGCACGATGGACGTGAACGCCGGAGCCGGCGGCGGCGGTGAGTTGATCATGAACGTGAGACCCGCCGACGCATAGGTGGAACCGCCGTTGGTCGAGAAATGAACCTCCTGCAAGCCGTCCCAATCGGGACCCAGCGCGGTCAGATCGAACGTCGTCGTCAACACGGTTGCCGTCGGCACGGTGACCGGGAAGTTCAGGTCCGCAGGCGATGGCGCGGTCCTGTGCAGACGAAGGTTCGTCACACCGCCCAGCGTAGAACCATTGATCGTCACCGGCACCGACGTGCCGCGCACGCCGTTGTTCGGCACGATCGACGTGAACGCCGGAGCCGGCGGCGGCGGCGGTGAGTTGATCATGAACGTGAGACCCGTCGACGCATAGGTGGAACCGCCGTTGGTCGAGAAATGGACCCCCTGCAAGCCGTCCCAATCGGGACCCAGCGTCGCCAAGTCGAACGTCGTCGTCAACGCGGTTGCCGTCGGCACGGTGACCGGGAAGTTCAGGTCCGCAGGCGACGGAACGCTCCGGTGCAGACGAAGGTTCGTCACACCGCCCAGCGTAGAACCATTGATCGTCACCGGCACCGACGTGCCGCGCACGCCGTTGTTCGGCACGATGGACGTGAACGCCGGAGCCGGCGGCGCGAACGGAGCGATGACGCCTTCGATCCTGACTATCGTGCTGGGGCTCACGACGAGCAAGTCCGCTCCCAGAGCCGCCATGCCCTTTGGATCGGTGATTATCGCCTGGGTATTGATGATCCCGCCGGCGATCTTGCGGACTCTGCCGTTGAACCGGTCGCCGATGAACAGGGTTCCGTCCCCGCTGAGGACCGTGTCCTGGGGCATCATATTCGCCGCCAGCGGAGGACCACCATCGCCGGAGAAGGCGTTCGTCCCGGTACCGGCGATCGCGGTCAAGGTGGCAGTCGCGTCATCCCACGTATACACTCGGTGACCCGGACTCGGTGAACCCGGATGCGTACCGGCGATGTAAATCAAGCCCGTCGGACTCGAAGAGATACCGAGTCCCCCCGTGCCGCTCGCTCGCAGCACGATGTTCCCGCTCGGATCGATCCGAACCAGTTGGCTGGTTCCGTAGACGGCGACGAAGATGTTGCCGTTGGGGGCGACCACCAGATCGCCCAGCGATGACAAGGCGGCGCTGGGCCCGGGGATCGGCGTATCGCTCGGAGACGTCGCTCCGCCTCCGGCGAGCGTGGAGATGATTCCTGCCGGACCGATCTTGCGGACGCGCCCGCCGCTGATAGCGCTGGCGTAGTGCTCGGAAATGTAGAGGTTGCCGACGCCGTCGCCCCAGACACCGACCGGATAGGAGAGCTGCGCGGCGGTTGCTGGTCCCCCGTCTCCGGCGCCGCCTTCCACGCCCGTTCCAGCGACCGTCGTGACGATCCCGCCGCTGATCTTACGGACCTTGTGACCGTATTCTTCGGTGTAGTACACGTCCCCGTTGGGCGCGACGTAGAGCCCGTGAGGACCGTTCATCGCGGCGGTCAGAGCCGTTGCGCCCTCGGCGGAAGAGCCCCCGCCGCCTGCGAAGGTCGTGACATCGCCCACAGCGGCATGCAGCCATGCTGCCGGAGCGATTGCTATCAGCGCAAGAAGAAACCGGAACGCGACACGATGCCACGCGCGGTGCATTACACGCTCCTTACTCGCCAGCAACCCCAGTCTCCCTCGGCAGGCTGACCCCATGATACGCATATCCGCAGTTCGTCGCAAGCGCAAACGGTGTGCTCAAACGCAGATACGGCCGAGAAGTTCACTGCTCATCGAGTCGACGGAGCGATAGGCGCATTCGATTGTCGCATGGCAGGCGGCGGACCCGTGGTACGCGACATGACGCGCCTATCGCCAGGCAATGGTCGCGAGCGCGGTTGTCCGCATCCATGCGACTCCGCTACACTACGGCTAGCAGGCTTGGCGGCGCGTCCCGAGGCGCGCCGACGCACCATGGCGGAAGGGGCGTATGAAGGCGGCATCGAGACACGCTCATGCGTCTCCCGTCACATTCCGCTCCATCCTCCTCGGCGCGCTCCTGATCCCGATCGACGTCTACTGGGTCACTCTCATCGAGGTGAAGTACTACTCCCTCGACGGGTCGTGCCTGCCTCTGTTCGTCCAGCCGGTGTTCTTCCTGTTCCTCGTCACAGTCGCCAACCTAGCGGTCATGCGGCTGGCTCCGCGCCACGCCCTCAAGCCCAGCGAGCTCCTCGTCGTCTACATCATGAACGCGATGTCGGTGACGTTCTCGGGTCACGACATGTTCCAGAACCTCTTCGGGGCGATCGTCCACGCGCAGTGGTACGCGACGCCGGAGAACGAATGGGGCGACCTCTTCCTGCGGCTCATTCCGTCGTGGCTGACGGTCGAGGACATGGACGTCGTCCGGGGGTTCTACGAGGGCGAGTCGAGCATCTACAACTGGCAGATCGTCGCGCCGTGGATCCGACCGTTCCTCATCTGGCTCGCGTTCGTCCTCGTCCTGATGTTCATGATGCTCTGCATGAACACGTTCATCCGCAAGCGGTGGACGGAGCAGGAGAAACTCGCCTACCCGAACATCCAGCTCCCCATCCGCCTGACGGAAGCCGCTGGCGTTCCCCTGTTCCGCGAGCGGATGCTCTGGATCGGCTTCGGCATCGCCGGGTTCATCACCGTCCTGAACGGCATCCATTTCCTCGTGCCGCAGGTTCCGTTCATCAAGTACGTCAAGCAGGAGAACGTCGGGCAGTACTTCACCGACAAGCCCTGGAACGCCCTGAACGGCATGACGATCTCGATGTACCCGTTCATGATCGGGCTGACGTTCTTCATGCCCCTCGACCTGTCCTTCTCGTGCTGGTTCTTCTACGTGTTCCGACGTGCGCAGCAGGTTCTCGGCGCGGCGGTGGGGTTCCGATCCCTGCCGGAGTTCCCCTACTTCGGGCAGCAGGGATGGGGCGCGTGGCTGACGCTCTGCGTTCTCGCCACCTGGTCGAGCCGCCACCAACTGCGCTATGCCTTCTCCGGCGTCGTGAAGCCCGGCAGCGTCGACGACGCCAACGAGCCCATCCCCTACCGCTGGGCGTTCGTCGGGCTCGTCCTGAGCGCCGTCGCGATCATCGCGTTCGCGCGGATCGCCGGTATGGCGATCTGGGTGGGCGTCCTCTTCTTCGCGATTTACTTCGCGCTCTCGGTCGCCATCACGCGGGTGCGGGCGGAGTTCGGGTCGCCACACGAGATTTACTACGTGAACCCCCACGACATGATGATCTCGTTCGTAGGAACGCGGCCCTACTCGCCGCGCAGCCTGACGGTCCTCTCGCTGTTCTACTGGTTCAATCGGGGCTACCGGAACCATCCGATGCCCAACCAGCTCGAAGCGTTCAAGATGGCGGAGATGAACGGCATCGGGAACCGGGGGCTGTTCGCCGCGCTGCTGGTGACGATCCTCGTCAGCATCGTCGCGACGTTCTGGGCGAACCTGCACCTCGCCTACCGCGACGGCGCGGCGATCCTCGGCGGGTTCAAAGACTGGGTCGGCTGGGAGTCGTTCAACCGCCTCCAGCGGTGGTTCATCTCGCCGACGCCGCCCGACGCGCCGCGCATCCTGTTCACGGGCATCGGCAGCCTCATGGTCATCGGCATGACGATCCTGCGAACGCGGTTCATCGGTTTCCCGTTCCATCCGGCGGGGTACGCGCTTGCCGTGAGCTTCGCCATGGAGTACTTCTGGTTCGCCGTGTTCGTCAGTTGGGCGCTGAAGCTGGCGATCCTGAAGCAGGGCGGGATCAGGGCGCATCGTCAGGCGATGCCGCTGTTTCTCGGCTTGATCCTCGGCGACTACTTCTTCGGCAGCATCTGGGCGATCATCGGGCCCTCGATTGGCATGCGGACGTACAAGATATTCATCTGATCGCCCGCCGGTGACGCCGTCGCTCCCGCGCAAGCGGGAGCCTAGAGTCCCTGGATTCCCGCTCCTGGCCCCGTGAAAACGGGGCTACGCGGGAATGACGGACAGAGCGAGAGCCGCGTAGTAAGGGCATTCGGCATGCGTCACATTCGAGCGGTCTTTGTGCGGGAGCTCTACGCCTACTTCGTCTCGCCCATCGCGTACTTCGTCATCGTGCCCTTCCTGCTCGTGTCGGGGTTCTTCTTCACGGCGGCGTTCTCCTACTTCGCGATGGGCTCCGTCCCGAACGCCCCCAACGAGCTCGTCGGCGGCATGCTCCAGACGATGAGCCTCCTGCTGGTTCTCGTGACGCCCCTGCTGACGATGCGCCTCTTCTCCGACGAGAAGCGCACCGGCACGATGGAGCTCCTGCTCACCTCTCCGCTCCGCGAGGCGGAGATCGTTATCGGCAAGTTCCTCGCGAGCTGGGCGCTCCTCTGCCTGATCCTGCTGGGAACCACACCCTACCCCATCTTCGTCCGGCGGTACGGGAACCCCGATATCGCGCCGATCCTGACGGGCTATCTCGGCATCCTGCTGCTGGGAGCCTGCCTGCTGGCGCTGGGTCTGATGGTCTCCAGCACGACGCGGAACCAGATCGTCGCCGCCGTATCATCGTTCGGGCTGTCGCTCGTCCTGTGGGTCATCAGCTTTCTGCCGGAGTCGCTCGGAGCCTTCGAGGGCTACAAGGCGATCCGCCCCGGGCTGGTCTATCTCTCTCTCCAGCAGCATCTCGACGAGTTCACGCGGGGCGTCATCGCCGTCAAGGACGTGATCTTCTATCTGTCGTTCACGGCGGTCTGTCTGTACCTGACGGTCGTGTCGGTCGTCTCGGCAAGGTGGAGGTAGGCGATGCGGCGCGCTCGCATCGAACGGACGCATGCGCTGCCCCTCGGCTTGATCGTCGCAGGGGTGGCTCTCCTGCTGATCGGAGCCATCGCGCGGCTGGCGTCCGGCAGGGCGACGCTGACGATGTGGCTGAGCCTCGGGGCGGGGATCGCCCTGATCGCCGGGGTCGCGGTTGCCTTCCGATCCGACACCCGCCGCCTCCTGACGGTGCGACAGACGGTCTACGGCGCGGTCGTCGCCGTAAGCGTCCTCGTGGTTCTCGCCGTCGCCGTGATGGCGAACCTGCTCGTCGCGCGCCGGTTCGACCGGCAGATCGACTTCACGGCGGAGAAGTACTTCACCCTCGCAGATCAGTCCGTCCAGATCGTCCGTTCGCTCAAGGAACCCGTCCACGTCATCGGGTTCTTCACGACCGACGCATCGGACTTCCGCTATCGCGACCGCCAGCTCGCCGAACAGCTCCTCAAGCTCTACGCGCGTACCAGCGGCGGGAAGCTCACCTTCGAGTTCCTCGACCCCTACCAGAACGCCCAGAAGGCGCAAGCCTACGACGTGCAGTTCGAGAGCAAGACCGTCTTCGAGATGGGGGGACGGCGCGAGTCCGCATCGACCGTCAGCGAGCCCGACTTCACCTCGGCGCTCCTCAAGCTGACCCAGGACGAGACGCTCAAGGTCTACTTCACGACGGGACACGACGAGCGACCCATCGACGAATACGCCCGCAACGGCTATTCTGACGCCGCCGAGACGCTCAGGAGGCAGAACTACGAGCTCGCCAAACTCGCCCTGCGCGCCACGAACCCGATGGCGGTTCCGGCAGACGCGAGCGCCGTCGTGATCGCGGGCCCGCGCCTCGCGTTCGAGCCGGGAGAGATCCAGGCGCTCGACGCCTACATCGAACACGGTGGACGCGTCCTCGCCTTGTTCGATCCGCCGACGACGGACCAGGCGGCCCTTGGCGAATGGCTCTCCGGCAAGGGCGTGACCGTCGGGAACGACCTCGTCGTCGATCTGTCCGCGTTCTACCAGAGCTTCGAGAACCCCATCGCCCAGATGCAGTCGCACGCCATCACAACGTCGATCCGGCAGTACATCATTCCGTTCGTCGGCTCGTCCAGCGTGACGCCGCTGGAACCGATGCCCGCCGGATGGGAGGCATCGCGCCTCATCGAGACGACGGACAACGAGCTCGCGTCCTGGGCGGAATCCGACCTGATGACCTTCCCGCCGAGGAAGGACGGAGCCGACGTGCCGGCTCCCGTGTCGATGGGAGTCGCCCTGACGAAGCAGTCGGGCTCCGGCACGGATGGCAGGATCGTCGTGTTCGGCGATTCGGACTTCGCCTCGAACGCCGTCGCTCCGACAGGCGGCGCGGACCTCCTCCTGAATGCCGTCAACTGGCTCACCCTTCAAGAAGACCTCATCGCCATTCCGGCGAAGGACCCCAGCCAGCGGCAGCTCAAGCCAGTCGTGACGCGCGCTGAAGCCCTCGCGTTCCTCACCGTGACCTGGTTTCTGGTGCCGATCCTCGTGTCGGCGCTGGGAGTCATCGTCTGGATCAGGCGGCGCTGACGGTGAACGTACGCCGGACCCTCCTCATAGCGGGCGCTCTGCTCGTCGTCCTGCTCGGACTCGTCATCGCGTTCCTGCGCACGCCGCCGTCGGATGATGGCAAGGATCCCTCCTCGCCTGAACTGAGCGCACTCCTGGAGATCGCGGCGGCGGATGTGACGGGCTTGGGACTGCGGTGGTCGGACGCGCATCAAGGCTCCGTCGGCGCGGAGCGGAAAGACGACGAGTGGGTCCTGACGGCTCCGCGATCGGGCAGGGCGGACACGGACCGCATCGACGCGCTGTTGCGCATCCTCGAACGGACGGTTCGCAAGGAGGTGCAGGGCTCCGACGCCGAATACGGGCTCGACCATCCCCAAGCGACGCTGACGCTGAAGACCGCTGCCAAGTCGGCGACGCTCCTCTTTGGGAATACCGGCGTCAACTACTCGGCATACGTGAAGGTGCAGGGGGCGGATCGCGTTCTCGTCGTCGAGTCGTCGGCGCTCAACCTGCTGCCGAAATCGGCGGACGATCTGCGAGATCGGCTCGTCGCCCGGTTTCGGCCGGAAGATGTCTCCCGTGTGCGCGTGACGAGAGGGACGAAGACGATGGCGGCGGAGCGGAACGAGGACGCCTGGCGGCTCACCGAACCGTCCCCCGCTCCGGCGAACGAGAAGCGCGTCGACGCGGCTCTGGAGACACTCGCGGCGATCGGCGTCAGCGTGTTCCTGGCGGACGACGTGACCGACCTGTCGCCGTTCGGTCTCGACCCGGCTCCTCTCGTCATCGAGGTCGAGCTCAAGAGCGGTAAGGCCGTCGGGCTCCGCGTCAACGACGTGCTCACACAGGAGGGGCGCATCGTTCTCAGCGTCGAAGGGAGAGGATCGGTCTACACGGCTTCGCCCGACTTCCTCGAATCGGTTCCCAAGAGCGCGTTCGACTGGCGCGACCGGCGATTGACGGACATCCAGCGTACCGAGGCGACGCGGATCGACGTCGAAAACACGACAGGCAAGTACTCCTTCACCGCCCAGCGCGACGACGTGACGACGACCTGGAAGATGACGGCTCCCGGCGCTGCCGCCATCGACTCGGAACACATCGACGCCCTGCTGTTCGGGCTCGACTCGGCGGAAGTGGGCGCGATCCTCGACGAATCGGGCTCCAGAGCGGCGATGTTCGGCTTGGCGAAGCCGCGCGCGACCGTGCGGATCGCCGTCGGCGAAGAGGTCACGACGATCCGGTTCGGGAAGCGATCCGACGGCGGGGTCGCCGTGCAGTCGAGCCGGTCGCCCGTCATCGGCGTTCTGCCGATGGATCAGGCGGAACCGTGGCTTGGCGACGTGTCGAAGCCTTGAGCGAGGGAACGCGATGCCGGAGCGCTATCTGGGAATCGACCTGGGCGGTACGAAGATCGCCGCCGTCGTGGCGGATGAGAAGGGCTCCGTCCTCTTCCGGGAGCGCCGCCCGACGCGTCCGGGGCGCGGCGTGGAAGCCGTCGTCGACGAGATGGTCGCTATGGCGTCCATCGTTGCCGGGAACGCGGGCATCGCCGCGGCGGAGGCGCGCGCGCTGGGCGTCAGCTTCGGGGGCCCCATCGACTCGCGGCGCGGGATCGTCTACTCGCCAGCGAACCTGCCGGGTTGGGACGCGATCCCTCTGCTTGAGATGTTGGAGGCGCGTCTCCCCGATCTGCCGATCGTTCTCGACAACGACGCGAACGCCGCCGCGCTCGCCGAGTGGCGTTTCGGCGCGGGACGCGGGTTCGACCATGTCCTCTACATGACGATGGGCACCGGCATCGGGGGCGGGATCGTTTCGGACGGGCGGCTTGTGCGCGGGTCGCGCGACGCGGCGGGCGAGGTGGGTCATATGTGCCTCGTCCACGACGGACCCGTCTGCGGCTGCGGCAAGCGGGGCTGCCTGGAGGCGTTCTGTTCGGGTCCCGCCATCGCCCGCCGGGCGGTCGAGAAGCTGCGGGCTGGGGCGTCGCGGCACGGCTTGGCGGAAGGGGTTCCGCTGACGGAGCTTCGGACGGAGCACCTCGTCGCCGCCGCGCGCGAGGGCAACCCCTTCGCGCTGGAGCATCTCCGCGAGACGGCGTACTATATGGCATGGGGTATCGGCAACGCGCTCAACCTGCTGAACCCCGAGGTCGTCATACTGGGAACCGTGGCGACTGCCGCCGGGGACCTGTTCCTCGACGACGTGCGGGGGTATCTGCCCCTGTTCGCTATGCCGCGAGCGGCAGCGGACGCGCGGATCGTGCCGGCGGAGTTGGGGGAAACCGTCGGCGACTACGCCGCCATCGCCCTCGCGATGGGCGTGTGATGGCTCATGGTCGAACGGCTCGTCTGATGGAACCTCACATCGAACGCATTGTGCGATCGCTCAAACAGGAATCCGCCTCGCTGTACGGCTCCCGTCTGCGGGGCGTCGTGCTGTTTGGGTCTCATGCCCGCGAAGACTCCTCACCCGGATCGGATATCGATGTATTGGTCGTCCTCGACGGCAACGTCGATCCCGGCGAGGAGGTCAGGCGTACTGGAGAGGTCGTCTCCACGCTCTCCCTTCGCCACGATGTGACTATCTCCTGTGTGTTCGTCTCGTCGGAGCGCTACGCACACGAACGGAGCCCGCTTCTGATGAACGTACGGCGAGAGGGAATCCCGGTGTGACCGATGAGCAGGCAGCGCTAGTCCGGAAGTCACGCCAAAGCCTTCGTGCTGCTCAGCTCCTGTGCGACGATCACCTCTACGACTTCGCCGTCTCGCGCGCTTACTATGCGATGTTCTACGTCGTCCAGGCGTTGCTCCTATCCGAAGGACTCACGTTCTCCAAGCACGCCGCCGTCATTGCCGCCTTCGGGCAGCGCTATGCCAAGTCGGGACGGGTCCCTGTGGCGTTCCATCGGTACCTGATCGAAGCCCACGAGAGTCGCAACATCGGGGACTATGACACAGGATCCGGCTTCTCCGAGGAACAGGCAGGTGAACACATCGACCGCGCGCATCGGCTGCTGGAGCACGCTCTGACGATGCTGGACACACCTGCCGGTCCGCGCTCGTAAGCCGACCGACGGCGAACGCTGATCGGCGACCGTCGCTCGACGCCGGAGCATCTCCGCGAGACGGCGTACTATATGGCATGGGGTATCGGCAACGCGCTCAACCTGCTGAACCCCGAGGTCGTCATACTGGGAACCGTGGCGACTGCCGCCGGGGACCTGTTCCTCGACGACGTGCGGGGGTATCTGCCCCTGTTCGCTATGCCGCGAGCGGCAGCGGACGCGCGGATCGTGCCGGCGGAGTTGGGAGAAACCGTCGGCGACTACGCCGCCATCGCCCTCGCGATGAGCGATGTTTGACGACGCGCGGCTCCATTCATGCACACCCACCACCGGCAGGGGAAAACTCATGAAGCGTATCGGCTATCTCGTTCTCGCCATCTGCGCGTCGATCTCCATGCACGCATGGGGACTGGACAAACCCGTCATCTACTACTCGTTCGAAAACCTGAAGGGCGATACGGTCGCCGACCTGTCGGGCAACGGAAACGAAGGTAGGCAGGAGGGCGGGCCCAAGGTCGTGGACAGTCCGCTCGGCAAGGGGCTCCACTTCGAGGGAACGCGCGTGACATTCCCGGTCTCCAAGTCGTTCCACGGGAACCTGTTCCAGGACACCTTCACCCTCGTCGTGTGGATGAAGCCGACGCTCAAAGCGAACACGTGGCAGCAGGTCTTTCGGTCGATCCGCGCGGATCGGACGAACGACACGCTCTTCGTGAACAACGATGGGCGGCTCTCCTGGCGGGGTCACGTGAAGGCGGTCTGGGCGGGCGGCATGTGCGAGACGGATCCGGGCGTCACATCGGCGGACAAGTGGGCGCACGTCGCCGTAACGGGCGACAAGAAGAACTTCCGCATCTATGTCAACGGGGCTCTCTCGAAGGAGTCGGCGTTCCAGACGACGGACGGCGAGAACGTCACGTTTTTCCTCGGCGGCCAGGCGGGCGGGGAGTCTTACACGGGCTCGGAGGACGAGTTCGCCGTGTTCACGTCCGTTCTGAAGGACGCCGAGATCAAGAGCCTCATGGACAAAGGTGTTGGGCAGGCGCTCGCTGTGCAAGCCCAGAGCAAGCTCACGGCGACCTGGGCAGGTATGCGCGTCGCGCGCTAGCGCCGATACGGACAACCGCGCTGCCGGTGAGGCTGGGTCGTTGCGTCCGCGTTGCCTTGCGGCGCGCGCAGTGATACCGTCCTGCCACAATCCCTGACGCCCGCGCGACGCCTGCCTGGAAGGACACGCCGATGTTCCGTGGTTCCATCGTCGCCATCGTGACGCCGTTCCGCGAAGACGAGAGCCTCGACATTCCGCAGCTCAAGAAGCTCGTCGAGTTCCATATCGAGCACGGAACCCACGGCATCGTGCCGTGCGGCACGACGGGCGAATCCCCCACGCTCTCTCATGAGGAGCACGAGACGGTCGTCGAGGAGACGATCCGCGCCGTCGACGGGCGCGTGCCGGTCATCGCGGGAAGCGGCTCCAACTCGACGGCGGAAGCCCTCCGCCTGACGCGCCATGCCAAAGCCGCCGGAGCCGACGGCGCGCTCGTCATCACGCCCTACTACAACCGTCCGACGCAAGACGGCTTGATCCGCCACTTCACGAAGATCGCCGACGCCGTCGAAATCCCGATGATCATCTACAACGTGCCGGGGCGAACGGGCACGGACATCCTGCCGGAGACGCTCGCCAAGCTGTCGGCGCATCCGAACATCGTCGGCGTCAAGGAAGCCACCGGGAGCCTCAAGCGGACGAGCGAGGTGGTCGCCGCGTGCGGGGAGGACTTCACCGTCCTGTCGGGCGACGACATCGTGACGCTGCCCATGATGAGCGTCGGGGCGAAGGGGACGATCACGGTCGTCGCCAACATCGCGCCGGGGCAGGTCGCCGAGATGTGCGACGCCTTCGACGCGGGCGATCTGGCGCGGGCGCGGCAGCTCCACTACGACGTGATGCCGCTCTCCATCGACCTGTTCATCGAGACGAACCCCATCCCGGTCAAGACGGCGATGCAGATGATGGGACTCCTCAACGGCGTGATGCGCCTGCCGCTCTGCCCGATGGGAGCCGCCAACGCGGAGAAGCTGCGGGCGTCCCTCAAGGCGTGCGGGCTGCTCTCCTGACCGGCGACGCGGGGGATCGGCGATGGATGCGGCGATCGACCTGCCGATGGCGGAGATCGAGGCGTTCTGCCGCCGTCACCGGATTCGCCGACTGGCGTTGTTCGGGTCGGTCATCCGAGACGACTTCACGCCGGACAGCGACGTCGACGTGCTCGTGGAGTTCGAGCCGGGCGCGCGCGTCGGTCTCGCGTTCTTCTCGATGCAGCGGGAGCTTTCGGAGATCCTGGGCAGGAACGTCGACCTGAACACGCCGGGATTCCTGAGCAAGTACTTCCGCGATGAGGTGCTGCGGGAGGCGCAGGTCGTCTTCTCCATGCAGCAGGAACTGTCGGACATACTGCATCGAGATGCGGCGCGCTGCGATCCATGTTAGAGACATCACTGATGTAATCTTGTGTGTTCTCGTCCACTGGGGCGCTGCGACGATGAGAACTGGAACCGACGACGAGGACTATTACCTCATACTCGGCGTGCCGCCCGATGCGGACGAAGAGACGATCCTCAAAGCCTACCGTCTCAAGGCGAGCCAGAACCATCCCGACAAGGTGAATAGTCTCGATCCTGCGTTCCGCGCGCTGGCAGAGCGTCGCATGCGCCGGATCAACGCGGCTTACGACGTGCTCCGCGACCCCGACAAGCGGAGGGAGTACGACGCAGCTCACGGTCCGCACAGGCAGCAGCAAGACGAAGAGGCGGCGCGCCAACGCAGAGAGCAGGCGGCACACGAACGGGCGCAGCGTGAGGATCAAGCGCGTGCGGAACGCGCAGAGCAAGAAGAACGAGAACGGACGCGACGTGAGGCGCGAGCACGTACGGAGCGGGCGGAGCAGGAAGCGCGAGAACGGGCGGAACGGGAGGCGCGAGCGAGCGTGGAGGTCGCCACACTCGCCGGGCATACGAGTGCTGTCAGGTCTCTCTCTTTGAGCCCGGACGGTCGGACGCTCGCCTCGGGTTCGTATGACACGACGGTGCGGTTGTGGGACGTGGCGTCGCGCCGGCAAGTCGCGGCGCTCGCGGGGCATACGGAACCGGTCCATTCGGTGTCTTTCAGCCCGGACGGTCGGACGCTCGCCTCGGGTTCGCATGACAGTACGGTGCGGTTGTGGGACGTGGCGTCGCGCCGGGAAGTCGCGGCGCTCGCGGGGCATAGGGATTGGGTCAGCTCGGTGTCTTTCAGCCCGGACGGTCGGACGCTCGCCTCGGGTTCGTCTGACAAGACGGTGCGGCTGTGGGACGTGGCGTCGCGCCGGCAAGTCGCGGCGCTCGCGGGGCATACGGGACCGGTCTGGTCGGTGTCTTTCAGCCCGGACGGTCGGACGCTCGCCTCGAGTTCGTATCAAGAGGTGCGGTTGTGGGACGTGGCGTCGCGCCGGAAAGTCGCGGCGCTCGCGGGGCATACGGATTGGGTCTGGTCGGTATCTTTCAGCCCGGACGGTCGGACGCTCGCCTCGGGTTCGTCTGACAATACGGTGCGGTTGTGGGACGTGGCGTCGCGCCGGGAAGTCGCGGCGCTCGCGGGGCATACGGGACCGGTCTCGTCGGTGTCCTTCAGCCCGGACGGTCGGACGCTCGCGTCGGGTTCGTATGACAATACGGTGCGGTTGTGGGACGTGGCGTCGCGCCGGGAAGTCGCGTCGCTCGCGGGGCATACGGGATCGGTCTGGCCGGTGTCTTTCAGCCCGGACGGTCGGACGCTCGCCTCGGGTTCGTCTGACAAGACGGTGCGGTTGTGGGAGGTCCCCTCGAACCGGTAGCTCCGCCTCCCTCACGGGCGCGCGCACTCATCACCTCTTGTGCTGATATCGTTTGGCGGGCAGGGCTCGGCGTATCGTGGTATCCGGGTCGTCCAATGCAGCGACTGTGGTACCATGGATCAGAAGGAGAACGCTGGTGAAAGGCATTCAGTACGTCGTGGACGAGACTGGGAAACAGACCGCCGTTCTGATTGACCTCAGCGCATGGGGCGCGATCTGGGAGGACATCTACGACGCTTGGTCGCGGAATCCAGGAAGGGCAACACCAAGATCCCGTGGGACGAGTTCGAGGCGGAATTGGATGGGGAGGAAGCCAAGCATGGCGGCGTATCGAGTTCAGGTTGACTCTGACGCCGCGAAGGAGATGAGAGACCTTCCTGCCGACACCCAGCTTCGTGTTCGAACCGGAATCCGCGCCTTGGCAGGCGACCCACGTCCTCACGGCGTCCAGAAACTGCGCGGACACAATGATCTCACCGTGTGCGCGTTGGCAGTTATCGCGTCATCTACCGCATCCATGACGACGCCAAGCTCCGTCACTGTGGAATACGTGGGCAATCGACGCGACGCGTACCGCTAGAGCGCAAGCATAGCAGTCGGTTCTTCCTCGACGCTGTTGGATGCCTTCCGACGGCGTGCTATCATCGCCGCGACGCAACCTCGTCCCATCGAGATAGGCTCGCGCCATGGAGAAGATACGCCGCCTCGCCGCTCTGCTCGAAGTCGGGATCGAGGAATACGAGACCGCCGTCAAGACGCTCCAGGCGGAACGCCTCAAATACCTCCGCCTCTCAATGACAGACGGCTTCGGCGATGACGAGAACACCTCGCGCATGTCGTGGCTCACGCACCTCAAGACGCTCGAAGTCTCCGCCGCGAACCGGCTCGACGCGCTGCGGCAGGGAGTCATCAACGCCGCCGTCGAGATCCAGAGCGACGCCCAAGCCGCCAAGGCAGCGACTACTCCGGCGTCCGTCGAGCCCGACGAGTCGGAGGACCCCGAGCTACCCAGCGACGCGGACAAGGTGTGATACGAGGTGTGACGCGATGGAGTTCGGGCGGATCATCGGGACGGTCGTTGCGACGCGTAAAGACCCCTCGCTGGACGGCATGCGCCTCGTCGTCGTCCAGCCCCTCGACGAGTACGGCGCTGCGATCGAGCGCCCGCTGATTGCCGTCGATCCCGACTCCGCCGCTGGAGTCGGCGAGCACGTGTTCTACGTCATCGGAGCCGATGCGATGATGGCGTCCGCCTCGCCGAAGCCCCTGCTGCCCGTCGACGCCGCCATCGTCGGCATCCTGCACGACGTGCATATCGCCCGACCGATGGAAAAGCCCTCCCGCCCATGATGCTCGCCCGCGTGATCGGCAAGGCGGTTTCCGTCGTCAAGCACACGGCGTACGACCGCCGCCGCTTGCTCGTCGTCCAGCCCGTGACGCCGGCGCTCACGGCGCGCGGCAAGGCGATCATCGCGGTCGATTATGTGGGAGCGGGTGAAGGCGACCTGGTCGTCGTCGGGGCAGGACCCGGCGTCGCCGCTGAGGTGTTCGGCGTGAAGCGGGCTCCCATCCGCGAGCTCGTCATGGCGATCGTCGATCACGTGGACATCGGTTCCACCTAGACACAGCACCGTGTTCCCTCGGATCAGGAACCGAGTCCGTCCAACAGCTCGGCGACGGTCTCGATTGCGGGCGCGATACCTTCCTCACACATGATCCCGAGCCCAAACGCCGGCACGTCCCTCGCCAGGCTGTCGAACACGGGTCGATAGCCCCGGAGCGTTCGCGACCGCCCGTACATGCGGATCGGCGCTCCAAGGGCGCGGCGCGCTTCGGACACCGACAGCCTGCGCACGGTCGCCTGGTCACTCCGTTCCAGGAAGCAGAGAGCCGCCGGCGCTGCGGAGAGCGCGATCCGCCCGTCGAATGCCCGCTCATCCCAGACGCGCTTGTCGTGATGCTCGAACCGATGGGGAGGGACCTCACTCCAGATGATAGTCGGCGTCGGGTCGCGGAGCTCGACGCGCCACCATCGCCCGTAGACGCGCAGGTTCCGTCCATCCACCAACAGCGTGTCATCGCCCAGGTACTCGAACCCGTGCCGGACCACGAGCCCAGCCGCGAGGGTGCTCTTGCCGCTGGCATGGTCTCCCACCAGGATGGCGGCCTTGCCTCCGCGCGCGACCGCTGCTCCGTGGATCGCATACATCGGGGGAACCGTGAACAAGCCCATCCAAAGCGGCTCGACGAGCGACTCCGCCGCCCAACGGAGGTCTGTTCCCTCGCGCACGACAGCGACCGCGCTGCGTTGATCCGGCGACAGGAACGTGAACGATGACGCTCCTGACAGGAGTAGCACTCCTGGCGGCATGACATGCCCCACGACGGACGGCACACGCGCCGCCTCCCCATCGTACGGGACTAGGTAGGCAGAGGCGACCACCTGCGCGCCGGTCGGCGGTACATCGGCGCGGCTCCATCTCCGGATAAGCGGCTCGATCTCAGCCTCGAAGGCAGCGTCGTTCACGCTCCACGTCAGCAACCTGCCGTAGACGGCAGCGGCGTGCCTCTCCCCGGCGTCGAGTGCGCGCGCGGACCTCTGGACGATGGTCAAGCCAGGCGGCTCGCGACGTGTCATGCCGCACTCCTCAGACGCCAACGCTTCCGGAGCCAGCGCCAAGCGCGTCGCGGCCTCGTCGCCGGCGGGCTCCACGCGTTGAGCACCGCGCGAGCCGTGTGCCCCGCCACGAAGCGTCGTGAAGTTGTGGTCACAGCCATGCTCGACGCAGCTCGAGACCCGCGCCACAGCACTTCCATCGGACGGACGGCGACGTCGGCTCCGGCGAGACGACTGCCCAAGCGAAATGCCGTAGACACCCGCTCAGCCGCGCAATGCATCGGCACAATGTCCTCACCGAACGCCTTGGCGACCATCCCGAGCACCAGGCTCACGGCGCGCATCGCGCGCGGGTCGGACGCCTTCGCCCGGACCTCGCTCCAATCGAGAAGCGCCGAGTGGAGCAGCAGCGCCGCGTCGACGAACCCGACCGTGTGGCGGAACATGTGGCACGCCACATGGAGGCAGATGTGCACGAAGTGGCTCGCTGCGTCGTCCTCGTGGCGGATCACGAAAGGCGTCTTCACAAAGCGCATCTTGTCAACGCTGCCGGTATGGACTTCCACGAAGAGCGTCCGGTTCCCCCACTCCAGCAGCTCCGGCGGAACGGGGTCGTCCGATTCGAGCATCGGCAGACCTGTCCACGTCGGCTCGGCCGAACGACGATGCACCGCGTATTCGAAGGGCTTCGAATTGGGGGAGACCTGATAGCCCAGACGTACCAACGACTCGCGCAGCGTGCCGAAGTGCGCCGGATCGACCCCGATGTCGATGTCACCGAACAGCCGCGTCGCGTTGCTCATGTGCGTCGGATAGACGCGTTCGGTGAGCCACATGCCTTTGAGTGGGACGATGGGAACCTCGGCAGCGTCCTGAATGGAGTCCAGTTCCCGCTTCAGGATGGCGTACCGCCTGCCGCCAGCGGCGAGGACGGCTTCCAGTCGGTCTCGAAGCTCCAGCGAAAGCGGCAGATCACCGTCTTGCTCCGCCGACAGGAGGGCAGACGCCACTAGCAGCGGCGACCGGTTCCGCCGCCAGAACGCTTGCCAGAAGGCTTCCATCTCGGATTCGAGCCGACGCGTGAGCGGAACCAGCTCGGAGCGATCTCCCAGCGCGGTACGCCGGACGGCTGCTCTCAGCGTCATTGCGAACAGGTCGACTGCTGCCACCGCCCAACCCCCAGACGGAGATTAGGACATGGACTTACTAGGGGCAAGGCGGCTTCGGATGGGCTGTTCGGTTTTCGGTGGGAGGGAGATGAGAGCCTGGACGCTAGCCGGTTGACCGCACACCGTCCGACGGAAGCCCTCACGAGTTAGAACGCGAATCCTCTCAGCAGTTCGTTGATCTCGTCCGGTTCAAAAGCCTCCGGGTCGAAGGAACCGCCGACCCACTCCAACAAATCATCGTGGTCGGGATGGTTTGGGTCCTGCAGCGCCAACAGGAGGTCCTCGTAGCCCCAGATGCTGCCGCAGTCTTCCGGCGGGCATGCGCGCCTTCCCTTAATGCAAACGGGGTACTTCGCCCCTTCCTCTGGCGGCAGGACTTTCTCGAGGACGATCTCGTGTTCCCACCCATCGCCGAAGTCGTACTGGTACTCGATCTTGTCTCCGATGCTCGTCAGCGCCTGACTCAGCCGCACCTTGCGCTCATCCCGGACATCGAGGTCTATGTCGAGATCGCGCGCGTCGTAAGAGACTCCCCGATAGTGAACGCGTGAAGATGGCCGTCCATCCAACCCATGGCAACCTGGAGAATGGCATGGAACTGGTGAAGCCGTGTGTCACTACGCACCAGAAGCCTTCGCCAGATCGGTGGTTTGATGTCTTTCAGAACCACCTTGAGCTGCTGAATCGTCACTGGCTCTTGCTTTGGCATCTTCCCTGCCTCGTCGTCAGTGGTGTGAGCGTCGGCGAGAGGATTCCCCATCCGGCCGCTTGGTTGCGTGTGGAACCACCATGCTGCACGCAACTTGGGTGCTACAGAGCGACTCCTCCGCGTGCCTCGGATCGTACCAGCGCCGCTGAAAGTCCTGGGCGAGATTCCTCGGCATGCAGATCGACGCCATTCTACCGCTCACGCGCCCGCTGCGCACACGAGCCGCCGGGGGAGGAGGTCACCGCCCGTAGTAGTCCTGGATCGCCGTCGCCGATATCTCCTGGTTGCGGAACGCCTCGATGCCCATGACGCCCGCCTGCGCGCCAGCGATCGTCGTGATGAGCGTGATGTTGTGCTCCAGCGCCATCATGCGGATCTTGTCCTCGTCGGGCGCGTGCTCGGCTCCGCTGGGCGTGTTGATGATGAGATGGACGGCGTTGTTCTTCACGTAATCGTGGATCGTCGGGCGTCCCTTGCCGATGCTGTAGACCAGCGTCACCGGGATACCGCTCCGCATGAGAACGCGCGCCGTCCCGTGGGTTGCGACGATCTGGAACCCCAAGTCGGCGAGCCGCTTGGCGATGAACGTGATCGCCCGCTTGTCCTTGTTCTTGACGCTGATGAACGCCGTCCCGCCGCTGGGCAGCGGATGCCCCGTCCCGATCTGAGCTCGGGCGAACGCCTTGCCGAAGTCCGGGTCGATGCCCATGACCTCGCCCGTGGACTTCATCTCGGGACCGAGCAGCGGATCGGCTCCCGGAAGACGCTCGAACGGGAACACAGGAGCCTTCACGCTGAAATACTCCGGCACGAGCTCGCGCGTGTACCCGAGCTCCGCGAGCGTCTTGCCCGTCATGACGCGCGCGGCGAGCTTCGCGAGCGGCACGCCGATTGCCTTGCTGACATACGGGATCGTCCGCGAGGCGCGAGGGTTCACCTCCAGGACGTAGACTTCGTCGTTCTTGATCGCGAACTGGACGTTCATCAGACCGATGACGTTCAGTTCCCGCGCCAGCGCGATGGCGCTCCGGCGGATCTCGTCCACCTGGTCGTCGGCGAGCGTGTAGGGCGGCATGACGCAGTCGCTGTCGCCTGAGTGGATGCCCGCCTCCTCGATGTGCTCCATGACCCCGCCGATGACGACCATCTCGCCGTCGGAGATGGCGTCCACATCCACCTCGATGGCGTCTTCCAGATACTTGTCGATCAGGATGGGGTGCTCCGGCGATGCCTCGACGGCGAAGCGGATGTAGCGCGCCAAGGCTTCCTCGCTGTGGACGATCTGCATCGCGCGTCCGCCGAGCACGTAGGACGGCCTCACGAGAACCGGATAGCCGATCCGCGAGGCGATCTCGCGCGCCTCTTCGAACGACGTCGCCGTGTCGTTGGGCGGCTGCTGGAGCCCGCATTTCTCGAGCACGGCGCGGAACAGCTTACGGTCTTCCGCGCGGTCGATGTCGTCGGGGCTGGTTCCGATGATCGGCACGCCCGCCTGTTTGAGCGCGACGGCGAGGTTCAGGGGCGTCTGCCCGCCGAACTGGACGATGACTCCGTCGGGCTTCTCCCGGTCGATGATGTCCAGCACGTTCTCGCGGGTGAGCGGCTCGAAGTAGAGCCGGTCGGACGTGTCGTAGTCCGTGCTCACGGTCTCCGGGTTGCTGTTGACCATGATGGTCTCCCACCCGTCGTCCTTGAGCGCGAAGGAAGCGTGGACGCAGCAGTAGTCGAACTCGATCCCCTGCCCGATCCGATTGGGTCCGCCGCCGAGGATCATCACCTTCTTCCGGTCGCTGGGACGGACCTCGTCCTCGTCTTCGTAGGTCGAGTAGTAGTAAGGCGTGTAGGCTTCGAACTCGGCGGCGCAGGTGTCCACCGTCTTGAAGGTCGCAATGATCCCCAGGCTCTTGCGGAGCTCCCGGACCTCCTGCTCCTGGACGCCCCACAACCGGGCGAGCTGTAAGTCACCGAAGCCGTTCCGCTTGAGCTCGCGGAGCAGCGGCGCGATCTCTTCGCGGGCGTCGGCGTTCCCCTCGCCGATGGCGCTCCGTGCCGTGGAGCTCGCCTTCTCCGCCGTCCGTTCGAGCTGCACGAGCTCCCACAGGTTGTAGAGGAAGAAGGGGTCGATCTTCGTGTAGCCGGCGATCTCGTCGATCGTCATGCCCTCTCTGAGGGAGCGCTTGACGTAGAAGAGACGCTCGCCGTTGGGAACGGTCAGCTTGCCCGGAAGCTCCGAGAGGGGCAGGTCTTCCAGCTTGTGGTTGTCCAGCCCGACCCAGCCGTTCTCCATCGACCGCAAGCCCTTCTGGATGGACTCCTTGAACGTCCGACCGATGGACATCGCCTCGCCGACGGACTTCATCGAGGTCGTCAGCGTCGCGTTGACGTTGGGGAACTTCTCAAAGGCGAACCGGGGGATCTTCGTCACGACGTAGTCGATGGTCGGCTCGAAGGACGCGGGCGTCTCGCGCGTGATGTCGTTGGGGATCTCGTCGAGCGTGTAGCCGACCGCCAGCTTCGCGGCGATCTTGGCGATGGGGAACCCTGTCGCCTTGGACGCCAACGCCGACGACCGCGAGACGCGCGGGTTCATCTCGATGACGACCTGCCGGCCGTCTTCGGGGTTCACGGCGAACTGGATGTTGGAACCGCCCGTATCGACGCCGATCTCGCGGATGATGCGGATCGACGAGTCGCGCATCCACTGGTACTCTTTGTCCGTGAGCGTCTGCGCCGGAGCCACCGTGACGCTGTCGCCCGTGTGGACGCCCATCGGGTCGATGTTCTCGATGGAGCAGATGATGACGACGTTGTCGAGCCGGTCGCGCATCACCTCGAGCTCGAATTCCTTCCAGCCGATGACGCTTTCCTCGACGAGCACCTCGTGAACCGGGCTGATCGACAGCCCGTACTGGACCATCCGGCGATACTCTTCGAGGTTGTAGGCGATGCCACCGCCCTTGCCGCCCAGCGTGTACGCAGGACGCAGGATGAGCGGGAAGGGCAGGTCGTCGAGCGTCCGCGTCGCCTCTTCCTCGGTCCGAACGATGGCGCTCTGAGGAACCTCCAAGCCGATGTTGCGCATCGCCTCTTTGAAGAGGTCGCGGCTCTCCGCCTTGCGAATGGCGTGGAGCTTCGCGCCGATGAGCTCGACGTTGTAGCGGTCGAGGACTCCGGCTTCGGCGAGCTCGACGGCGAGGTTGAGCGCGGTCTGTCCGCCGAGCGTTGGAAGCAGCGCTTGGGGGCGTTCTGCGGCGATGATCCGCTCGATGACCTGCCACGTGAGGGGCTCAATGTAGGTTCGGTCGGCGAG